>Ga0116227_10010618_pt1 | contig 15970 bp, 15 predicted proteins | sample S1TSphgellanicum_FD_89693 | JGI IMG/M metagenome (GOLD analysis project Ga0116227, IMG submission 89693) | Host-associated microbial communities from peat moss isolated from Minnesota, USA - S1T2_Fb - Sphagnum magellanicum MG | ecosystem: Host-associated > Plants > Peat moss > Unclassified... | reverse complement strand
TTTCATCACGAACAACATGTCCTTGACGGGCGCCGTATAGCTCATTTCAGTTCTCCTCCTGCCTGCGATATAAAAAGGGACGCCGGACTATGGGTCCCTGCGTCCCTTTGTGTACTGCCAGACGCCTTTTTGCGGCGTGGCTGGCTTTAGCCCAGCTCGCTCACCAGTTCCGGCACCACCGTGAACAGATCGCCCACCAGACCATAATCGGCGACGCTGAAAATCGGCGCTTCCGGGTCCTTGTTGATCGCCACGATGACCTTCGAGTCCTTCATGCCGGCCAGATGCTGGATTGCACCCGAGATGCCCACCGCGACGTACAGTTGCGGCGCGACGATCTTGCCGGTCTGGCCCACCTGGTAGTCGTTCGGCACGAAGCCTGCGTCGACTGCGGCGCGTGAAGCACCGAGGGCCGCGCCGAGCTTGTCCGCCAGCGGCTCGAGCACCCTGGTGTAGTTCTCGCCGCTGCCCAGACCCCGACCACCGGAAACGATGATCGACGCCGAGGTCAGCTCCGGACGGTCCAGCTTCGTCACTTCACGGCTAACGAACTGCGACAGGCCGCTGTCGGCTGCGGCGGCGATCTTCTCGACCGCTGCGCTGCCGCCTTCTGCCGCCACCGGGTCGAAGCCGGTGGTACGCACCGTGATGACCTTGATCGGGTCGCCCGATTGCACCGTCGCGATCGCGTTGCCTGCGTAGATCGGGCGCTCGAACGTGTCGGCGCTATCCACGGCGGTGATATCGCTGATCTGCGCGACATCGAGCTTCGCGGCGATACGCGGCGCAATGTTCTTGCCGTAGGCGGTAGCCGGCGCCAGGATATGCGAGTAGTCCTTTGCAATGTTCAATACCGTGGCTTCGACGTTTTCCGCGAGGCCCGCTTCGAGTTGCGGCGCATCGGCCAGCAACACCTTGGCGACGCCTGCAACCTTCGCTGCCGCATCCGCCGCGCCTTGCGCGTTGTGACCCGCGATCAGCACGTGGACGTCGCCGCCAATCTTCGCGGCTGCCGCAACCGTATTGAGCGTCGCCGCTTTCAGCGACGCGTTGTCGTGTTCCGCAATTACCAGAATCGTCATTTCGTCCGTCTCCTGCGTTGTCCTTAGAGCACCTTGGCTTCGGTCTTCAGCTTCTCGACCAGCGTCTTCACGTCAGCAACCTTCACACCGGCGCTGCGCTTGGGCGGCTCGACGACCTTCAGCGTTTTCAGACGCGGCGTCACATCAACGCCGAGGTCTTCCGGCTTGAGCGTTTCCAGCGGCTTTTTCTTGGCCTTCATGATGTTCGGCAGCGTCACATAGCGCGGCTCGTTCAGGCGCAGATCGGTGGTGATCACGGCCGGCAGCGTCAGCGCCAGCGTTTCCGCCCCGCCGTCCACTTCGCGCGACACCGTTGCCTTGCCGTCGGCCACGACCACCTTCGAGGCGAACGTCGCTTGCGGCAGATTCGCCAGCGCAGCCAGCATCTGACCGGTCTGGTTCGAATCGTCGTCGATGGCCTGCTTGCCGAGAATCACCAGCGAAGGCTGTTCCTTGTCGACCAGCGCCTTGAGCAGCTTGGCCACGGCCAGCGGCTGCAGGTCTTCGTTCGACTCGATCAGGATCGCGCGGTCCGCGCCGATCGCCAGCGCCGTACGCAGCGTTTCCTGCGCCTGCGCGACACCCGCCGACACGGCGATCACTTCCGTCGCCACACCCGCTTCCCGCAGACGCACCGCTTCTTCCACGGCGATCTCGTCGAACGGATTCATCGACATCTTTACATTCGCAATGTCGACACCCGTGCCGTCCGACTTCACCCGGACTTTCACGTTGTAATCGACCACTCTCTTGACTGGCACCAGGATTTTCATGCACACGCTCCAAAGTTACGAATACGTCAACCCAACGGACATTATAACGACTGCCCCTTTGCGGCAGCCGTGTCGCAGGCTGGTTTACCTCGAGGATAGCGCTCCTCAGCGGCGTGACGGCAATAACGAACGATCGTTCTATTTTAATCCCGAAAAAACCCGGGCGACAACCCCGGGTCCCGACTTACGACTCTAATTCATCATTTGCCATCCATGACGGATGCGATGACTCAATCATCGTGCAACGCGCCACCTTCTTGCATCACCCGTTTGGGTGGCTAGCTCAGATTGCTCACCACGCGGCAATCACCGCACCGCCGTATTTCGTGTCGATGTACTGCTTCACTTCCGGCGAGTGATACGCCGCGATCAGCTTCGCCACCCACGGCTTATTACGGTCCGCTTCGCGGATCGCGATGATGTTCACGTACGGGCCTTTCGGATCTTCGATCGCGATCGCGTCCTGTTTCGGCTTGAGGCCCGCCTGCATCGCATAGTTGGTGTTGATCGCGGCAGCATCCACGTCGCCGAGCGAGCGCGGAATCTGTGCGGCGTCGAGTTCGACGATCTTCAGCTTCTTCGGGTTGTCGACGATGTCGAGCGACGTGGCCTTCAGGCCGGCGTCGGCGCGCAGCTTCAGCAAGCCCTCCTTCTGCAGCAGCAACAAGGCGCGGCCGCCGTTGGTCGGATCGTTCGGCACGGCGATCTTCGCGCCAGGCTGCAGTTCGGCGAGCGACTTGATCTTCTTCGAGTAAATGCCCATCGGGAAGGTCACCGTGTCCGCGACCCTGATCAGCTTGTAGCCGCGATCCTTCACCTGCGCCTCGAGGTAGGGGTCGTGCTGATAGCTGTTGGCATCCAGATCGCCACTGGCGAGCGCCGCGTTCGGCTGCACGTAGTCCGCAAATTCGACGATCTTGATGTTCAGACCGTTCTTCGCGGCGACACCCTTCACGACTTCCATCAGTTCCGCGTGCGGACCGCCGGTGACGCCGACCTTGATGGTGTCGTCGGCATAAGCCGCTGTGTTTGCGGCGAAGAGCGCTGCGGCGCCGAGAGCAGCCGCTACCTGCAGAATGAAACGACGTTGCATGACTGACCTTCTCCAATTCTCGTCAAACGGGTTCCGATAACCCTTGTTCTAGTTGCGACGCCCTGTCTGCCGCTGAAGGGCGTCTTACTTGTGGCTCAGGCGACGCACGAGCCAATCCCCAAACGACTGCACCAGTTGCACGAACACGATCAGGATCGCCACGACCGTCCACATCACGTCCGGCTCGTAGCGTTGATAGCCATAGCGGATGCCCAGGTCGCCGAGGCCACCGCCGCCGATCGCGCCGGCCATCGCCGAATAGCCAACCAGCGAGACGAACGTGATCGTCAGCCCCGCGACCACACCGGGCCACGATTCAGGCAACAGCACCTTGAAGACGATCTGGCTGGTGGTTGCGCCCATAGCCTGAGCGGCTTCGATCAGGCCGCGGTCCACTTCGCGCAGCGCCGTTTCCACGAGACGCGCGATGAACGGTGCAGCGGAGATCGTCAGCGGCACGATTGCCGCGGCGGTCCCAATGGAAGACCCGACCACCAGCCGCGTAAACGGAATCACCGCGACCAGCAGAATGATGAACGGTGTCGAACGCACCGCGTTGATCACGATCCCCATCGAGCGATTGAGGCCGACGTTCTGCAGGACGCCTTGACGGTCCGTCAGATACAGCAACACACCGAGCGGCAAACCGACCAGCGCGCCCACGAGGCCCGAGATGCCCACCATGATGAGCGTCTCCCAGAACGACTGGACGAACATATCGAGCATTTCACTCAACATAGGACATCTCCTCCACCACCACACCTTGTTCGCGCAGATACGCCAACGCCTGCGCCACATTCACCGGTTCGCCGCCCGCGAGTACCGCGAGCGAGCCGAACGCCTGCCCCTGGATCTCGTCGATCTGGCCGTGCAGGATGTTGAAGTCGAGCTCGAAGCGGCGAATCGTTTCCGAGAGGATCGGTTGATCGACGCCCGTGCCGGTGAACGCGAGGCGCAGCAGATGACCGCTGCCGGTCTTCAGACGTTCGGCGACACGCGCCTTTAGTGCAGGCGGCAACTCCTGCGCAATCACATCGCCGATCAGCGCGCGCGTGACTTCGTGATGCGGCTGCAGGAACACGTCGATGACCTTGCCGTGTTCGACGACCCGGCCCGCATCCAGCACCGCGACGCGGTCGCAGACCTGCTTGATCACGTCCATCTGGTGCGTGATCAATACGATGGTCAGGCCGAGTTCGCGATTGATGCGCTTGAGCAGATCCAGAATCGAGCGGGTAGTTTCCGGGTCGAGCGCCGAAGTGGCCTCGTCGGACAGCAAGACCTTGGGCTTGCTCGCCAGCGCCCGGGCAATCCCCACGCGCTGCTTCTGACCACCGCTGATCTGTGCCGGATAACGGTCTTTCTGCGCCGTGAGGCCCACCAGTTCGAGCAGCGGCAACACGTTGGCTTCGATCTCGGCGCGCTTCAGGCCGGCCAGTTCGAGCGGCAGCGCGACGTTCTCGTACACGGTGCGCGACGACAGCAGGTTGAAATGCTGGAAGATCATGCCGATCTCGCGCCGCGCCTCGCGCAATTGCGCGGCGGAGAGCGTGGTGAGATCGCGGCCGTTGACGACGATGTTGCCTTCGGTCGGACGTGTCAGCAGGTTGATGGTGCGCACGAGCGTGCTCTTGCCGGCGCCGCTGCGACCGATGATGCCGAACACCTCGCCCGCCGGAATCGACAGGTTGACGTTGTGCAGCGCCTCGACCCAGCCCCGCGGTCCGGCAAAACGCTGGGAGATATTGCGAATTTCGATCATGAAAAAACGAAACGGCGGGACTGCCGGCGAGCGTGGATGCGCTCCCGACAAGCGGCCGCCGTTACTTTTATAGGGATTTGGTCCGCGATTCTACCGCAGCGTCGACATTCCCTTTAATAATCAATTCCGATTTTTTCATAACCCAAAGGAATTAGAGGCGCATCCCGCACGCAGCGCTCGCGCGTGTCGCATGCGTACGACTATGATCGGGCGGGTCAAAACTACAACGATGGCGGACATGGAGACTACCCAGCACAACAACGCTCGTCCTGACTCAGCGACCGCGGCGGTCGCCCCACAGCGGGGCGGGGGCGCGGCGCGCCCGGTCGTAACGACACGGGACGGCGTCGAGCTGCCGCTGTACCGGTGGCCCGTCGCCGGTACCCGGCGCGCGACGGTGGCGCTACTGCACGGCCTCGCGGAACATGCCGGCCGCTACGCGGCGCTCGCCGAGCGGCTGAACGCAGCGGGCATCGAACTGCTCGCCATCGATCTGCGCGGCCACGGGCAAGCACCCGGCAAGCGCGCCCGGATCGATCGCTTCGATGACTATCTGCTCGACGCCGAGGGCTTGTTAGGCGTCGCGGCACGCGAAGGCGGCCCCTTGTTCCTGATGGGCCACAGCATGGGCGGCGCGATTGCCGCGCTGTACGCGATCGAACGTCTGCCGGCAAGCGGCCACCGGCTGGCGGGGCTGATCCTGTCGAGTCCCGCGCTCGCGCCGGGCCGCGACGTACCGCGCTGGATGTTGACGATGAGCCAGATCATCAGCCGCGTCTGGCCAGGCTTTCCCGCCATGAAGATCGACGCGGCGCTGCTGTCGCGCAACGCGGCGATCGTCGAGGCGAACCGCAACGATCCGCTGGTGCATCACGGGGCGATTCCGGCTCGCACCGGCGCAGAGATATTGCTGGCGATGGCGCGCATCGAGCGCGGCCGTGCCGGTCTGCAGGTGCCCTTGCTGGTGTATCACGGCACCGCCGACAAGCTCACCGAACCCGACGGCAGCCGCGCGTTCGGCCAGCATGCCGGCTCGCCGGACAAGACGCTGACGCTTCACGAAGCGAGTTACCACGAAACGATGAACGACCTCGATCGCGAGCGGGTGATCGGCGAGTTGCTGGCGTGGATCGAGGCGCGGTGCGGTTGAAGTTGCGCACGCCGCGCCGCGTGCCGGGGACGCTCAGATTCCCGCGAGCGCCCGCACGTGGGCGACCACGCTGCGCCCCAACGCCGACAGGTTGTATCCGCCCTCGAGGCAACTGACGATCCGCCCCTGCGCATAGCGGTTGGCGATCTCGCGCACCTGATCGGTCAGCCACGCGTAATCGTCTTCGACGAGCCCCATGTTGCCGAGATCGTCCTCGCGATGTGCGTCGAACCCCGCCGAGACGAAGATCATCTCCGGCTTGAAGGCGTGCAGGCGCGGCAGCCACATCATATCCACCGCCTCGCGCACTTCCATGCCCTTGGAGCGTGCCGGCATCGGCAGGTTGACCATATTGGGCGCCTGGTTGTCGGCGCCGCTGAACGGATAGAACGGGTGCTGGAAGATGCTGCACATCAACACCCGCGAGTCGCCGGAAAAAGCGGCTTCGGTGCCGTTGCCGTGATGGACGTCGAAATCGATAATCGCGACTCGCTCCAGCCCATGCACTTCCAGTGCGTGGCGCGCGGCAATCGCGACGTTGTTGAAAAAGCAGAAGCCCATCGCGCGAGCCGGCTCCGCATGGTGACCGGGCGGCCGCACGCTACAGAACGCGTTGTCGTAACGGCCTTCGATCACCGCGTCGGTGGCGGCCACCGCAGCGCCGGCGGCGCGCAAGGCCGCCTGCCAGGTATGCGGATTCATCGAGGTGTCCGGGTCGATCTCCGCGTAGCCTTCTTCAGGCGACCGGCTGCGGATGTAATCGACGTGCGCCTGGGTATGCACGCGCAGCAGCGCGGCCTCGTCGGCAAGCGGCGGCGACTCGCGCTCGATGAGCGCGTCGATGCGGCTGGCGATCAGTTGATCTTCAATTGCCTGCAGGCGCGCCGGACATTCGGGATGCCATTCGCCCATCTCGTGAAGCAGGCAGTCTGGGTGGGAATAAAAGGCTGTTGCCATGATTCTCTTCTGCGTCGCTTCGCGCAAGCGCGCGCGGCGTGTCTCCGTCCAAAGGCGCGCACACGCGGCGCGCCCAACCCCATCAAGTTACCACACCCTTTGCCGGAGACGCCCTGCGGCAACGGTTCTGCACAGTTCCGCAATGGGCCTCGGGTATACTGCCCCGTAACCTTCCGTCACCGTCTGTCTCCTTCGCACTGCTCTCCCAGTTCACTATGACCGTCAAGCTTGCTCCGTCCGCACGAAACCGGCTACGCACCCAGAAAGTAGCCACTGCACTATCCGTCGCATGGTGCGCGTTCGCGGCAGCCAGTCCGGCCGAGGCACAAACCAGCGCCCCGCAGCGGCCGCTGCTGGTGACGCAGTCTCAGCCGCAACAAGCGGTGCCGCAAGGCCAGACCTTCGAAGAAGAAATCATTCCGCAGCGCTACGCGAACAACCCCGACGTCGACGGTTTCATCAACGACATGGTGGCGCGCTACGACTTCGATCCCGCCGCGCTGCATACGTTGTTCGCCGGTGTCAGTTACTCGACGACCGCGGTCAAGCTCGTCACGCCGTCGACGGCGCCGTCGGTGAAGAACTGGCGCGTGTACCAGTCGCGCTTTCTCGACCCGGTCCGCATCAATGCGGGCGTGCGGTTCTGGCGTAACAACCAGGCCACGCTGCAACGCGCCTATGAGGAATTCGGCGTGCCGCCCGAGGTGATCGTCGGCATTCTCGGTGTGGAGACCATCTACGGGCGCTTCATGGGCAACTTCCGCGTGCTCGATGCACTGACCACGCTCGCCTTCGATTACCCGAACACGCCGAACCGCGCCGATCGCGAGCAGACCTTCCGCAAGAATCTCGAAGACTATCTGGTCTGGACCCGCGACTCGCAAATCGACCCTACCTCGGTACTCGGTTCGTACACGGGCGCAATCGGCATTCCGCAGTTTCTGCCGAGCAGCATCGTGCAGTATGCGATCTCGTATGACGGCAACAAGCAGATCGACTTGCGCACCAGCCAGGCCGATGCGATCGGCAGCGTCGCGAACTATCTGAAGCAGAACGGCTGGGAAAACGGCCGCCCGGTGATCTGGGACATCAGCCCGGATGCCGGCAGTCAGGGCATCGCCCAGGCCGCCGCCGACGGTCAGCCCGAGCCGCACTGGCCGCTCGAACAACTGCTGCGCGCCGGCCTGCTGCTGAACCAGCCGGGTCTGGACATGGCCGCGGAGGCCGGTACGCCGGTGACCATCGTCGACCTGCCCTCACCTGGACTGCCGACCGAATACAAGCTGGGGCTGAAGAATTTCTACGTCCTGACGCGCTATAACCGCAGCTTCTTTTACGCGCTGTCGGTGTATCAGCTCGGCGAGAAGATCAAGGCGCAAATGGAGGCGTCCGGCGATCTGGACAGCAACGGCGCACCGGCCTCGATGGCGCCGCCTGCGGCACTGCCAGGTACAGCGCCTGCACCGATGGTCAGGCCTGCGCCTGCCGCTGTTCCGGGTACTGCGCCGCTGGGCCTGCCGGCTCCGATACCGGCCCCCGCTGAGGACGCGCAATAAGCGGCCGGCAAGCGCTTCGCTTCCTTCCGTTGGAATCGAAGCGGGAATTGCCTGAATGAAAAAGCGCCGGTCAGTTTGAACTGAGCGGCGCTTTTGTTTGGTGAAGCGTTTGGTGAGACGTTTGCGACGTATCAGGCCATCAGGGCCTGCCCTGACTCACGCAGGGAACACGCCCGTGGACAGATAGCGGTCGCCGCGATCGCACACCACGAACACGATGGTCGCATTCTCGACCTGCCGCGCGATCCGCAAGGCCACTTCGCACGCGCCCGCTGCCGAAATACCACAGAAGATCCCTTCGACCGCCGCCATCTTGCGCGCCATCGCTTCGGAGGCCGCCTGGCTCACGTTCTCGACGCGATCGACCCGGCTGCGATCGAAGATCTTCGGCAGATACGCTTCGGGCCACTTGCGGATACCCGGAATACGTGAGCCCTCTTCCGGCTGCGCGCCGATAATTTCCACCGCCTGATTCTGTTCCTTCAGATACTGCGATACGCCCATGATCGTGCCGGTGGTGCCCATGGCCGACACGAAGTGCGTGATGCGTCCTTCGGTCTCCTGCCAGATTTCGGGGCCGGTGGTTTCGTAATGAGCAAGCGGGTTGTCCGGGTTCGCAAACTGGTCGAGGATGATGCCCTTGCCTTCGCGCTGCATCTGCTCGGCGAGATCGCGGGCGTATTCCATGCCGCCCGTCACCGGCGTCAGCACGATCTGCGCGCCGTAGGCAGCCATGCTCTGACGGCGCTCGACGGACAGGTCTTCCGGCATGATCAGCACCATCTTGTAGCCGCGAATGGCGGCCGCCATGGCGAGCGCGATGCCGGTATTGCCGCTGGTGGATTCGATCAGCGTATCGCCCGGCTTGATGCGGCCGCGCATTTCGGCCTTCTTGATCATCGACAACGCCGGCCGGTCTTTCACCGAACCCGCCGGGTTGTTGCCTTCGAGCTTGCCGAGGATCACGTTATTGCGGCTACGGATCTCGTCGTCGGGCAGGCGGACGAGCTGTACGAGCGGCGTATTGCCGATCGTGTCTTCAATCGTTTTGTAAGCCATATCGGGGTGCGGTGCAGTCGCTGCGCGGAGTCTTCAATCCAACGATTCTAAACTACCGTGCGTCGGCCTGCCGTGCGGCCCTGTCAGCGGCATGGATGCAGCCGCGCACGGGCATGGCGATATAACGTTGAGATATAAGCCGGCGCGCAACGCAAAAAGCCCGCGGTCGAGCACCGCGGGAGCCAGTCATCTGAGTGACGGCTGAAGGAGTGTGCTGTGCCGACTCCAACCAGAAAGGACATTCACCTTGCGGCGGCGCGGGGGCAAGCACGCGCCGCCGCACGGGGCTATTTCTTCACCACCACGGCCGCGCCGCTCTTCTGCGTGCCGGCCGCATTCGCGGCAGCGGCCGTAGCAGTCGCGGCCTTGCCCTGCGCCGGCGCCGCAGCCTGTGCGCCAGCAGCAGCGCCAGCCGGACCGACAGCGAGACCCTCCGCCTGCAGGCGCTCGACGGTATGCCCGCCCATGCCCTTGACGCGCTTGCTGAGATCCGCCGTGTCCTTATACGGACCGTGCGCATCGCGCTCTTCGAGAATCGCTTTCGCTTTGGCCGGACCGATGCCCTTGATGCCACGCAGGGCGGCTTCGTTGGCCGTGTTGACGTCGACCGCCGCATAGGCGTGACCGAACGCGGCGAGCATTGCCGCGGTAACCATGATTTTTCGCAACATATGGAATCTCCCTCTACAACCTGCCGGTGACGACCACCGGCGAGGAGATTCCAGTTTAAAGAGGTCTACGAATGATTTATAGCTGGCCGAATAGCCAACGCACGTAGCGGTCGACACCTTCCTGCACGCTCAGGAACGGCGCGTCGTAGCCGGCGGCGCGCAGCTTCGTGAGGTCCGCTTGCGTGAAGCACTGGTACTTGCCGCGCAGTGCGTCGGGAAACGGAATGTACTCGATCAGCCCACGTTGCACCTGCTCGGCGAGCGAAAGCGGAGCCTCGTTGTTCAGCGCGCGCAACGTGTTGACGACGGTGCTCGCGATGTCGTTGAACGGCTGCGCGCGACCGCTGCCGAGATTGAAGATACCCGAGCGCTCCGGATGATCGAAGAAGTGCAGATTGACCTTCGTGACGTCTTCAACCGAAACGAAATCGCGCGTCTGCTCGCCGGCGGCATAACCGTTGTATTCGCCGAACAGCTTGACCTTGCCCTCGGCGCGGAACTGGTTGAAATTGTGGAACGCCACCGAGGCCATGCGGCCCTTGTGGGTCTCGCGTTGACCATACACGTTGAAGTAGCGAAAGCCCGCGATCTGGCTTTTCGCGGTGGGCAGCACGCGGCGGATCACCTGATCGAACAGGAACTTCGAATAGCCGTAGACGTTGAGCGGCTGCTCCACTTCACGCTCTTCGACGAAGCGGCTGGAGCCGCCGTACGTGGCCGCGGAAGACGCATAGAGGAACTGCGTGCCCTGGGCGAGACACGCGTCGAGTACCGCGCGGCTATAGCGGAAATTGTTGTCCATCATGTAGCGGCCGTCGGTTTCCATCGTGTCCGAACAGGCGCCTTCGTGGAACACCGCGCGCACCTTGCCGAAATCGCCGCGCGCAAAGCGTTCGACGAATTCGGTCTTGTCGAGATAGTCGTCAATTTCGCAATCGACGAGGTTCTTGAACTTGTCCGCGCGCGTGAGATTGTCGACCGCGATGATGCGTTGTTCACCGCGCTCGTTGAGCGCTTTCACGAGATTGCTGCCGATAAAGCCGGCCGCGCCGGTGACGATGAGAGTCATGGTCGTCCTGTCCCGAAATTGGGTTCGACTGACGCCCGCCGCCCGCGCCGCAAACGCGCGCGAGGCGGCGTGCGGCATTAGAGAAAGAGTTCGTCGTAGTCGACGGTAGCGGTGCCGAGCTTGCCGACCACGATGCCGGCCGCGCGATTCGCCAGCGCCACCGCATCGACAAGCGACAGGCCCGCGCCGAGCATCACGGCGAGCGTGGCGATCACGGTGTCGCCGGCACCCGAGACATCATACACTTCGCGTGCCACGGCCGAAGCGTGCAGGATGCCGTCGTCCGAGAAGAGCGTCATGCCTTCTTCCGAGCGCGTCAGCAGCAGCGCCTTGAATTCGAGTTCGGTGCGCAGCTTCGTCACGCGCGCAATCAGATCGTCTTCCGACTTCCATTGCCCGACCACCTCGCGCAACTCGGCACGATTCGGCGTGATCAGGGTCGCGCCACGGTAGCGCTCCCAATCGTCGCCCTTCGGATCCACCAGCACCGGCTTGCCTGCCGCATGTGCCTTCGCGATCATTTTCGTGACGTGCGTCAGGCCGCCTTTGGCGTAATCGGACATCAGGATCACGTCGTGAGCGGGCAGCAACTCGTCAAAGCGTGCGAGGCTGGCGAGCAGCACTTCGTGCGTCGGAGTGTTCTCGAAATCGACCCGCAGCAACTGTTGCTGACGCGACAGCACGCGCAGCTTGATCGTGGTCAGCAAGGCCGGGTCGCGCTCCAGATGCGGCACCACACCGCTATCGTCGAGCAACTGGACGATGCGCTCGCCGGGCTCGTCGTGTCCGACCACGCAGAGCAGCCCCGCCTGCGCGCCGAGCGCGACCGCGTTGCGTGCGACGTTCGCCGCGCCGCCCAGCCGGTCTTCCTGCTTCTGCACGTGCACCACAGGCACCGGCGCTTCCGGCGAAATACGGTTGACGTCGCCGAACCAGTAACGGTCCAGCATCACATCGCCGACCACCAGCACCCGGGCTCCGGCGAGCCGCTCACGCGGCACGGCGACGGCCCCGGGAGCGGACACGGCGGTTTCGTTGAGGGTGGTCTCAGGCATCGGCTGGGAGTTCGGTGGGTTGGGCATAGGGACGTCCAATCGAGTGGTAATCGATGCCCAGTTCGGTCATCGCTTCCGGTTCGTAGAGGTTGCGGCCGTCGAAGATCAGCGGCGTCTTCAGCACCGATTTCAGATGCACGAAGTCCGGGCTCTTGAACTCCTTCCATTCGGTGACGATCACCAGCGCGTCGGCGCCGACGAGGGTCTCGTTCTGGGTGCTCGTGAAGTGCAGACGCGACAGGTGTTCGGGCGCATCGTGCAGGTCGATCGCGAAAACGCGGCGCGCTTCGGTGATGGCGACCGGATCGTACGCCCGCACGTTGGCGCCGCGCGCCAGCAGCTCGGCGATGATGCGCCGGCTCGGCGCTTCGCGCATATCGTCGGTGTTCGGCTTGAACGCGAGGCCCCATACGGCGAAGGTGCGGCCGCTCAGATCCTCGCCGAGCTTGCCGGTAACCTTGCGCACAAGCACTTCCTTCTGCTCGTGATTCACCGCTTCGACCGCTTCGAGAATGCGCAGGTTGTGGCCGCTCTCGCTGGCGGTGCGCACGAGGGCCTGCACATCCTTCGGGAAGCACGATCCGCCATAGCCGCAGCCGGCGTACAGGAAGTGATAGCCGATGCGCGGGTCGGAGCCGATCCCGCGGCGTACCGCTTCGATATCCGCCCCGACGCGATCCGCGAGGTTCGCCATCTCGTTCATGAACGAGATGCGCGTGGCGAGCATGGCGTTCGCCGCATACTTGGTGAATTCCGCCGAGCGCACGTCCATGTAGAGCGTGCGTTCGTGATTGCGGTTAAACGGCGCGTACAGACGCTTCATCAGCTCGCGCGCACGCATGCCGGCGTCGTCTTCGTCATGGCCGAGCACGATGCGGTCGGGGCGCATGAAGTCGTCGACCGCCGCGCCTTCTTTCAGGAACTCCGGGTTCGAGACGACCGAGAAGCGATGCTGCTCGCTCTCGCCGAGACCGCGCTTCGTCAGCTCTTCTTCCACGACAGCGCGCACGCGTTGCGCGGTGCCGACCGGGACCGTCGACTTGTCGACGATCACCTTGAAGCCGCTCATCGTGCGGCCGATATTGCGCGCCGCTTCGAGAACGTATTGCAGATCGGCCGAGCCGTCTTCATCGGGCGGCGTGCCGACCGCGATGAACTGGACCTCGCCGTGCGCCACGCTCGCTTCGACATCCGTCGAAAACGTGATGCGCCGCGCGGCCCGGGTGCGGGCGATGATTTCCTGCAACCCAGGTTCGTGAATCGGGACGCCGCCGTTGTTCAGAATCTCGATCTTGCGCGGATCGACATCCAGACAGAAAACGTCGTGGCCGATTTCGGCAAGGCACGCGCCAGTGACAAGGCCGACATAGCCCGTGCCGATAATGGTGATTTTCATACGCGTTCCGCTAATGGGTTCCGGTGAGGATTTCCGGTATTGAATCCGGCGCTGACTGCCGTACACGAACAGCCCATGCATGCTGCAACGGCCGGCACACTCCGGCGTGGCGTTGCGCGGTCATGACGCGCCGCTCAGCTTGACGCTGCGATCGGCTCGACGCGCCGCGGTGCATAGGTTTCCCACCCACTGCAACCCGGACACTGCCAATAGAAAAGACGTGCCCGGAAACCGCAATTCTGGCACGTATATCGTGGCAGATTTTTGGTGCGCTGCTTGATCAGCGTACGCATCAGTTCCAGTTCGCTGCGGCGCGGCTCCTCCGCGCTCGCCTGCTGCGCTTCGAGCAGCCGCGTCATGCCGGCGAGGTTCGGCGACTTCTGCATCTGCGAGCGTGCGAGCGCGTGCGCCGCATCCTGCCCGCGCAGGGCCGCGACGTGCTGGTAGGCCACGTCCAGCAGATCGTTCGAAGGATAGCGGTCGACCCAGCTCGTCAGCAGATCCGCCCCGTCCTCCGGGCGCCCGAGCGCTTCATACGCTTTCATCAGCTTTTCGGCCACCAGCGGCAGATACGAAGAGTTTTGCTCCTCGACTTTCAGCCAATGCGCGATTGCAGCCTCCGGCGCGCCGCCCACCATGTCCACATCGCCGAACAGGATGGTCGCGCGCACGCTTTGCGAGTTGGCCTTCAACGCCAGATGCAACTGGTGGCGAGCCTCATCGGGCTTCTTTTGCTGGAGTGCTTCCTGCGCCAGTTCACAGTGGAACTGGGCGATTTCCTTGTCCAGCGACTCGGCGCCCATTGTTTCGAGGTGACGCGCGGTGTCGATCGACTTGTGCCAGTCCTTCTCGATCTCATAGATGGTGAGCAGCGCGCGCTGGGCGCCCAATGCATGCTCACCGGCCTCGAGCGAGCGGAAGGTCTCTTCCGCGCGGTCCAGCAGGCCCGCCTTCAGGAAGTCCTGCCCCAGCTCATAGGCCGCATGATCGCGCTCCTTGACCGGCAGGTCGGCACGGCTCAGCAGGTTCTGATGCACGCGAATCGCGCGGTCCGTCTCGCCGCGGCGGCGGAACAGATTGCCCAGCGCGAAATGCAGCTCGATGGTTTCCGGGTCGAGCTTGACGACCTCGATGAACGCATCGATAGCCTGGTCCGGTTGCTCATTGAGCAGGAAATTGAGGCCGCGGAAATACGAACGCGGCAGGTTGGCGCTCTCGGACAGCAGCGTCTTGAGGTCGTAGCGCGCGGCCATCCAGCCGAACGCGAAAGCGACGGGAATGACCAGCAGCCACCAGAAGTCTAGATCCATGCGATTGATCGGGAGTACAGAAACGAAAGCCGCGTGCCTCGGGCACACGGCATGGGAAAACCTAGATCAGCGGCGGCAGCGGCGGTTGCTCGACCACCACCGGGGCCTCGCGCGCCACGCGCAGCTCACGCTTCAGGCGGCCGTTTTCGAGCCGCAGCCGAAACAGCGCCGGCACCGCCGACACCAGCCCGGCCAGCAAACCGACCACAAAGAACGCGAGGCCGATGAGGATCAGCGGGGCGGACCATGCGTAGCCGGCCAGGAAATTCAGCGTAGCGGTTTGCGTGTTGGAGAGTGCGAGCACCAGCAGCAGCACGAACACCAGAACGCGGATCAGCCAGACGATAAATTTCATGAATAAGGTCTCTTGACGGCAGTTGCGGGTATAACGCCGGCTTGATGACGCGCGTCGCGCCATGGTGTCGCCCGCGCCGAAGTGACCCGTATTGTAATGGAAGGCCCAGCGAGTGGGCAGGAACAAGGCGTCTGGATGCGCTTACGTGGGGTTTACCGCCCGGTTTGCCTGGCGTCTCGCGCCGCGCGGATCTTCCACGCGGCAAAAAGGCAGTTGCCGGGTAACCTGAGCGTCTCCGGCGTGCTCCCCCGGCGAAGCGCCGGAGCGTAGACGAAAAAAAAGCGCCCGAAGGCGCTTTTTCTGGTCTTTTGCCGTCTGGCTTTGGCCGCTGACGCTACCAATGCCACGCTGCGAACCGCACAGCGGAACATTTACAGGTCGTCGTCATCCGGCTCTTCAGCCTTCAGCGGCTCGCCCGAACGTCGATCTACCCGCTCGCGCAATTCCTTGCCGGGCTTGAAGTGCGGTACGTACTTCTCGGGTACCAGCACCTTCTCGCCCGACTTCGGATTGCGTCCGACACGGGAGGGACGACGATTGAGGCCGAAGCTGCCGAAGCCACGAATTTCGATGCGATGGCCGTTGGCAAGCGCCTCCGACATCGCATCAAGCATCGTCTTCACCGCGAAATCCGCATCTTTAAGTACAAGCTGCGGAAATCGCGTAGCCAGCTGGGCGACCA
>Ga0116227_10010615_pt1 | contig 15971 bp, 16 predicted proteins | sample S1TSphgellanicum_FD_89693 | JGI IMG/M metagenome (GOLD analysis project Ga0116227, IMG submission 89693) | Host-associated microbial communities from peat moss isolated from Minnesota, USA - S1T2_Fb - Sphagnum magellanicum MG | ecosystem: Host-associated > Plants > Peat moss > Unclassified... | reverse complement strand
TGATCGCCGGTAGCATCCTAACGACCTGGGCGACGCTGCGGCGCCCCATTCGCCCGACGCGTCGCGAGTGGCGCTTCATCGTCGCGATCGGCCTTGCTACCAACGTCGTCTATCTCGGACTTCTCTACGTCGCTTTGCGGCACATGAGCTCCGGGATGGCGGCGATCATTGCAAGCACCAATCCTCTGATACTCGCGCTCGTTGCCCCACTATTCTTACACGAACGGCTACGCCCAATACAACAAATCGGTCTAATCCTCGGATTTGCGGGCGTCGTGCTCGTCATGGCGTTGCGGGCCGGATCTCCGACCGAACAGATCGGCGACGAACTCATCGGGTTCGTCAGCGTAACCGGACTCGTCGCGTCGACGATTTTGTTTAAGCGCGCCGCCTTTACCGCATCGCTGCCGCTCGTGACCGGTTTGCAACTGCTCGTTGGAACATTTCTCCTGATCCCGATTGCGGCTCTAGCTGAGGGCACACCAAACGCGCACTTTCATCCATCATCGGTCGTCGCGCTTGCCTATCTCGTCGTTGTGATGAGCATCGGCGCGTCGCTCTTGTGGTTCTGGCTGCTCGAACGCGGGGAAGCGTCGCGCCTGAGCGCCTACTACTACGTGACGCCAGTGCTTGGTCTTGTACTCAGCTGGCTGCTCGCCCGGGAGCCGCTACATTTAATGGATCTCGCCGGCGCTTCCGTCGTGGCCCTCGGGATCGCACTCGTTCAACGGCCCGGCAAGGTACATTAATGAAGCGGTTCGATGCGGGCGTGAACCCTTCGCCCCCGGATCGGCGTGTACGGGGAAATGTACGGGGACTACCCGTCACAAGTGGTACGAAACCCATCCGGGGTACCAAGACCGTGGCTCACAGAATATTCGACGAGAAACTTGCTTGGAATTCAAGAAGTGAACGGATTTTCGATCAGGACGCCGGCGATCGTCTGCCCCGCATTGAGGTCCTCAGAGAGAAGACGCGATGCGCCCGCCTTCGAGGCCGATGCGATGATAAGGGCATCCCAGAAGCCAATCTTGGCTTCGTCTTCGATGCGAAATGCCGCCGCAACATCCGCCGAGGTGACGTCCACACACCAAATCGCGTAGGTGTTTACAACCAGACGCGCCGCGCCTTGTGCGAGCGGCGTCGCAATCTTGCGCGTCACGTTTACGTAGAACTCTTGCAGGACTTGTGGACTCAAGACTCCCGTTCCGTCGTTCCACAACTCACGCAGAGCATCTCTTGCAAGATCGTGCTTCGACCGATCGTCGACGTCATGCGCGTAGAAGAGCACGTTTGTATCAACGAATGTCTTACCGCTCATGCAAAGCCGTACGGTCGATGCGATGCCGCCCACCGAGGTGAAAACCTTCGTCGAGGAGCGCGAACGCGTGACGCTTTGCCTGCTCGTAGGCCTCGTCTTCGTCCACCATAGCCTCGATCTGGGCCGCAAGAAGACCACTGATCGACGTGTCTCGCCGCGCAGCCAGGATCTTCGCCTTACGGATGGTTTGCCGGTCGAGGCTGACCGTCACATTCTGCTTCACGTGAACTACGTGTAGCACGTATCACACGTGGTTTCCTTCAAGCGGACCGCCCGACGGCCTCCAATGCTCAGCCATGCGGAGGCGACGTCGGGTTGGCTTCGAGGAGTTCTTCGAGGTGTTGGGCCGTGGCGGAGAACGCGGGGTCGTGGCGGCGGCGCGGCTTCTCGAGATTCACGTCGAGGATCTCGCGGATGCGGCCCGGATTGCGATCCATGACGACGATGCGATCGGAGAGGAAGACGGCTTCGTTGACGTCGTGCGTGACCATCAGCATCGTCACACCCTCGTGCTGCCAGATGCGCAGCAGTTCGGCTTGCAGCTGACCGCGGGTGAGCGAATCGAGCGCGCCGAGCGGTTCGTCGAGCAAGAGGATCTGCGGCCGCGCGGCGAGGCTGCGCGCGATCGCCGCGCGCTGCGCCATGCCGCCCGAGAGCTGGTGCGGATATGCGCCCTCGAAGCCGTTCAAGCCCACGAGCGCGATGTAGTCGCGCGCGGCCGCGCGCTTCTGCGCATCCGGCAACGCGCTCTTGAGCAAGCCGAGACCGACGTTGGCTTCGACCGTCAGCCACGGCAACAAGCGGTGATCTTGGAAGACGATGCCGCGCCGCAGGCTCGGCCCGTCGACGCGCGCGCCCGCGAACGTCACCTCACCCGCGTCGGGCCGCTCGAGACCGGCGACCAGCCGCAACAACGTCGACTTGCCGCACCCGCTCGGGCCGACGATGCTGACGAATTCGCCCGGCGACACCGCGAACGAGACGTCGTCGAGCGCACGCACGTGATGGCCGTTGACCGCGAACGATTTCGAGGCGGACCGCACCTCGAGCGAGGCGAGTTCAGTCATCGGTCACCACGACGTCGTTCTCCGAGGCACGTCCGCCGAGCGCGGCGCGCAAGCCGGCGTTGAGCGCGAGTCCGATCGCGCCGAGGGTCACCATCGACACGATCACGAGGTCCATGCGGCTATCCAGCCGCGCCGACGCGAGGTAGACGCCGAGGCCGTTGCCTTCATCGATCAGATACTCTGCGCCGATCGTGCCGATCCAGGCCGAGGTCAACGCGATGGTGAGCCCGGCGGAGATCGCCGGGCGCGCGCTCGGCAGCACGACGCGCCGGAGCATCGTCCACGGATCGAACTCCAGCACGCGCCCGACCTCGATCAGCGCGCGCGGCGTGGAGCGGCAACCGCTCTCGGTGTTGAGCGCCACCGGAAAGAACGCGGCCACCGCGATCAGGATGACCTTCGCCGCTTCTCCGTCGCCGAACCACGCCGTGAGCAACGGGATCCACGCGAAGAGCGCCACTTGGCGAACGCTGTCGAGCGAGGGTGCGATGACGCGTTCGGCCGGGCGATACGTGCCGACCGCAACGCCGACGGCGATGCCGAACAGCGATCCGATCGCCCACCCGGCACCGAAGCGCGCGAGACTCGCTCCGACCGCCGTCCAGAAGTCGCCGCTCCGTACCGCCGATGCGAACGCTGCGAGCAACGTGCCCGGCGGCACGAGCACGTGCGGGTTCGCGATGCCGCTCGCCGACGCGGCGGTCCACAGCGCGACGAGCACCACCGGCAGCACGAGGCTGCGCCGGTCGACGCGCAGGCCGAGCGATGCCGCACTCATGCCGGCGACGACCACGGCGTGATGCGCCGCTCGAGCGCGCGCATCAGCGCGTCCATCAGGCCGCCGGTCACGCCGATCGCGACGATCGTCACGAAAACGACGTCGAGTTGAAAGAGCGTGCGGCTCCACGCCATCAGGTGACCGATGCCGGCGGCCGAGGCGATCATCTCGACGACGATCAGCACGTGCCAGGCGTTGCTCAAGCCCAGCCGCACGCCGGCGGCGAAGAGCGGGAGCGCCGCGGGAATCGAGATGAGCCGCAGCCGTTGCCACGCGCTCAACTCGAGCACGTCGGCGACCTCGAGATAGCGCGGCGGCGTCGCGCGCATCGCCGCATAGCTGTTGAGCATCAGCGGCAAGAAACTCGCCTTCGCGATCACCGCGAGCTTGAGTTCCTCACCGATCCCGAACACTAGCATGAAGAACGGCAGCCACGCGATCGTCGGAATCTGGCAGACGGTGCGCAGCGTCGTCCCGAGGTACGCGTCGACCGCACGCGAGCGTCCCATCGCGACGCCGGCGACGACGCCGAGCGTTCCGCCGAGCAGTAAACCCAACACGACCCGCTGCAGGCTGACCGCAAGCGCTGCGAACAGGTCGCCGCCGGTCAGCAGGTCGACGCCGGTTTGCCACACGGTGATCGGGCTCGGTAGAATCTGCGGACGCATCAGGTGGAGCCGAACGGCGATCGACCACACGGCCAGCACGCCGAGCGGCAGCACGACGCCGAGCGCGACCGACGTCAGCGTCGCGCGCAAACGGCCGTGCGACGCACGCGTACGCCGGCCGGTCGCCGGCGGCGCGAGCGTCGCTTCGCCGAACGGTATCGCGCGCATCATACGGGGAGAAACGTCCGGATGCGATAGGTTGGATCGGCGTCTGCGCCACCGGGCTTGCCGCGCTTCCATCCCATCGCGCGTGCGTATCCGCCGAACAACCCCGATTCCTCGATGACGGTCTCAGAAACGGAGACCGGCTCCGCGGCCGGATCGACGAAGAGCGCGTCGACAGGGCAGTAGAGTTCGCACAGGAAGCACGTCTGGCAGTCGTTTTGGCGCGCGATCGCGGGAACGCCGTCGGCAACCTCGTCGAAGACGTTCGCGGGGCAGACCTTCACGCAGATGTTGCAACTGATGCAGCGCGCGGCGGAGACGATCTCGATCACGACGCGAGCGCCTCCGCGCGCGGAGCGGCGACGCGAATCGTATCGAGTTCCGACACATCGAGCGAGTGCTCCAACGCACGGTCGAGCGCGGGGGCGTCGAGGCGGCGGTGCATGCCGCGGCTCTCGGTTCGCCACAGCGCCGCGCGATACGACCAGCGCGCCGTCGCGGTGAGCGCCGCGGCCTCGCGAGCGCGCAGCGCCGCGAGACCACGCGCCGGCCGGTCGAGTCGCAAACCGCTCCACGCTGCGTCGAGCCGCGTCAGCGAATCGGTCAGCGTCTGCTCCGTGCGAAAAAAGTTGCGCTCGATCGGCAGCAGTTCGTCCTTCACGACCCTCGCGGCGGCCGGGTCGAGCGCGCGCGACCCGAGCGACGATGCCGCCCGACTCCCATGCGTCTCGCCGACCGCTCGTGCGAAGGACGCGGCGGCGCGGCCGGCCCAGCGTCCCGACGCGATCGACCACGCCGAATTGGGGCCGCCGCCGCCGCTGATCGCACCGGTGAGCGCTTCGCGACTGGCCACATCGCCGGCCGCGTAGAGGCCCGGCACGCCGGTCGCGCCGTCTCCGTCCGCCAGACGAATGCCGCCGGTGCCGCGCACGGTGCCCTCGCATCGCAAGCGCACCGGAAAGCGCTGCCGGAACGGATCGATGCCGGCGCGATCGAACGGCAAGATGATGTTGGGTTGCCCCTTTCGCACGTCGGCCTCGAACCCAGGCGGGGCCTGATCGAGCTGCCCGTACACCGGACCGTCGAGTAACGCGCGGGCGACGATCGTCTGCCGATCGCCGGTGTGGTCGACCGGCGTGCCGTCCTCGCGCGTGAACGTGGCGAAGAAGTACACGAGACCCTTGTCGGAGGTCGTGTCGAACGGCGCGATGCCGTATTGCGCGCTGAACTCCATGCCGGAGAGCGTCGCACCGGCCTCGACCGCCATCAGGAGTCCGTCGCCGGTCAGGCCCGTCGCGCCGAGAAACCGCTCGCCGAAGGAGCAGCCGCCCGTCGCGAGCACGACGGCGGCCGCGCGAATACGCCAGGTGAGATCACGTTGGCGATCGATCCCCGTCGCGCCCGACACCACGCCGTCCGAGGCGAGCAATTCGAGCGCGGGCGAATGGTCCAATATCCGCACGCCCGCACGCAGCACGAAGCGGCGCATGTAGTGCAGATAATCCGCAGTGCGCAGGTTGGGAATGTAGCGCTGCCCCGCATCGTCGTCGGGAAACGGATACTCCGTCGCGGAGAGTTCGCGCAGGCCCGCGTCCGCTTCATCGAGCGTTCGCACGACCGACTCCACGTCGGCGAGTCCGAAACATCGGGGTACGCGCGCTTCGGCCGCCGCACGCCGCGCGTCGTGCGTGGGCGCCCACCACGTTCCGACGCCCGACGGCGCGGCCGCACCGCTCGTGCCGACATAGCCTTTGTCGACGAGTGCGACGCGCGCGCCCGCCTTCGCCGCCTCGAGCGCCGCCCACGTCGCCGCCGGACCGCCGCCGATCACGAGCACGTCGGCAGCGAGGTCGAGATCGAACGCGCTCACTGCGCGGCGAGCGCGGGCGGCGCGTGCCGCGGCTGCCAGTAGCTCACCAGATCGAGATCCTTCAGCGCCGCATCGAGATAGCGCCGGTCGATCCACGCATCGACGTCGACCGGCTGGCGGATCAGCTTGTTCTGCAGCGAGAAGTTGACGCCGACTTTCAGTCCCGCGACGAAGAGATCGTCGATCAGCGGAATCTGCGCCTCCTTGAGCGGCGTGGTGAAGTCTTCGTTCAGCACCTTGAGCGGCGTGCCCGAGCGCGACCAGATCTTGAGCGCCGCCTGGCGGTTCGCCGGTTGCGCCGACCAGTACGACGCTTTGACGAACCCGCGCACGACGGCTGCGGTCGCGGCGGGATACTTCGTGGCGAAATCGTCGAGCACGCTGAACACGTTGATGCCGTCGGGCGTGATCCGGCCGGCGGTCGAGTAGATGATCCGCACGATGCCCTGATCGCGCAGCGTGAGGATCGACGCGACGCCGACGCTCGCATCGGCCTGCCCGTTGGTCAGCGCGGTGAGCTGATCGGCGGTCGGCAGATCGTAGAGCTGGATGTCTTTCTCGGAGAGACCGTTCTCCGCCAAGATGCGATCCAGCGCCTGATGCAGGATCGTGCCGCGTTGAATCGTCACGCGCAGGCCCTTGAGGTCGGCGACCGTCTGCGCTTTGACGCCGTTCCGGACGGCGACGTAGATGTTGCTGATGCCGCCGTTGGCGATCACGCGCGTCGGAATCCCGTTCGCTTTGCCGATGATCTGCGGCAGTTCGCCGTAGGCGGCGAAATCGAGTTGACCGCCGGCCAGCGCTTCGTTGATCGCCGGGCCGGTGTGATCGTAGAAATGATATTCGACCTGCGTCGTGCCCTTGAGCTCCTGCTCGATCAGCTTGTTCGCTTGCGCGATCGCGATCGCGTTTTGGCCGAACTGCTTGCCGTAGCCGTAGCCGACGCCGCCGATGCGAATGACCGCCGGCGGAGTCTCGGCGGCGAACGCACGCGTGCCGGAGAGGAGGAGCGCGCCCATCGTCGCCAGCGTCGTGCGGCGGCTGATGGCGGGAAGTCGGAATGAGGTGTCGCTCATGAGGGGTGTGGTTGCTCCGATTAGCGGCGAAATGACGGCAAAATGAAAAAAGCCCTCGCGCTTGCGAGGGCTTGAAGTGATGTCGCGCAGGAATGCTTACATCACGCCAAGGCTCGCAAACCGAACCGGACGACAGCAGCAACATGCGAGCGCGAGGGAGCGACGGATCATGACGGCACCGTAGCACGCGGCTGCGGGTCGTGTCAAATCGATTGACACCGCATGAGACCGTATGATAGGGTCACCTCGATGTCGAGCCAGTTCGTCTGTTGTTGCGCGCGTTCCACACACCGATGCGGTGTGAGGCCGTTTTAGCGTCGACAGAACGACCGTTCTGCGCTAGAGCCCTCCGCCAATCGGCGGGGGGCTTTTTTCATTCGCCTCCAGCGTCACCCGGTCTCGTCAACGGAGCTCTCCACGCACCATGGCAGCCGTCCAGCATCTTGCCGACCACCTCGCGCGCGGCGCGTACGACCTCAACCTGACGACCGACGTGCTCGTGATCGGCGGCGGCCCCGCAGGCATGTGGGCGGCTCTGGCCGCCGTCGAAGCCGGCGCGCGCGTCGTGCTCGTCGAGAAGGGATACGCCGGCACCGCCGGTCCGCTCAGTAGCGCCAACACCGGCATCTACTACATCAAGCCCGACGATCCGATCCATCGTGACGGCATGGTCACCGCGCGCATGCCGCTCGCCTTCGGACTCGCCGACGAACGCTGGCTCGAACGCACGCTCGACCAGAGCTACGCCAACCTCGAGACGATGACGCGTTGGGGATTCCGGTGGCCGAAGAACGAGCTCGGGCAAGAGTTCCGTGCGCGGTTGCGCGGACCGGACACGCTCATCTTTCTGCGCAAACAACTCGTCAAGGCGCAGGTCCGCATCCTCGACCACAGTCCGGTGATGGAGCTGCTGGTGAGCGACGGCGTGGCTGCCGGCGCGGCCGGCGTCAATCGGCAGACCGGCGACACGTGGGGCGTGCGCGCCGCGGCGGTCGTGCTCGCCACCGGCGGCACCGCGTTTCTCTCGGGCGTCGCCGGCACGCGCGGCAACACCGGCGACGGCTATCTCTTTGCGGCGGAAGCAGGCGCCGAATTCTCCGGTATGGAGTTCACGAGCCAGTACGCGCCGGCGCCGTACGGCGGCGTGCTCTCGCGCGGTGCGCACCTGCAGTACGCAACGCTCACCGACAACGACGGCAACGAGATCACGCGCGGACGCAAGACGGTCGAGGCAATCCAAAACACGGGCGCCGCGTGGGCGATCGTCGACAAGGCGACCGACGACGCGACGCGCGACATGCTGCGCAAAACGCACGCGCACATCTTCTTACACCTCGAGCGGTTGGGTATCGATCCGTTCCGCGAGCGCTACCGGATCGATTTCCGCTGCGAGGGCTCGATTCGCGCCGTCGGCGGTCTCGCGATCGACGACGACCTCGCGACGACGGTGCCGGGCCTCTTCGCCGCCGGCGACATCACCTCGAAAGAGACCGTCGTCGGCGCGGGGCCGCCGGGTGGCGGGCCCGCCGCGGCGTGGGCGATCGCATCGGGCTCGTGGGCCGGAGCGTCGGCGAGCCGATTCGCCAAACGCCTCGGACCGGCGGCGCATTCGCGCGCGGTCGACGCGATCGGACGCACCGGCTTGCGTGCCGCCGAGCGGCGTACGAGCGCCGTTTCGATCGCCGACGTGACGCGCAGCGTACAGGCCGAGATGATCCCGTTCGAGCGCAACTACTGGCGCAGCGGCCCCAATCTCGAAGCGTCGCTCGTACGTTTCGCGAGCGAGTGGAACGAGATCCGCGACGGCGCGCTCGCAACCGACGGCGCGACCGCGCGCGATTCGGCGCGCAACCTGCTGCGCGCGCGCGAAGCGGCCGCGATGCTCGCGACCGCGCGCTGGATCAACACCACCGCGCTGGCGCGGCCCGAGACGCGCGGCCTGCATCGGCGCAGCGACTACCCGAACCTCGACCCGGCCCACGAGCATCACCTGACCACGGGCGGTGTCGACGAGATCTGGGTGCGGCGCCGGCCGGTCTCCGCCGGTGCGAAGGCGATCGCGTCGTGATCGAACTCCTCGTTCGCGACGCGTGCATCGGCTGCGACATCTGCGTGCGCGTGTGCCCGACCGACGTCTTCGACGCGACACCCGGCGGCGCACCGGAGATCGCCCGGCAAGAAGATTGCCACACGTGCATGATCTGCGAACTCCATTGCCCGGTCGACGCGCTCTACGTCTCGCCGCGCGGCGAGCCCGATCCGAGCGTCGACGAAGCCGCGATCGTGGCGTCGGGCGTGCTCGGCAGCTATCAACGCGCGCTCGGCTGGAAGCGCGGCATGCCCGGCGGTGCCGACGACGATCCCGGCGTGTTGATCGCCTTCAAGCGTCCGCCCGATCCGAGCGACAAAGTCCGCACCCAACTCTACGAGGTCTCGATGCGCACCTATATCGACGTCGGTCCGAACGCGTGACCACCATCCTCACCAACGAGCCGCTGGAACTGTGCGCCGACGTGCTCGTGATCGGCGGTGGTCCGGCCGGCACCTGGGCCGCCTGGAGCGCAGCGTCGCGCGGCGCGTCCGTCGTGCTCGCCGACAAGGGGTTCTGCGGAAGCAGCGGTGCGACCGCGCCGAGCGGAACGGGCGTGTGGGTGATTCCGCCCGGCGGCGACGCGCGCGCCGAGGCGAAGGCGAAACGCGAAGCGTTGGGCGGGTATCTCGCCGACCATGATTGGATGGACCGCGTGCTCGATCGCACGTGGCGCAACATGGACCTGATCGAGTCGTGGGGCTACCCGTTCCCGCACGACGGCGGCGCGACGGTGCGGCGCGGCCTGCAAGGTCCGGAATACATGCGGTTGATGCGCAACGTCGTCGCGAAGGCCGGCGTGAAGATCCTCGATCAGAGCCCGGCGCTCGAATTGCTCGTCGACGGCAACGGCACGGTCGCCGGAGCGCGCGGCATCCGCCGGCAAGAGGAGCGCCCGTGGACCGTGCGCGCCGGCGCCGTCGTGATCGCGACCGGCGGCTGCGCGTTCTTGAGCAAAGCCCTCGGCACCAACACCAACACCGGCGACGGACTGCTCTTCGCGGCCGAAGCCGGCGGTGAGTTCTCCGGCATGGAGTTCTCGAGTCAATTCGCCGTCTCGACCGCGTACGGCTCGGTGACGAAGACCGCGCACTACAGTTGGGCGGTCTTCACCAACGAAGCCGGCGAGGATCTCGAAGCGGTGAAGGACGGGCACTACTCCGCTTCCACCATCGGCCGCGCGTTGCTGAACGGTCCCGTCTACGCGCAGTTGAGCAAAGCCAAAGAGCGGCCCGAAGTGCAGGCGTTCTTGCGCTATGCGCAACCAAACTTTTTCCTACCGCTCGATCGCAACGGGATCGATCCGTTCAAGCAGCGCTTCCCGATCACGCTGACGCTCGAAGGCACCGTCCGCGGAACCGGCGGTATCCGTCTCACCGACGGCCGCTGCGCGTCGACCGTGCCCGGACTCTTCGCCGCCGGCGATGCGGCCACGCGAGAGCTGATCTGCGGCGGGTTCACCGGCGGCGGCAGCCACAACGCGGCCTGGGCGATGTCGTCGGGTTCGTGGGCGGGCGAAGGTGCCGCCGACTACGCCATCGGCTTGGGCGCATACGCGCACGCGCGCGACGTCACAGGTGCGGGGGGCGCCGGATTGCGCGCTCCCTCGGACGCACGCACGCGATTCGATCCCGACGCGGTGATCGCCGGCGTGCAAGACGAGATGTTCCCACTCCAGAAAAATCTGTTTCGCACCGAGCACGGTCTCCGCGGCGCGATCGGCAACCTCGACGGGCTGTGGCAGTCGGTCGGCGGGCGCGCGATCGCGACGGAGAGCGCCCGCGACGTGCAACGCGCGCGCGAAGCGGCGGCGCTGGTCGCGACCGCCCGCTGGGCCTACGCGAGCGCGCTCGAACGCCGGGAGACGCGCGGGATGCACCGGCGTGCCGACCATCCGCAGATCGATCCGGCGCAACACCACTACCAGCATTCCGGCGGGCTCGACCGCGTCTGGGTGCGCGCGGGATGATCGAACTCGTCTCGACGTCGCGCTGCATCGGCTGCAACATCTGCGTCAAGGTGTGCCCGACGAACGTGTTCGATGCCGTCGCGGGTGCGGCGCCGGCGATCGCACGTCAGTCCGACTGCCAGACCTGCTTTCTCTGCGAAGCGTACTGCCCGGCCGATGCGCTCTACGTCTCGGCCCACGCGCATCAGCCGGCCGGCGTGAACGAACAGCAGCTGGTCGCCGACGGCGTGCTCGGCAGTTACCGCCGCGCGCTCGGCTGGGCGCCCGACGGCGACCCCGAGGCGCTGCACGACCTGACCCATCGCTTGCGCGCGATCGCCGGCCCCGGCGTCATCGGGTAGTCGCCGGTGCGGGCAACGCGCGCGGCGCCCAGTATTCTTGCAGCGTGAGATCGTGGATCGCACCGTCGATGAAGCTGCGATCCACCCACGCATCGACGTCGACCTGCCGGCGGATCAGCTTGTTGTCGAGCGCGAACGCGGCGTCGTTGCGGAGCTGTGCGAGATAGAAGCCATCGAGCAGCGGATCGTTCTGGCGCTTGAGCGAGACGCCGGTGAAGTTCTGCTCGAGCGTCGTGCGCGGCGTGCCGGCGCGTGCCCAGATGTCGAGAACCGCCGCCCGGTTGGCATCGAGCGAGCCCCAGTGGGCCGCCTTCACCCACGCACGCACCACAGCGCGCGTGGTGAGCGGATAGCGCTGCGCGAAGTCGTCGGTCACGGTGAAGGCGCCGAAGCCGTCGGGCGTGATCTTGCCCCGCGTCGTGTAGATGATGCGCACGATGCCTTGGTCTTGCTGGTTGAGCAGCGAGCCCGTGCCGAACACGACGTCGACGTTGCCGTTCGCCATCGCGATCAACTGATCGGCGGTGTTGAGATCGTAGAGCGTCACGTCGCGCTCGCTCAGACCGTTCTCGGCGAGCAGCCGGTCGAGCAGCTGATGGTTGATCGTGCCGCGCTGGAGCGCGACGCGCAGTCCCTTGATCTCGGCGATCGTCTGCGCCTTCACGCCGGTTCGCACGCCGACGTACAAGATCTCCGCGCCGCGCGAGGCGACGACGCGCGTGGCCAAACCGCCGGCGCGGCCGATGACGGTCGGAAGATCGCCGTACGCCGCGAAATCGACCTCACCGTTGCCGATCGCCTCGTTGATCGCCGGTCCGGCGCCGGCCGGATAATCGAATGTCGCGCGCACGCCCGCCGGCTTCAGCTCGGCCTCGACGTACCCGCCGGCCTGCACGATCCCCATCACTTGTTGACCGAACGGTTTGCCGTATCCGGCGCTCACCGCCGCGAAGCGGATGACCGGCGGCGGCGATTCGGCGGCGAGCGCCGCGCGCGACGCGAGGACGAACGCGCCGATCGACGCGAGGCTGCTGCGACGGGATATGACGTGCCGTACGTTTTCCACCAGATCTTCTCCACGAGCGACGAAAGAAAAGAAAAACGCCCCCTGCCGAAATCGGCAGAGGGCGCGCAATCACGGACTCGCTTCCGCGTTACGACGAACTCATAGCGCCTCGATGCGGGAGAATCGTGCGACGACAAACGAGCGTACAGCAGACGAACATGGCGTGATGCTACCACGCTGCAGGGAGACCGTCAATGTTGCTCTTGAACAACGACGACGTTGCGAACGTCCTCACCATCGATGCGACGATCGCCGCGCTCGATCGCGCGTACGGCGACTTCGCGCGCGGCGACGCAGTGTGCCGCCCGCGCATCGACATTCGCATTCCCACCGCCGACCCGGCGCGATTCTATCAATGGGGCACGATGGAGGGCGGATCGACAGCGGGCTACTTCGGAATCCGCATGAAGTCCGATGTGATCTACGAGCAAGCCTACGACGGCGTTCGCACGCAAGAGAAGTACGCGTCGCGGCCCGGCCGCTGGTGCGGGTTGATCCTGCTCGTCGACATCAACACCGGCGAACCGGTCGCACTGCTCAACGACGGATACTTGCAACATCTGCGGGTGGCCGCCGATGCCGCGATCGGCGTGCGCGCGCTGGCCCGCTCCGATGCCCGCGTCGTCGGCATGATCGGATCGGGCGGCATGGCGCGATCGTTCGTCGAGGCGTTCCTGCGCGTGCGGCCGATCGATCGCGTCACCGTGTTCAGCCCGACGCGAGCGAACCGCGAACGCTACGCGAGCGAGATGGCGGAACGGTTCGGCATCGCGGTCACCGCCGTCGACGACCCGGCGGTTGCGTGCCGCGGCGCGGACATCGTCTCGGCGTGCACCGACTCCGCGGTGCCGGTGCTACGCGGCGAGTGGCTCGAGCCCGGTCAGCACGTGGTCTCGGTCGGCGGCCGGCCGCACGCCGACGCGATCGCCCGATTCGACCTTCGCCTTCGCTTCGGAACGACTCCGCCGCCGGTGGGGCGCCCGGAACTGCAGACGGCGGACGAGTGGGTCGCCTATCTCGCGGCGCCCGATGCCCCCGTTTGGCGGGACACGACGACCGGTAAGCGGTCGGCCTCGATCGTGACGAGGGCCGACGACGTGTCGCTCGCCGACGTTGCCGCGGGGCGCGCGGGCCGCACCTCGACGCAGCAGATCACGTACTCCGAGCGCGGCAACTTGCAAGGCCTCCAGTTCTACGCCGTCGCGGGTGCGGCGTACGAGGCGGCGCGCGCACGCGGTCTCGGACGCGATCTCCCGAGCGAGTGGTTTCTCCAGGATATTCGCGATTGAGATGACGAGACGGAAAACAGAATGACCAGCAACCGTCCCACCGTACCGATCCCGCAAGCGATCGTGCGGCTCAACCGCCTCACGATCGTCGTCTGCGTGGTCGCGGCGCTCGTGCTTCGCGCTCCGGCGCTCACGACGGCGCTCTTCCTCGTCGTCGGATCCGCCGCGCTCTTCGGCCGAAACGGCAGCCTCATCTACGCCGCGGGAACGCGCTTGCTGCGGCCGTCTGCCTCGCAACCCGGTGACGAAGACCCGGGGCTGATGCGCTTCAACAACGCGATCGCCGCCGTGCTCCTCGGCCTCGCGCAGATCGCGTTCGCGCTGCACGTACCGCTCGCCGGGTGGATCCTCGCCGGGATCGTCGCGTGCGCGGCCGCCGTCGCCCTCGCCGGCTTTTGCTTCGGGTGCTTCCTCTATTTTCAGTTCAAGCTGAATCGCAGCCGGCTCTTCGGATCCTGCACGGACGCGACTATCGCGTAGCGAGCCTCGCGTCGCGCAAGCCGAGGCGTTCGAGCCGCGGGAGCACCTCGTCGCGGAAGTACGGAAACTCGTCGAGGTCGTTGACGAACGAGGTGGCGATTCCGTTGAAGCCGCACGCGCTGATCTCGCTCAACTTCGCGGCGATGTCGTCGGGACTGCCGATCAGCGGAAAGCTGCCGTTCCCGCCGACGAAGCGACGACGCGTTTCGAGCGCATCGCGCTGCGTGATTCAGCCCCTCGACGAGCGTTCCGCGTGTACGGGGAAATGTACGGGGATTGCCTGTCCGAAATGCCGTTTTCTCGACCCGGAGTGCCAAACCAACGGCAGACCAAAAATCGGCCCCCAAAACGAGCCGAGGCGGCAAAAAGGGCTCAAAAAGCCTAGAAATAACGCGGAAAGAACGAAAAGGCTCCGATCTCTCGGAGCCCTCAAGTTTGGAGCGGGCGGCGGGAATCGAACCCGCGACTCTTGCTTGGAAGGCAAGGGCATTACCATGCACGGGACGGCGCACGTGATGATTCCGGCAAGCGGTGCGGCCGGCGTGCACTCGCTGCAAGCCGTCGAAGGCGCCGCCGCACCCTACCTCTTCGACGTCCACTGACCCGCAGCTTCACATCCGATGGACGATGGTTGAAGACGCGTCCGTTACCGAGATCGTGAAGCTACCGTGCTGCGGATGCGTCGGCGCCGACGTCGTTTTACTCCCAACGACGTCCAGGGTCACGGTGAGCGGTGCCCCAGGGCTGATTATGCCGGCTGTATCAAATGATGTACCTGCCGAGTTTATCGCGGAGGAATTTAACAACGATCCCAGCCCGCCGGGCGTCTTCTTGTAGACGGCCCAATACATGTTCGATGGAAGGGTGCATTGCAGATTTGCAAGCGAATTCGTCACCGCGTTGAGGTTATAGGTCCCGGAGGTTACCGGCGTACATGTGAACTGCGCCTGCTGATCCGTGCTCAGCGACTCGCCGGTTACCTTAATGCCGGAGACACTGACGGTGAATGCCGGTGGCAGATTCTGGTATGCAGGGTAGGGAAATGAGCAGTCCGCACTGGGCGGGCCGCTGGAGAGGGTGACCGGGATTAGAATGGCGGTGACCGGAAAGTACGAGACTTGACTAGTGCTGTACGCGGTCGCCTCCGGACCGGTGATGGCCATCGCGGACGTGAGGGTCGGCCATAAGGTACTCGTACAAAATTGCACGCTGGTGGTCGTGCTCGACGGCAGAGTCAACACCACTTGTGGCGGAGGGGTTACCTTGACGGTTGGGCTGAGCGTAATCGGCACAGACGTCGGAACGACGACGGTCGGGTTGAGTGAAATCGAAATGGCTGCTGGAGTGGGGGGCGCGACGACGAAGCCCGAGCGCTGATAGTCTGCGATTTGCGATGGCGGCAGCGGCGCTGCGGGAAGGTCGCCCAAATCGGTGCTGCCCGGAAACAGCTTCCCAGTGCCTTGAAAACCGAAATGATAGACGTTGGATGTGACCGTCCGGTACCACAGCTTCGAATAAATGACGGTCTTGCCGCTCGGCATTAAGGTGGCAGTCCGAAGGTCGTCAGGGAGCGCTTCACCCATCGACCACTTTGCAATCACGGCCGTCGGGACGCCGTCGAGCTCGTTCGTCCTTTCCCGGATAAACTCGAGAAGACTCGGCGGGGCCGGCCGTAACACGCCATCGAGGACCAAGTACAGGCGCTTCTGCGTGTCGATCACGATGGCGCCCTCGAATTCGAGGTGTTTCCCAACGGTCGCAAAGGACGGCGGAACTGCCGACGTCTGCGCCT
>Ga0116227_10010614_pt1 | contig 15973 bp, 15 predicted proteins | sample S1TSphgellanicum_FD_89693 | JGI IMG/M metagenome (GOLD analysis project Ga0116227, IMG submission 89693) | Host-associated microbial communities from peat moss isolated from Minnesota, USA - S1T2_Fb - Sphagnum magellanicum MG | ecosystem: Host-associated > Plants > Peat moss > Unclassified... | reverse complement strand
CCGCTTGACGTTGACCGTCGGCGACGTTCACCGCGGACTGCTGTTGTCCTTCGGATTCGAGGATTCGCGCTCGCTTCTCCTGATCCGCTTGTTTCTGCAACGCCATTGCTTGGAGAATCTGGTCGGGTGGCGTGATCTCGAGCACCTCGACGCGGTTGATCCGGACACCCCACTTGTCGGTCGCCTCTTCCATCTGGGTCTGGAGCATCGTGCCGATTCGCTCGCGCTGGGAGAACGCCTCGTCGAGGGTGATACTGCCAAAGACGGCCCTGACGGACGTTCGTGCGAGATTGTCGGTGCTCACCAAGTAATCCGAGTTCGTAAAGAGCGCGAGACGCACGTCGACCACTTGGCTAAAGATCGTGGCGTTCACGATGACCGCCACGTTGTCGCGTGTGATGACCTGCTGACGGTCGCCGGTGCGTGGGGTCTCACGAACGTCGACGATCTTGAGGACCTCGATGAAGGGCACGATGAAACAGAGACCAGGATTCTTGATGTCCTTGAATTCGCCGAATCGAGTGACGACACCAACGAAGCCCTGTTGGATGATGCGCACGGCCTTCGTGATGGCGTAGATGACCAGCAACACCACCACACCCGCGATTACGGCAAGAGCAATTCCCACGTTCAGTCCCTTCAACGGCCACCCGACGAGCTGTCACGGGCCAAAATGACCCACCTTTCGGAGTGTAGCCACCCGATGCGCTTTCCCAAAGGGCCGGAAGCGGCAACGTTCGCGAAGCTTTACGTAACGGCTCATGGTTCGCCGCGAGCGTCGTTTGGTGGGCGGTGATGTCGGGCCTACGTTGAAAGACCTTCAGGAAATGAGGAATGACCTGACGACCCGTCAGGTAAAACGGGGACGTAAAAATACTGCAAAACTGTCGTAGCAAAAGAATGAGGAGGTAGTCGTGGACGTCGCCAACTTTGTCGCATCCATCTTCGACGGGCAGTTGCCCTTCCGCGTGGAGGCGTTCGACGGAAGTACGGCGTCACCGGACGTGGCGTCGTCGGCCAACGACATCACCCTCAAGATTCTGAGCCGCGACGCCCTCGTACGGTTCATAACCCGACCGGGCGAACTCGGCCTCGCGCGGGCCTACGTCGCGGGTGACATCGACGTCGAAGGCGACCTCGACGCGCTTTTTTCACTACAAGTACCGCCCGTTCGCCAGATGCTGAGTGTCAACACGCTGCGTGCTCTCGCCTCCGAAGTGGGCACCGCGGCCTTCAAGCGCCTTCCCCCGCCCTCGATCGAGGCGCGCCAACGCGGCGTGATGCACAGTCGAGCACGCGACAAGGACGCCATCTCGCACCACTACGACGTCTCCAACCGTTTCTACGAAATGGTGCTCGGACCGTCGATGACGTATTCCTGCGCAGCGTTTCGCTCGCCCGACGACACGCTCGAGGTCGCGCAACGGCGAAAGGTCGACCTCGTGGCGCGAAAGCTCGAGCTCAAACCTGGCATGCGTCTTCTCGACGTCGGCTGCGGTTGGGGCGCCATGGCGATTCACGCCGCCAAGGAGTACGGAGCGAGCGTGGTGGGCGTCACTCTCTCCGCGCCGCAACAGCGTTACGCCACCGAACAAGCCGAACTCGCGGGCGTCTCGGAACTCGTGCAATTCCGCCTGCAGGACTATCGCGACGTGAAGGACGGACCCTTCGACGCCATCAGCTCGATTGGGATGTCCGAACACGTTGGTCGGCGATCACTGCCGGCCTACACGCAGAATCTCTTCGACCTTCTGCGGCCCGGCGGTCGATTCCTCAATCACGCCATTGGCCGGCCGGTCTCGTTCAGCGAGGATCCGCAGCCTTCGACGTGGTCCGAGATGAACCGTCAGATGCAGATCGCACTCGGGATGCGAGGACCGTCCAAGACCGGGAGCGCCTTCATCGAGCGCTACGTCTTTCCCGACGGCGAACTGCACGAAGTCGGCACGATGGTCTCGATGTTCCAGGCGCACGGCTTCGAGGTGCGACACCTGGAGAGCCTGCGTGAGCACTACGGCCTCACGCTTCGCCACTGGGTGGAGAACCTCATGAAACGTTGGGACGAAGCGGTTGACGAGGTGGGCGAGCAGCGCGCACGAGTGTGGCGGCTCTACATGTCGGGTTCAGCGGTGGCCTTCGAACGCCACCACCTCGAGATTCACCAAATTCTCTCGGTTAAGTCAGTGGACGGAAAGAGTGGCCTCGCCCTTCGTCCCGACTTCGAACCGAACTTCTAGACGTCGTCGTGGCTTCCTCGTCGGCGGGCGTCACGCGTGCGTCCGCCGTGCGGCTACGGCCGTATCGAGAGGACGACGAACTCGCGGCGCGCAAGGGTCACGAGGCAATGCGTGAGGATGACTTCACGTTCCTCCTCGGTCTAGAAGAGGCTGGTAGCTGGAGCGAGTGGCTCCACGACATCACCCAACACCGTCGAGGTCTGAATCTCTCGCCTGGTCTCGTGCCGGCCGCGCAACTCTGCGCCGACGTGCTCGGGGTGATCGTGGGACGTATATCCGTTCGCTTTCAGCTCAACAAGGAACTCGCTCTCTACGGCGGACACGTGGGCTACGGTGTGCTCCCCGAACATCGTCAGAAAGGCTACGCGACCGAGATTTTACGCCAGGGACTCGTGATCGCACGCGCCGAGGGGTTGATGCGCGTACTCATTGTCTGCAATGACGAGAATCTCGCCTCCGCGCGCACCATCGAGAAATGCGGCGGCGTGCTCGAAGGTGTCGTTACCGCTGAAGACGGCCTCACGAAGATTCGCCGTTACTGGATTGATTGATAGGCAATGCGCAACACCGCGATCTCCACGAATCTGAAGTCGCTCCATGGATGAGCGGCTCGCGGCGAACCGCGCGAACTGCGACGACCGAGTCGCCATCCACACGTCGTCCAAGTTCTACGACGTCGAGGGATGGCTGCGCGACGCGCCTGGTCCCCCTGCTCGCGAACTCGAACTGCTTGGTGACGCCATGGGCAAATCACTCGTGCAGTTGCAATGCCACTTCGGCATGGAGACGCTTCAGTGGGCGAGAGCCGGGGCGCGCGTCACGGGCGTGGACTTCTCACCCGCCGCCATCGACGCCGCGAACGACCTGGCCCGGCGAGCGGGGCTGAGTGAGCGCGCGACGTTCGTCTGTGCGAACGTCTATGACGCGCCAGTCGCGTTGGCGGGAAAACAGTTCGACATCGTCTACGTGACCATCGGAGCGCTGTTCTGGCTTCCCGACATTCACGCGTGGGCCAAGGTCGTGGCCGATTTGCTCGCCCCGGGCGGTCAGTTCTACATCTTCGAGGTACACCCATTTTCAATGGGTTTCGATCACGAGGGCGAGCACGTCATCTACGACTTCTTCAACGATCCCGAATCACCAATCGTCATCGACGACGGTTCGACCTACACTGACGGCGGTTCACTAGCCCACCCGCGGACCTACGAGTGGAATCACTCGTTAAGCGAAATCATCCAATCGCTCATTGACGAGGGACTCGTCATCGACCGATTCATCGAACACGACTGGACTGTCTTTCAGGCATTTCCCTGGTTAGAAAAAGGTGTCGACGGGATATACCGAATTCCCCGCTCGCGCCCGCGACAGCCACTCTGCTTCACGCTTCACGCACATCGCTGACAACAACCGGCGACCCTCTTTGCTCTAGAACTTCAACACTCTGGAATTAGAAGTAACGAAAAGTACTCGTGTACCTTGAGCCATCACAATCGTGGTTCGCTTTTGTCACACGACATTACGAGACCACTATCAACACGTTTCGTTACTACGCATAAGCTGCGCGCCGAGCGCACCAGGAACTACGACGATGCCTCGTTCGGTATGACGAAAAATACGTTGACTGCCCGTTTGTCGCACAAGGTACCAACCCGCCTCGTTGCGCTTGCGAATTATTTCCCGCACCCTCATGGTCCGTAACGGTCGCTCGACGGATGTCCGATGAGCAGAGAGACCCTTCATTCGTGAGACGCGCAGAGCTGAGGAGCCGCGAATCGGGCCGGATTTCGTCACATGAGAGAATACGGCGTGGAAGAAAAGAATCCCCTCGACGTCGCCCGCGCCCTCGTAAGCGAGCGTTTCGCATCCGCGTTGGCCGCGTACCTCAGTGGAAGCGCCCTCTCGCCGCAACGCACCTCGTCGTCTGATCTCGACATCGTGGTACTCATCGAGGATGCGAGCGCACCTTTTCGCGAGACGCTTCGCTACGACGGCTGGCTCTGTGAGCTCTTCGTTCACGACGCGGCGTCATTCGACGACTTCACGACGCGCGAGATCGCCCATCGCCGTTCCCCGCTCTTGCAAATGTGCGCGGACGGCGCAATTCTCGTGTCACGCGACGGTACCGCCGAGCGGTATCAGGCGCTCGCTCGCGAGAAACTCAATGACGGCCCGCCACCTCTCACGACGGCGGAGATTGATCACCTGCGCTACTCCCTGACCACGCTCCTCGATGACTTCAACGACGCCATTGACCGAGCCGAGTTCCTCTACATCGCGACGCAACTGTTCGTGAAGGCGAGCGAACTCGACCTCTCGATCAAGAACCAATGGACCGGCACGGGCAAGTGGATGGCGCGGCGACTGGCGGCGTCGGACCCGCTCGTGCTCGAACGTCTTAGCTCGGGTTACGACGACGCCATTGGTACCAATAAACGCACCGCGCTTCGCACGATCGTCACCGAGATTCTCGACGCCGCGGGCGGTCCCCTCGCCGAGGGCTACCACGCCTGAGTCAATCGGGCTCAGTCCGCGGAGGTCAGTTCGTCCACGCTCGCCTCTTCGCTCGCACCCGCGGACCCGGCTCCTACTTCTTCCATGGCGATGTCGCCCACGTTCGCGAAACCCTCGGCAGTCTCACTGGTCGCGGTCAGCGCGTGATCGCGCACGCCGCCGCCGCGTAGCCAACTGAAGATCGCGCCGACGAAGCACATGCCCGCCGCGGCGAGGAACGCCGCGTGCAGGCCCTTGGCGAAGGGTGACGCGATCAGACCGGGAAAGAACCCGCGACCGAGCAACACCGACGCGTGCACGCCGGGCTGGGCCAGGAGGTGCGCACCCAACAGCGTCTGAATCGGATTGATGCCGAGGAACGCGGAGAACAGACTTCCGATCGCCGGAATGTGCGAGATGGTCGACGCCTGCGCCGCCGGCACCCCTTGCGCAGTGAGTCCCGCGAAGAGTGAATGAGGCAGCGACGCCGCGAGGCCGAGCGTGATGATCGTGAAAAAGAAACCAATCGAGAGCACGCTCGCCGAGTTCTGGAAGGTGTTGAGCATCGCGCCACCCGCGCCGCGTTGGTTCGCGGGCAACGAGTTCATGACCGCACTCGTGTTGGGCGCGGCGAACAGACCCATGGAGAGGCCCACGAGCAACAGCAGGAGCGCGAACACGGGGTAGGAGAAGTTGATCGGGATGGCCTGTAAGCCAATGAAACTGACGCCCGTGAGCACGAGTCCGAGGGTCGCGAAATTGCGCGCGCCGTGTCGGTCGGCCAGGCGACCCGCGATCGGACCCGCGACGAAGAAGCCGATCGTGAGCGGCACCATGTAGATGCCCGCCCACAGCGGCGTGCGCGAGAACGAGTAGCCGTGCTCGGGCAGCCAGATGCCCTGGAGCCAGATGATGAGCATGAACTGCAGACCACCGCGCGCAAGTGACAACATCAGCGTCGCGATGTTGCCCATCGCGAAACTCCTGTTCTGGAACAGGTGCAATTGGAACATCGGCTCCTTGACGCGAAGCTCGACGAGCACGAAACCGACGAGAATCGCCACCCCACCGAAGATGCACGACAACACGAACGGACTGGTCCAACCCATGGCGTGACCGCCGTAGGGCTGCAGGCCGTAGACGATGCCCGTGAGGATCGCGATGAGTCCAATGGCGAACATGAAGTTACCGGTCCAGTCGATGCTCGACTTGGTGCGCGCACCGTTGTCGCGAAGCTTGAGCGCCGACCACACGGTACCGAAGAGGCCGACCGGCACCGAGACGAGAAACACCAGGCGCCACTCGATCGGCGCGAGTAGTCCACCCAGGATCAGGCCAATGAACGCACCACCAATCGCCGCGACACCGTTGATGCCCAACGCGAAACCACGCTCATCGGGCGGGAAGGCGTCGGTGATGATCGCGTTGGAGTTCGCGAAGAGGAACGCGCCACCCACGCCCTGACCCACGCGCATGAAGATGATCCACAGTGCGCCCGCGGGCCCGTTCAACCAGGTGACGGCGAGCAGGATCGAGAAGAACGTGAATATGCCAAATCCCAAGGTGAACATCCGCACGCGACCAAAGATGTCGCCGACGCGACCGAGACTCACCACCAGCACCGAGGTGATCAGCAGGAATCCCATCAAGATCCACAAGAAATAGGGCGTGTTCTGCGAGGCCAGGGGGTTGAGATTGATCCCCCGAAAGATGTTCGGCAGGGCGATGAGCAAGATGGATCCGTTGATGGTCGCCATCAAGATGCCCATCGTGGTGTTCGACAGGGCGATCCACTTGTAACGATCGCGGTGTAGGGAAGAATCCATGGCGTCTCCGAGTTCGAGTTCGTAACTATTTCAGGTCTGGTGCTATTTAGTTAGCCTTAACTAAGTATAATAGCAACGTGACGACAATGGATGCAAAGAACGACGAAAGTTCCGCGTTGGTGGATTCCCCCGCCGGCGCCTTGCGCGTCGCGGTGCTGAGGATCTACCGGGCCCTGCGCATACGGACGAACCACCAAGTGACCCCCTCCCAGGGGTCGGCGCTCGCGCGAATCGAGCAGGCTGAGTCAGTGCGACTGGGGCGTCTGGCGCAGCTCGAGGGGATTTCGGCGGCGTCGATGAGCAAGATCGTGGACTCGCTCGAGGAGGACGGTTTCGTCACCCGCGTGCCCGATCCTCTCGACGGGCGCGCCAGCATGATCCAGCTCAGCCCGAACGGACGCGACATGATCCACACCATTCGCGTCGCGAACACCGAAGCGCTCGAGGTCGCACTCACGACGCTGAGCGAGGCGGAACTCCACTTACTTCGCGCGTCACTCCCCGTGCTCGAAAAGGTCGCGGCGTCGCTGCAGACCAAGGAAAGCGCGTAAGAACCCCAGCGGCCGCGTCAGTGCCGTCGGTACGGCTCACGGCGCCCCCCTACACGGCCGATTGTCGAGCTCGACGACGGTGACGATGCGTCGGCGCGATGTGCACGAGAGCGTTGTAGGTCACCAGGGCGATCGCGAGATGCATGCACATCAGGACCAGCACGCCCTTCGAGGGTTGACCTTGATGCCATATATATACGTCGGGCAGGAGCAGGACGACGGTGACCACGATGGCCATACGGAAAAAGAGCCAACGAGGACGTGACGAGATCCGGGCCACGATGGGCCAGCCAAGACACGCAATGACCACGCCGATGATCGTCAACTTGGAGTAATCCGAGAATTGAAAGTGCCCGTAATTCTTCACCGACGGAAAGACCCTCGTACCAATGGCGACCAGGATCATGTCGGCGACGAGTGAACCAACGATCGACACGAGCGACGCGAGGATCCATTCCGCCGTCGACGGAGGCTGGGGCGGCTCGAAGTCCACGTGAAAGAAGCGAAGTAGTGGCTGCACGGCTCGCGGGAAACTATCCACACTCAATTTCATTAGGGTCCCTGGAGTTATTTGGTCTGAAGGGGCGAGTATACCGAGCGAAATTAAGGAACTTCTAAGGCGTGACCTCGTCGAGGTTGGTGTCTTCGAGGAGCTTTCGCAACGCACGACCCATTTCTCGAGGATTGCCCGCTACCTCGCCAATCACCTCACCTTCGACGTTCACGTCGTCACCCGGTCGATAGAGCGAGACGCGTAGTCCCCGTGCGAACCGTTCTGCACTGATGACCCACGGCATGCCAATGGTGCCCGAATCGCGCGTGGCCATGATCTGTCCACTCCGACCAAGACCAATGCTCCAACCCGGCGAACGCGCCGCGTCCATTATCCGCTGCGTTTCCGCGCCGCCCTGCGTGCTCGATGATTTCACGATGACGTCACATTAGGTCGGCGTTGTGACCTGCGCTGGACCCCAAGAAACGACGGTGATCGACCGGACGGTCGTTGACTATGCGCTCTGGAAGCGCTTGCGCGACGCCTCGAGTTCGGCCAGGGCCGCGTCGCGCCCCACCCAGTTCTCCACCTTCATCCACTTTCCCTCGTCGAGGTCCTTGTAGACGGTGAAGAAATGGGCGATGCGGTCCAGCACGCTCTTGGGTACGTCGTTGATGTCGGCCGCCTTCTTCCAGGCCGGGTCGTAGTCCGGGACGCAGAGCAACTTCTCGTCCTTGCCGTTCTCGTCCTCCATGATGCACATGCCGAGAATCTTGGACTCGATGAGACAACCGGGGAACGTCGGGTACTCGGTGAGCACGAGCGCGTCGAGGGGATCACCGTCACCACCCAGGGTGTCGGGAATGAATCCGTACTCGGCGGGATATCCCATCGCGACGATCAAATGACGATCCAATTTGATCGTGTGGTTCTCGTGGTCGTACTCGTACTTGTTCTGACTCCCCCGCGGAATCTCGACGATGACGTTGATGGTATCCATAAAGCCCCAGCATTCTCGAAAGGTTCGCGTCGCATTTGGCGCACGCCAATCGTACTGGCAACCCCACTCGACACGCGAGCCTCGCGCCTGGCGAATCCTCACGAGGTGGTAGAAAATGTGCGGAATCAGTGCAAGGACGAGGAGGCCGCCGACGTGACGAATCCACCGCGCCTGGTCTCGAACATGCGGGGTCTGCGCTACGGCGAGGTCCTACTCGCGTACCTTGACGGCGCACCACGTGTCGACGTCTACAACTCGTTCCCCCTAAACGACTGTCCCGACGACCTGTGGCGCGCGCTCGACGCGGACGTGATCGCCAAGGAGAACGCCGCGACCCTCGCGATCCTGAATGGACCCCGCTACTGGCTCATGGATGGCATCGGCAAGGTCGAGAACGTCGAGCCGGTCGTGCGCGAGTTTGGCGGCATCGCCATGCGACGCGTCGCCACCCTCGAACTTGACGGCGACGTCACTCGGACCTTCTACCGAGAGCGTCGCGTCAACCGGGGGGCCGCGTGGTTCTTCGATCCCGGCACGACGATTCACACGTTGACGAGCCCCAACGACAAGACCTACGTCATGCAGGCCTACTGCGTTGGGATCGACGCGAGTCTGGCCGAAGACAACCTGGCTCGTCTCGCAACGCGGCTTCAGTTACCCGAGGGTTGGCGGTTCTCGTCACCCGTACTCGCGAACGAACTGGTCGTCGACACGACCGATCGCGTCGCCGTCGTGCTCCAGGACGAGCTGGAGAATACCTACACGTTGACCGAGGGACCTCTCGAATTCGTCGAGGGCACGTCCTAGACTTCGACAGCGGCGCCGCCGCCGGTGACGAGGAGTTGCGCATGGAGCGAATAGGTGTGGTCGGCTGCGGGCTCATGGGTGCGGGCATCGCCGAAGTCGCCGCGCGCGCCGGCATCGAGGTCACCGTCATCGAACAGAACACCGACGCGCTCAATGCGGGGCGCGACCGTGTCGAGAAGTCACTGACCCGTGCGCAGGCGTCGGGAAAGTTGTCCGACCAGGAGGCGTCGCTCGCCCGCGAGCATTTGCGCTTCAGTGAGAAGTTCCGCGACCTCGCGGACGTGCAGTTCGCCATCGAGGCGGTGTCCGAAAGAGAGAGTGTCAAACTCGAGGTCTTCAAGACTCTCGACGCCGTGGTGCAGGACCCTTCCGCCATTCTCGCGACGAACACGTCCTCGATTCCCATCATCAAGCTCGCCATGGCGACGCGCCGACCCGAGCAAGTCATCGGCATGCACTTCTTTAACCCCGTGCCCGTACTCAAACTCGTCGAGGTCATCTCGTCGCTGTTGACGAGTCCCGAGACCACGGCGCGCGTGAACGAATTCGCGAGTGGGCCCCTCCAGAAGAAGGTCATCACGTCGCCGGACCGCGCGGGTTTCGTGGTCAACGCACTGTTGATCCCCTACCTGCTGTCGGCGATCCGGATGCTCGAGTCGGGGTTCGCGAGTGCCGAGGATATCGACACCGGCATGGTGATGGGTTGCGCGCACCCCCTCGGACCGCTCGCCCTTACGGACCTCATTGGCCTCGACACGACCCTCGCGGTCGCGGACTCCCTCTACGAGGAGTTCAAGGAACCACATTTGGCGCCCCCGCCCTTGCTCTCGCGCATGACCCAGGCGGGATTACTCGGACGAAAATCCGGACAAGGTTTCTACTCTTACAAGAAGTAGCGACGCAGCCACCACTCGACTACCGTCGTCGACCCGCACTCGCACCGTGACGATCGCCTCGTACGATAAGGAGGGAAAGAGGAGACCGTGGCCACCTACGTCATGACGCTGCAGTGCACCGACCGACCGGGCATCGTGCTGGCCAACAGCACCGCCATCGTCGAAGTGGGTGGGAACATCCTCGAGAACGACCAGTTCACCGACCCGGTCACCAACCAGTTCTGCATGCGTACGCGTTTTGAGACCGACCAGGACGACATCGACGCCGTGCGCGACCTCCTGACCCGCCAACTGGCCGACTTCGAGCCCCAATTAGGGATTCGCAACGAAAAGGTGGAACGTCGCGCGCTCGTCATGGTCTCGCAATTCGACCACTGTCTCGCGGACCTGCTGTACCGACGAGGTCAAGGTGACCTCCCCCTCGACATCGTGGCGATCGTCAGCAACCACACGGTCTGTGAACCGCTCGCCGCACGCTACGGCGTGCCCTTTTTCGAGATCCCGGTGTCGGCGAACACCAAGGAGGCCGCCGAGGCCGAGCTGCGCGTGCTCCTCGAGAAGTACCGCGTCGACGTCGTCATCCTCGCGCGCTATATGCAGGTCCTTTCGAGTGAGCTCTGCGGCGAACTCAATGGTCGCGCGATCAACATCCACCACTCGTTCCTACCGGGCTTCAAGGGAGCGAAGCCCTACCACCAGGCCTACGAGCGAGGCGTCAAGTTGATTGGCGCGACCGCGCACTTCGTGACCCCCGAACTCGACGAGGGACCGATCATTGAGCAGGACGTCGTGCGCGTCTCGCACGCCAAACGACCGGACGACCTCGTCTCCTTGGGGCGCGACATCGAGCGAAACGTTCTCGCGCGCGCGGTTCGTCTCATCGCGGAAGATCGCGTGGCGCTCGTGGGGAATCGAACGATTATTTTCTCGCAGTGATCAGGTGACCGCGTTTCGCACCGCGTACTTCTCGTCGAGGTAGAGGCCGCGCGCCATCACGTCGACCAGACGGTCGACCGCGTCGTAGACGTCGACGTAACGCAGGTAGAGCGGGGTGAAACCGAATCGACAGATGTCGGGCGCGCGAAAATCCCCGATGACGCCTTGCGCGATCAACGCCTGGACGATGCCGTAACCATCGTCGTGACGTAGCGCGACCTGACTGCCGCGCTTGTCGTGTTCGCGCGGCGTGACGACCTCAAAGACGCCCGGCAACCTCTCGTGCACCAGCGCAATGAACAGGTCGGTCAACGCCAGACTCTTCGCACGAATATCGTGCATCGTGGTACGCGCGAACACGTCGAGGGCGCCGTCCAAGGACGCGAGCGCCAACACCGACGGCGACGAGGTCACGAACGCCTGCATACCCTTGGCGGATTCGTAACGCGTCTCGAAGTCGAAGGGTCGCGCGTGACCGAGCCATCCCGGCAACGGGTTCGTCAGCACGCCCTGCCAGCGGTCGCGAACGTACATGAACGCGGGCGCGCCGGGTCCGCCGTTGAGGTACTTGTAACCACATCCCGCCGCGAGGTCGACGTCACAATCCGTAAGGTCGACGGGCACCGCCCCCGTCGAATGCGCGAGGTCCCAGAGCATCAGGGCGCCGACCGCGTGAACCTGCTCGGTGATGTCCCTCATGGCGAGCATCTCACCGGTGCGAAAATCCACGTGCGTCAACATCACGAGCGCCACGTCCTCGTCCAACGCCGCGCCCAAGGCGTCGCGGTCGATGGCCTTGACGACGACCGGACGTCCGGCCCGTGCCGCCATTGCTTCGACGATGTACAGATCCGAGTGAAAGTTCGCCGCATCAGTGATAATCACGTGTCGTTCCTCACGCAGTTCGAGCGCTCCACCAATCAACTTCGCGAGAAGGAAGGTGAGCGTGTCGGCCACGAGAACCTCGCCGGAGCGTGCACCGATGAGCGGCGCTAACTTTTCACCCAACTGCGTGGGCGCGTCCATCCATCCCGCCGAGTTCCAACTCCTCACGAGACCGTGCGCCCATTCATCGTCGATGACCTCATTCACCCGTCGACTCGACGCCCCGGTCACCGGTCCGAGTGAATTGCCGTCAAGGTAGATCTCACCCTCGTTGAGTCGGAACTCTTCGCGCAAGGGAGCGAGTTCGTCGCGTTGGTCGAGTGCGACACAGTCAGCGCGCGTGATCACAGGACCGACCTCACCGCCCAGAGCAAGGGATAAAGACGCTCGCCAATGGTGGTGTCCAAATAGGCCATGCCCTCACTCCCGCCCGTGCCAGGTCGCCGACCAATCTGTCGACCCGCCATCATCATGTGTTGGTGGCGCCACATGGCGAGTCGCTCATCGTGATCCATCAAGAGTTCCGCGACCGCGTGGAGCGACGAGCGTTCGGACGACGCGTGATCCAGGTACAACGTGCGAAGGAGCCCGGTGACGTCCTCGGTGTCACTGGCGCCCAACAGCGAACGCAGCGACACCTCGAACTGCGACCAAAGCGACGGCGCCTGACTTATCGCGGTCAACCACCTTCGTCGCGACTCGTCAAAGAGCTCGAAGGTCAGCATCGCCTCCTTGCCGGCCCCGCTCAGGAACTCGATCGCGCGAAATTGGAACGATTGAAATCCCGACGCCGGATTGAGCGGATCACGGAACTCGAGGAAACCCTCCGGCGACATTGTCTCGAGCACGCGAAGATGTTCGAGGAGGAGGTCTTCGATCGCGACCGTGCGACGCAGGTGCGAGATGGCGCGCCACGGTTCGACGCGACCCAACGCCGCGATGGCGCGGCCCACTTCGTCGATGATGACCTTGAACCAAAGTTCGTAGGACTGGTGGACGACGATGAAGAGCAATTCGTCCGGCGCGTCGTCGGTGAGCGGGATCTGGAGTTCCAGGAGGTCGTCAATTCGCAGATACGTCGAGTAGTCCGTGCCGCCGCTCACCTACCCGACACTAGGCGTCCCGTTCTCGCACATCATTTCGAAAAAATTACGCGTTAGGAACGCGTCAACGGCTTGTAGCGAAAGCGCTGCGGTTGATCGGCGTCAGTCCCGAGACGCTTGTGACGCTCGGCCTCGTAGTCCGTGAAGTTGCCCTCGAACCAGCGCACGACCGAATCGCCCTCGAAGGCGAGGACGTGGGTCGCGATGCGGTCGAGAAACCAACGATCGTGGCTGATCACCACGGCACAACCCGGAAAGCCCAGGAGACCGTCCTCGAGCGCGCGTAGCGTATCGACGTCGAGGTCATTGGTCGGCTCGTCGAGCAGCAACACGTTGCCTCCACTGCGCAGCACCTTGGCCAACTGGACCCGATTACGTTCACCGCCCGAGATCTCACCAACCTTCTTCTGTTGGTCGCTACCCTTGAACCCGAAACTCGCGACGTAGGCCCGCGCGTGAATCTCGCGATTGCCGACCACCATGTGCTCCTGGCCCTCACTGATCTCGTCGAAGACCGTCGCCTGCGGATCGAGAGCGTCGCGACTCTGGTCCACGTAGGCGAACTGTACGGTGCTGCCTACTTCAATCGTTCCGTCGTCTGGTTTCTCGAGTCCCAACATCATCTTGAACAGCGTCGTCTTACCGGCGCCGTTCGGACCAATCACGCCGACGATGCCCCCGGGGGGCAAGAGAAACGTGAGGTCTTCGATGAGCAGACGGTCATCGAAGCCCTTCATGACGTTGGTGGCGTTCACCACGACGTCGCCGAGTCGTGGTCCCGGCGGGATCGCGATCTCGAGTCGGTCCGCGCGTCGCTCGGCCGCCTCGGACTCGGCGACGAGTTCGTTGAACGCGGTGACGCGAGCCTTGCCCTTGCTTTGTCGAGCCCGGGGTGACATGCGAATCCATTCGAGCTCTCGTTCGAGGGCGGCCTGACGCGCCTTGTCCGCCTTCTCCTCGGACGCCAGTCGCGCCTGCTTTTGTTCGAGCCACGACGAGTAGTTACCCTCCCAGGGGATGCCGTGTCCTCGGTCGAGTTCGAGGATCCACGACGCGGCATTATCGAGGAAGTAGCGATCGTGCGTGATGGCGACGACGGTGCCGCTGTAGTCCTTCAGGAATCGTTCGAGCCACGCCACGGACTCGGCGTCGAGGTGGTTCGTGGGTTCATCGAGTAGGAGCAGATCGGGCTTGGAGAGGAGGAGGCGACAAAGGGCCACGCGACGGCGTTCGCCACCCGAGAGCGTCGTGACGTCAGCGTCGGGAGGTGGGAGCCGCAACGCGTCCATCGCGATCTCGAGCGTCCGCTCGAGATCCCACGCGCCCGCCGCGTCGATCTTGGTCTGTAGTTCGGACTGCTCGTCCAAGAGCGCGTCAAAGTCCGCGTCGGGATCGGCCATGGCGGCGCAGACCTCGTTGAAACGTTGCAGGAGGTCTCGTTGTTCCGCGACCCCGTCGGCGACGTTGCCCACGACGTCCTTGGTCGGGTCGAGTTGGGGTTCTTGGGCGAGCAATCCGACGCTGAAACCCGGCGTCAGCCGGGCCTCGCCAGTGAAGCCGTCGTCGAGACCCGCCATGATGTGCAGCAGCGACGATTTACCTGATCCGTTGGCCCCGATGACGCCGATCTTCGCCCCCGGATAGAAGGAGAGGTTGATCCCGCGAAGGACCTCGCGATCGGGTGGATAGAAGCGCCGAAGATCGCGCATGGTGAAGATGAACTGGGCAGCCATAGCCTCCAGTGTTACGCAAAGTCACCTACGCGCGCGCGACGCGTGCCCTTGAAAGGGGGTCACCAGTACAATTGTCGGATGTCCACGAAGCTTCGGGCCCCTGAACGAGTCGCGCCCGACTGGATAATCCTCTCCATTGCCTGTCTCGCCCAGTTCATGGTGGTCCTGGACGTGTCGATCGTCAACGTCGCGCTGCCGCGAATGGGTCACGACCTGCACTTCAGCGTCTCGAGCGCCCAGTGGGTCGTCAACGCGTACGTGCTGACCTTCGCCGGCTTCCTACTGTTGGGCGGACGCGCGGCCGACATCTTCGGTCGTCGACGGGTCTACATGACCGGCATCGCCATTTTCACGCTGGCCAGCATCGGGGCGGGATTCGCCCAGACTGGTTCACAGATGGTCGCCATTCGCGCCGTGCAAGGTATCGGAGGCGCGATCCTCTCGCCCGCGACACTCACCATCATCGTCACGACCTTTCATGGTCCTCGACTTCCCAAGGCCATCGGCGCCTGGAGCGCGGTCGCGGGAGCGGGGGGTGCCGTGGGAGGACTCTTGGGCGGGATACTCACGGGTCTCGCCTCGTGGCGATGGGTCTTCTTCATCAACGTACCCTTCGGCATCGTGGCGGCCGTCGCCGCCGCGTTGTACCTACGAGAACTCCGTAATCGCGACGCCGAGGTGAAGCTCGACGTCACCGGTGCGATCCTCATCACGGGCGGTCTCGCGTCGATCATCTACGGCGTCGTCAACACCACGTCGCGCGGGTGGGGTTCGTCATTCACACTCTCGTGGTTCCTGGGCGGAGCGATCGCGCTCATCGCCTTCTTGTTCTGGGAGTCGAACGTCGCCTCGCACCCGCTGGTGCCCTTTCGCATCTTCAAGTCCCGCGCACTCACCTCCGCCAACCTCGTCATGTTCTTGGTCGGGGGTGCGTTCTTCGCGATGTGGTACTTCCTTACGTACTATTTCCAGTCGATCCTGCACTTCGGTCCCGTGAAGGCCGGATTCGCGTTCCT
>Ga0116227_10010612_pt1 | contig 15977 bp, 12 predicted proteins | sample S1TSphgellanicum_FD_89693 | JGI IMG/M metagenome (GOLD analysis project Ga0116227, IMG submission 89693) | Host-associated microbial communities from peat moss isolated from Minnesota, USA - S1T2_Fb - Sphagnum magellanicum MG | ecosystem: Host-associated > Plants > Peat moss > Unclassified... | reverse complement strand
GGGTGGAAAGCTGCTCCTTGGTAGATATTCAAGCTCCTCTTGTGGGTTTTCGTTGGGACTATGGCAAGGTATGTGAATGTGTGTTTGTACATTAGGCTGCAGGTTCTGGCCTGCTACAAATTTTATTGTGATATTTTTCTGTGTACTATGATTATCTAAAATTATGCTCATATCTATCTTAAAAGATCCACATTTTTTGTATAAAATCCAGAGGGGCAATTGCAATTTGGGTGGCACCACCCAGTCTCCAATGTTGGCATGGGCTTGACATGATTAGAGGTTTCACTGAAAAAATAAAATTACTTTGTGTGCATCCCAGCGGTTGAGAAATTTGTGCTGCATGTAGATGACTACCAGGAAGGGCAACAACTTGTCATTGTCAACAAGCCCCCGTCCTTGGCCCCCCTTTCCCACCCTCACCTGCCATGCACTACAATCATTTTTTTTCGTCAAACTGCCGCCTGCTGTCAACACTGTGAGGCTAGTGCAAGGATCATATGTATAGGCCATTGCAATGTAAACAACTTTCTTTTCATTTCTCTTTGTTTTTTGAGCGATCTCCCCTGGTCCCCAACATAAGATCCCTGGGAAGTTATGCAAAGGGAGATCATCCTATTTTGCTAGCTTCCCTTGTTCCCATGGAACTCAAAGAAGTCATGTTGAAGTGATGAGAATAAATGAAAAATGAAGATGCAATCAATGAATCCATGTTGAAATGATGGAAGAGATAGGCAAAATTTTAAAAACAAGGAGAAAAGACCAGAGGAAAGAAAAAGAAAGTTGTTAATGAATTTGGCAATTCCCAAACTCATGTGTTCTCCATTGGTTTGGGAACAACCTTGGGCTCTTGCCCTCAAGTGACCCTCCCTCTTGAAAATTCACTCAAATAGGAACCTCCCCTACACATAATCGTAGGATTTTATACCTTATCCTAAAGTAAGTGTTGTCATCAAATAATCCTCAAAATAGTGAAACAAACTTTTTTGAAATATGAAATCCACAAGTTCAAAATCCTCCTGATTATCATAGGTGACACCATGAATAATTTCACTATTCATATGACAATTTCATAGTGGATAGTGCAAATAGTAATAATTTCAACATTAGAATAATGAATAATTTTCTGAAAAAAAAATGACTGATTTTGTCAATGTGGCAATTGACCCTAGGCTATAGTATATATTTTCTGACTTTGTTGGTTTGAAGGGTTTGAATCTCCTTCTCACTTTGTCAATTCTAAGAAGATTTTAATCTTCAAGGTTTTTAAGGTTGCATAACAAAGAAAGTCTTAAGAAGCCTTCAACCTTCAAAACCAAACAAGTCAAGTGTAATGGGGAGCTTTTGAAGGGTCGAATTCATTTCAAAAGATTATGTTTGGCTGCTTCTGGTTTTTCCTTCTTTGTGTTCCCCTTACTTCTTGGGTTCATGGCTGGTTCTTTCTCTTCAATAGATTTCTTGGGTTCCTTGGTGATTTTCCTCTGTTCAATAAACTTTTCAAGCTATCGAGCCCTAGTCTTTTGATTACCACTACTCACCTCCACTAATTGCTAAGGAATTCATGCAAGTAGTGTGGATGTCATGGCATATGTTTTGTATGTATTTTTTCTTGCCCGCATTTTATGGGATTGGGGGGAGGGGACTGTATTTATGATCCATAAATGAGCCCAATCTTTGTGGACCTTTGACAAATGGTGGTGGAAGTGAAAAGATGCACAAAAAAGAAGCCAACAAGAAATTACTTTAAGTAATTGATGGTTGTAATTCTAAACTCAAATTACAACCCAGAGACCCATCCAATAGACATTATCTAGTACATACCTAGCATGTCAGAAATTTAAAAGACCCTTTTGTCTAAATAAAATATAATTTGTGGCAAAGACCCCTTTTCTCAATGAAAAAAATCATCAAAGTTTGCTCATACTTAGTTCATTTCCAAATACCATAGTTAAGTGGTATTTTATCACATTAAAGACATTAAAGACCATAATTAAACTACATCAATTAGATAATAAAGCATGGTAAGGATTGAATTAAGTTAATACATTATTGCAATCAAATTACCATAGATACTACACTTAAAACATGAAATTCAATTTTCATAATAAAACTTAAAATAATTACGAAATGTAATATAAATCATACATATCACAATGAAATGAAAAAGTATGATAGGACCTAAATTAGCGTTATTCATGTAAAGAAGTTATTATAATTGATCAACGTTGATAAATTATTGGAATGAAATACCATAATTAATTACCACATTTAAATTTAAAAATTAGTAAGAAAACTACTAGAAAGGTGTTTGAAAAGATATTGGGGTTTAATTTTTCTTTTGCTCAAGATGCAAGAAATGAGGTGAGGTTTTTTTTTGCCCTTTAGGTGGTGGTGACAGGGGGGGGTTGCTAGTGATGGAATAAAGGAATGGGAAGGGAGAGTGAGGATGTTTTTTTAATTTTCTGTTAGTATAGGTGGAGGGAGACAATGGTTTTCTTTTCTAAAAATTTCCAGATGGGACAAAGAGGGGCGTTGAGGGGGGGCCGCGGAAAACTTTTTTTTCCTTGATGGGGCCAAGGGAGGAAAGGGTGTGGGGGAGGGATTTTTTAACAAAAATTGGCCTTTAGTGGGGCTTACTGAAGAAGTTGGGTGCACGATAACCTACCTCAACATTGGCCAATCAATGGGGCTAGGCTCCTTCCCATCACACCCCATGTTTTCACTTCATGTAATAATTTCGCCTATTTCATATTCTAAATACATTGCGTTTCAACACCCAATCGAAAATTTCAATTTCAAATCCTCTATCTATATATATATAAATATAATATTTACACTCGAAATTGAAAATCCATGATTTTTAAAGAAAAAAATGATTAAAAAAACCTACAAACATCGAATTTATAGTCAAAACTGAAAACATGCCATATATACCGAAAACCTGATAAAACTCAAAATACTTATGAAACATATTTATTTAGAAAAAAACCCATTGGGTTTAGATTTGAAAGCAAAAGCCTCAAATTTATGGGATAAAATTAGTACGCAAAAGAAACGTTGCTTACATACACTTTGTGGTTTAAGGTCAAGTTGGTGGTTAATTGACCCAAGCATCTAGAAATTAATTACATCTAACATAATCTGGGAAACCTACCTAAATACTATTATCGTCGACCCCATTCTCCATTGGCCCATAAACAACATTGTGCAAGGTCTTTAATGCCCATGAGATCTCAAAACCCTTGAACGGGTCTTTCCAACATTTTCTATTGATCCACAAACTGTCTTTGGGAGAAAAACTGACAAAAACATTTTTCATATATTGACTTAGGATCCAAGCTTTTACAATGGGCTCTTTCACGTTTTGTATTGTTAAAGTCTGTTGAGTGTTTAAAACAAATCAACACAATTTACATACATTTGGGCTTTGGGTTCAAGTTGGTGGATAAATGACCAAATCAACTAGAAATTAATTACATCTGATGTAATCTAGGGAACTTATGTGAATATTATTGTCCCCAAACAAAATAAAAAAGAAGAAAAGACATTCTTCAAACTCTCAACAACTATAACCACCATATTTCCACACCCCAAATGAGTTTTTTAACATTTTCTCCACTAATTGGTCTTTGAATTTTTAAAAAGAAACCTTCCTATATTGATTCAAGATGCAAACTCCTTAAAAGGGCTCTTCAAGGTTTGCTATTTGTTGGGATGCCACAACATTGAATTTTTTTTAAAAAGTCCACTTCTACTTGTTTTTCATTTTATTTTCACTTCTACTTAGTGCCTTCTAGATGTGTGTCCTTTTGAACCTTGCCATTGGTCTATAGACCGGCATACACTTCAATCACATTCGGGACTTTAAATAAATTACCACAAATATTTTAGTTAACATATGAAATTCAATCTTCATAAGAAAATCTAATATAAATTACCAAATCTACGAAATTTCATAATTGCAATAAAATGAAAAAAAATCTAAGTTCACGTTATCCAGTAAATAAATTATTATAACTGACCTCCAGTTGATAAAATATCAAAATGAACTGCCATATTACTTTTTTAAAACTACCACATTTAAATTACAAACTAGGGAAAATTGTAGAGAGGTGTTCCAAGTAGCAGAATTTTTTTTTAAAAATTCACAATGTGAAAAAAATTTAATTGAAGGAATATAATGTCACAAATTCCTTGAAAATTTTAGTTTTTTTCGCCAAAATTCACAATTTTTGGAAAACAATTCACCACTTTTTGATATAAGTTGACGGGGGGTGACATTATTTTGCCTAGTGTTTTTTTTGGGACATGTTCTAAAAACATGTCCCCAATTAATGCTAAATCTCTCTTGGGGATTTTCACATATGATGCTAAATCAGAAATTTGAAAATAAAATAAAAATCACTAGTTCCAAGAGGGGTTCTGGGCTTTATTTTATTTCTCCAAATTTTGATTTTTGAATTTCTGGCAAAATTTCCCCTTTAATATATTTTCCGTTCAACCTTACACCATTTTTAAAGAAAAGTTGCAAACAATAATTCATCACACAAAAAATTTAGTGGTTGAAGATTTTATTTCATTTTTGCTTAGGAGGCAAGGACAAAGTGAGGGTGCCTTTTTGGATGTGGTGGTGGGAGGGATGGAAAGGGTGTGCTTTGGGGGGGGGGAGGGGGGGCGGGGGTGAGATTTGGGATTTCTTTTTTTATTAATGGAGGTGGATAGAGGAGGTAGAGGTCAAAAAAAAATTTGGGGGGTGAACTTTTTTTTTAATGAAATAAAAGTGAAAATTTTTATTTTATATTGCAATATCAACCAAATTTTCCAGTTTTTTGGAAATTTTCCTATATTGATTTACACGATCCAAATCCTTACAAAGGGCTCTTCAACATTTACTATTTGTTTGCATGTGACAAGATTCACAAACAAAGATAAACCTTCATAATATTTGGGCTCCAAATATTGAGAATCTGAAGGTAGGAGAAATGGGTGGTCAATAAACCAATATGGTCCCAGGTCATTGGTTTGTTGTGACATTTAGGGTGTGGGTCTGATAGTAGGTTAATAAAAGCCCACCCTTAGGAAGGGGAACAAAAGCCTTTATATGTATATGTACAAATTATTCAAGTATGTTTCCTAACCCTCCATAACTTGCCTACTGTTAATTCTGATTTTAGGGGGTACCTGCCTACTTGCTAGGGCTGTAGCCTGTAATCAGTGCGAGAAAAAATTAATCAGGGGTATGAAGTGAACAACGTACAACTTCTAAATATCTTTAAACTACACTTACCCCTCGGGCCCAATATTTGACTGTGTTTATTAAGTTGGTCAGGGGTTCCTCTTAAGACCAAAACCCCCCTATAAATCTGTTCAACTACCTTAGTTTGGGGGTACTGGAGCTTGCCACTACACCCCCATTTTAAGGGGGTGTAGGACACTAGGAGCCTGCCACTGCGCCCACAATGGGCGGATCATATGTCTAGGGGAAAAAAAAAAGTCTCAGCCCCTTCTCATTGTTTCAATAACATTGGACCATTTTCATCTTAAATTGGATTGTCCAACTTTTAAAGTAGTCAATAATTTTTGTTGACTTTATCTTTTACACCTGTGAGTTTAGAGACTAATAAAAATTACTAAAATTAAGCTTCATAATTGTTCTTTGAGGGTATGGGAACCCACCATTACACCCTCATTTTAGGGGGGCGTAGGAGATCAGGAGCTTGCCACTACTCCCACAATGGGCAAATCATATGTATAGACAAAAATAATGTTTCAATAACATTGGGCAGTCCACTTTCACATTACGTTGGATTGTCCAACTTCTAAAGTAGTCAATAATGTTTGTTGATTTTATTTTGAAGCTATGAGTCTAAAAACTAGTAAAAATGTTAAAATTAGGTTCCACAATTGTACTTTCGGGGTAGGGGAGCCTGCCACTGCACCCATAGTGGGTAAATAATATGCATAGGCCCCCTTATAACTTGCCTACAAATTAAGGGTTCTCTTACTTCAGGATAAAACCCCTTTGATAGGGGGGTAACTACATGGCCGCTTGCAGATGTGCCCACATCTCTAAGATCATATACATAGGGATGGATGGTGAACGTCCTCCCAAGTTATTAAAAAATACAAAAAATTGTCAAATTATTTTAAATAACAAAAGGTGAAAAAGGTCAACAAGAATTGCCTACCACTACACTAAGTTTTTTGGGTCAAAACTACCTACTACCTACATCCTTGTGAGTGTAGTGACAAGATCATATGTATAGGTATGTATAGGTATGGGAAGTTGTGTTAAAATAATTTTTTAAAAATTCAAAATTATGTCAATTTTATCAAAAAATTTTAAGTTATGGAAAAATTATAAAGTTATGCTAAAGCTATTTCAAAATTACCAAGTTTTGCCAAGTTATGCCAAATTATACAAAACTTACCAAGTTATTCCAAAGTTATCAAGTTGTGTTGAGTTATGCCAAAGTTATGCAGCTTTGTTGAAGTTATGTCAAAGTTACAAAGTTTAATCAAAGTCATGCCAAAGTTATGTTAAAGTTATGAACTTATGTTGAGTCATGTCAATTTATGAAATTTTGCCAAAATCATGCCAAAGTTTTGAAATTTGGTCAAGTTATGCCAAAGTTATGATTTTTTTTAAAATTATACCAAAGTTATGAAATTTTGTTAAAGTTATGCCAAGTTTTGTTGAAATTATGCCAAAGTCTTGAATATTTGCCAAAATTATGTTGAAATTATGAAGTTTTGGTAAAGTTATGCCAAAGTTTTGAAATTCTACTAAAGTTATACCAAATATTTGAACTTTTGCCATAGTTATGCCAAAGATTTCAAGTTTTGCCAGATTTATGCCAAATATTTAAAATTTTGCCAAAGTTATGCCAAAGATTTTAAGTTTTGCCACAATTATGCCAAAGATTTTTAATTTAGTCAAATTTGGTTTGGTTTAGTTTAATGAAGTTTAATTCAATTTAACCAAGTTTATTTTAGTTTAGCCAAATTAGGTAAGTTTAGTCAAGTTTAGGTTAGTTTAGCCAAATGTAGGGTAGTTAAGTTAAATTTTAGGTTAATTTACCCTAGTTTAATAAATTTTAGTCAAGATTAAGTTATTTTAGCCAAGCTAGGTAAGTTTACCCAATTTTAGTTAAGTTTAGTCAATTGTAAGTTAGTTATGCAAGTTGAAATTAGTTTAGCTATGTGTAGTTTAGTTTAGCCAAGTTGAATTGAATTTAGTCAAATTTAGCTTACTTTAGTTCAATTTATTTTAGTTTAACCAAGTTATATAAGTTTAACCAAGTATAGCCAAATGTAAACTACTTTGGCCAAATATTCGTTGGTTGAACCAAGTTTATATTAGTTTAGTCAATTTTAATTTAGTTTAGCCACACTTAATCTAGATTAGGTTAATTTGATTAAGTTTAACCAAATTTAAATTAGTTTGACCAAGTTAAATAAGTTTAGTCAATGTTAGGTTAGTTTAGTCAAACTAGGTAAGTTTAGTTAAGTTTAACTAGGGGTAGGTTTGTTAAACCAAGTTTATGTTAGTTTAGCCTAATTTAGCCAAGTTGAATTTAGTTTAGCCAAGTTAATTTTAATTTAACCAAGTTGAGTTGAGTTGAACCAAGTTGATTTTAGTTTAACCAAGATTAGTTTAATATAAGCACATAGAAATAAATGATTTTTATTTTTTTCAAACTCGACAATGAACCTAGATGGGTGAATGAACACATGAATGAATGTAATTATTAAGGATGTATGGATATTGAATGTTCCCCAAGTTACCAAAAGTACAAAAAATTATCACAATTTTTAAAAAATTAAAAATATTTTAAAATAACAAAAAAATGAAAACAGTCAACAAGAACTACCCACGATTACATTTAAACTGCTTGTCATTACACTAGATTGTTTTGGTCAAAACTACCTATTGCTTGCATCCCATGTGACTGTAGTGACAAGATCATATGTATAAGATTAGTATTCATTTAGTTTCTCTAACCTCTCTCCCACCCCCATTAAGGATCTGAGAAAAACCCCTGCCAAAGTTTCTCTCCAACCTCCAGCAAGAATAGAAATTGGTGAAGTATAGACAAAACTTCCAATCAAGTCGTAGGGACCTTTCACATATGGCATGATGAAACTGCTACATTTGAATTGATCCAACTTTAAAATATAATTTCAATATCAGCCAATCATTCTGTTTCTGGGTTGGCTGTTGCATACATCTTTGCAAGATGCATCTGTTTGAGACTGTATCCAAGACAGATACATCTCGTATGTACTGTGTCCAATCTTATAGATCCATTTCAGAAGAAATCACTATAATCAGGTCACTTGGGATAGATAAACGACAGTTCCTCCACGAAGTGGGGGAAGAAGTTGGGGCGTGGGAAATAAGAAACAGTTCTGCAAACAAAAATTCAGTGTGACAAAGCAGTAGAAGAGAAAGGAACACAATAAAGCTTACAATTCCTTTGTTCTCTGAGTGTAGCCTTTGTTTGGTCATGACAAAGTGATGAACCCAAACCCTAAACCCGAAGTGCTTGATTGAAGGTTTGGGTCATCATCCTCAGTGCCACCATTGTAAGACTCAAAGGCGGCCATATGAATCGAGTGATTCTCACCAGCCTCTGCTTGCTACATGGCCATGGTTGATGGACATTGCTCTTAAGGACTTTGTGTGTTCTCACTTCACTTACCAACTTGCTGCATTCTCATTTGGATTACCAAACTGAAATTTGATATCAGTATCTCTTCAAAGGAGGATAATGTCAGCTGCCTAAAAGTCTTAGCAGATTTTAGCTTCAACTTTGTTGAGATTTTATGGCAGCAATCCCAATTTCAAACATCCCTCAGGAGACCATAACTTACCTTAGCCCTGCAATTGAGAGGAAAGGAAAAGTAGAATGAATACTTCTACACCTTCAATGTTGTATTCTTTTCCCATGCAGATCAGGAAATTGACAGAGCAAGAATAACACCCTACTGGTAGGATGAAAGGACATACAAGTAAGGACAAAAGAAAAGATTATCTTCAACTGAGTGAACTTAAAACCAGGATCAAGTGCGCTGTAAGCTGCAGTTTGTTGGAAGAGGAATTTGTGACAAGGACTTCCTGATTACTGGGCTCTAGCAAAGGCAAAGGCTCAACAGGTGAAGGCTAACCTCCAAGCTTAATTTAGCCAAGCGAGAAAGTTCCCAAGATAATCAAGGGTTGTGAAAGGCATTACTTAAATCAACACGGTTAGATAACATGTTGGCATTCCCCTGTTGCAATTAGGCTGTTGAGGGTTTGTACCCCCTAGGATATGAACATTTGGATTGATTGTCAAGACTTTGAGAGTAGCATTGACCAACTAGAGTTCAAGCAACCATAAAGCCAAAGGTTGCTTCAGCATCTGAATCAAAGAAAGATGAACATAAGATCTTTCTATACAAGTCTCTGTGCTTAAAAGGCCTTCAAGATATGTAGTATTTATGCATGTAGTGTGCTCTGTCTTTTGGGGCACTCTCATGACTACAGTTTTTGTTTGTTTTTGTTTCTTAGCCCACAACTGTCAACTAAAACCTTCACCACTAATGTGGTTGACAAAAGTTTTTGTTGTTAGGGTTTAGGGTTTATCCTACATGTCTTTCTACAAGACAAGCCTGTACTGGTTTTGGAAACTGTTTGATATGGTCAGTATCTGCCTTATCCTGTTGTGGCTAGATATGGTCTTGTTCCAGAATTTCCTTTTTTCTCTTCATTGAAATGTAATTGACAAAGATGATGAAGTGATTGGCAGGCACGTTAACATGGATTGTCTTTCCACATTGGTTATGTGTCATATACACCTTAGTTGGAAACTGATGAAGGTGTTGGAGAATTGTGAGCAGTCTATAATATGCACCGGGAGGTTAATTCATTCCTTCAGATCAAGGTTAATGAAATTGAATCATCGAATAGACAAGGATGGGCTTGTGGAACTAGAACACACAAATAAACATACAACTCCAAACTTTCTGCGAACTTTTTTACTGTATCACAATCAAACTCAAATTGTGCAAACACCAAACTGTCAAACCACAAGCATGTAAATAAATGAAGTATAAAAGTTGGAATAACATTAAATTTGAATTTTCTTGAAGAGAAGATGGTATGAATTTGAGACTTGAACATGGATAGTGTGATAAAGAGCTCAATTGAGAAAGGGGGTTACTAGTTTCTACACAGATCCTTCATGTTTCTTCTTCCAAGCACAGCAGCATACCAATTGACATTATCAATATGAATATCCCCCACTTAACTTGCTATGCACTTCTAAGAGCAACACAAACATAACATGAATTGGTTGTACACCCTTTTGTTGTATTTGTAGAAATACCTGCAAGTTTTTTGTAAAGAAATTGAAACATAAGACACATACTCTTATATTTATGCTGGTTAGAACTGAACAGACAAGATCCAAGAAAACTGAAGCAAGTCCATGTGCCAATGGAACAACTGAAACAAATGAATCAAACCAATACAAGAATAGAATCTGCCTATGAAGGTTAGGTCAATGACTAATGTGAGCAAAACAAGGCATCATTTGTGTGAATTCATGATAATTACGTCAGTTGACCACCTTGAGCACACATATGGGAGGTGAAGAGTTCTAATTGTGGCCAAACAATTTCAAACTTTTCATTTTCAGCCTGTCGAGAAAGAAACTATTTTTTTGCTGGACCCCTTCACCTATCCTTGGATGTCAGGCAATTTACACCTTTGATGGTTGGCTCATGATTACTATTCACCTGAAATGAACTTGTAGCATCTAGTAAGGTCTGAATGTCTGAACCCAAAACCACAGGTGAGGTTGTGAGTCCAGGATTCTGAGCTTTATGAGGCTTGATCATCCTCTTGAACCCATTATAATTTTCTCCTCAAGTAGAGAATTTTCAACCTGTGCACCTTTAAGGTAGGCTGCAGGCATTTGCACCCAAATCATCAAAAGTCTGATTTGATATTACTGGGCAGAATTTAGGAATGTAGGCCTGATGAAGAACACCATGATTGTCGCACCAGGACAGGATCCTCCTGTGGAGTGATCAAAGTACCCATAACCCATGAGGACCTTGTGACTGCATTTATGATGGGCAGACAGTGCACAAATGACAGGCACAAAACCTCATGCTGCATTTGCACAGCAACAGTTTCACAACTACTTTCATGACGAACTACACCTTCAACACTTGCATAGTCACAACAAGACACAATAGATCATGTGTCTAAAATCTCAAAAACACACCTGCTGTCCTAATGGTATGTGCAAAAACTTCGCATACCAGCAGCAATCCATAGGAACACAGTTCCAATGCAGAACAGAATTTCAATTGTCCTGATGATGACTGTACAGACCCCATCATACAATACTACGAGCACTACCCTCAGGCCATTGAATTTCTGAAGGGCTTGTGACAGGAATGAGCTGTTCAATTCAAGAAAGAACCCAACTCAGGAGAAAAACTCACTTGTCAAGGAGATATTTTCCAGGCAGAATGCTTCCTGAAAGCTTATGACCTACCTGGAACTCAGACTAGCCACCGAGCCAGAGTTCTCCCAGCCACAGCTTGTGAACTGCGGATATGCCTTCAAACCCTCCAATCTGTCACACATGGTACCACACATCAAAATTGTTCAACACAACATACAAAAAATTACTTCTGTCCTGAGAACAAAAGGATTAAATAACCCTAACAGCTTGAAATTAAGCAAAATTTTCAAGACTCAAACGCTCAACAATGCTCAGATGCCAGTCTTATGACCCATTTTTGTAACATGATTTACCATCCAATGTACTTTTCAAGAGCCGTCTTCAAGGTACTTTTCCCAACAGCTCCAATCACAGTTTCCTTCTTCTCGCCTCTGTTGAAAATCATGACAGTAGGTATACTCCTGATGCCATACTTGGTGGCAATGCCAGCGCTCTCATCTGTGTTGAGCTTGAGGCACCGAACCTGGCCGACATATAGTGAAGCCAGTTCATCAATCAGAGGTGCAATCATGCGACAAGGTCCACACCATGGTGCCCAGAAATCAACCAGAACAGGAATATCACTTTTCAAGACAAGTGTGTCCCAAGTTGCTTCATTCACAACACCTGCTACTGCACAGTTTCAATCCAATAAAAGTATGTGAGCAAACATCCCAAAATCTGAGATCATTCCAGTCATGACTGACAAGGACATAGTGGCTGGCACTGACACTATTTTCACATTCTTGACAACTGATTATAACTATGAAATTGTATAGAAATCTCTACAGCAACAACTTGAAGGTAGCATGAAAATGAGTGCAGCCCTGACCCTTACAAGAATAGCTCACAAAGTGTCAGTTTTTCACAATTGCTGTAATTGGACAGCAGCCAGTTAAACCTTTTATTCTTTTCTACAGGAGGAGTTTAGTTCTGCACATCAAATCACGACACAAATCCTCTAATCCTGTGAAAGCTCTTGTGCACAAGTGCAAACCGCATCTGTAACCCCAGTGAATTCCTACCATAGTACATCTCCAGTATCTATTTATGTCCCTTTCACTGCTGCGAATCCCCGATAATTCCATCATGGAGACCGCATCAAACAAGAGGAGACCGAGTTTGAAATCGCCCTAAACTGTATAGACAAAGGGACAGGTTATGACGAGAGAATTCACAATGAAAACGGTGTTGACTTTGCTTTTGGATTCTAAACAGAAATATTATGGAACTCTAGCTCGCAAAGGAAACCTCGACGATCCGCAGAACCCTCTGCACAAGCTCTCGCCCCCTCTTTCCCTTAAAAGAAAGAAAGACGTAACATCTGGATGTTCATGCCTTGGATTGTGCATATAGAATCATTTTATTAAGAATTCTCATGATAAAAATCTGCTGTACAATAGTATACCTCCTGTGACGGTCTCTTGAGACTCGGACACAATCCGTGATGACCTTCGTGGCGACGAGAATCCGACGCGCGACCCTGGACGGGCTTTGACACTCACCCTAAGTCCTGAGCAAACAGGCAACATGCCAACCTGTTTTCCTTTGCCTCCCAGTCCCGGCAGCAGCAGAGATGCCCGAGACGTCGACGCCGTTAGCACGGAAGACCTCACCATAGAAGCCGTAATCGGCGTTGCAACTCCTGTCTCCAACATCGCCACCATCGCCCGCGAAAACCCCCCCCAGAAAAAAGAGAGAGAAAAAAAACCACACAAAAACACAAACCTCCGAAAATCAACTTCCTGGGGTTTTTCTTCAGCTGGAATTCCAAAGAAGTTTTCTTTTTAGCTTCGCGAGAATGGTGGTGATGCGAGGTGGAACAGGATCATGTTTGGGACGAAGAGAACCAAGCGAGTCTTCCGACGCGGGTTCCTGTCTCGCAGGTGTCACGGCAATTGAGAGTGTGTGGCTCAGGCCCCTGGGTCCTGCGTGTACATCCCGTTCATCGGTCTGGACTATCTAACGGTCCGGAATGTGGAGCGGATTCAGGTTTCAAGAACCGACGGGTATGTGGTGACTTGCTATATACACTTCCGAAAAGATTCTTTCAAACAGACTAGATTGGCACAACGATCATTGTCAGGGATACGAATCACTTTCCCTACTAGAGCATCTCCAGAGGTGCCCCTTATTTGGTCTGGTATCACTATCCAACATTTAGATAAGTTTTCCCCTACCCCATCCATTAATTTGAATTTTAACAAGTATTTTATTGTGACACCATTAAAATATCAACACCCCAGTCAATCATTGTGATTGGCCAATTAAATACAGGCAGTCCTTTTGCTCATATTGCTCCTATGGAAGAAGGCAATTCTCAGTTCAAAGGTTGGATGTCACAATCGATTTTTACATCATTTATATTGCTGTTCCTCCCGCAATTTAGCGATTAGTTCATTGTTGGAGATGCCCTCAAAGGGATGGTGTTTGTTAATCCCGTCTGTATGTAGTCAAGGGTTATAAGATTAATAAAAAAAATACACACAAATGTATAGAGTATGTGGAATAGAGTTGTGTCTAAGGATGAAAAATGCTTCTATGGCCAAACAAATTGTTAGAATGGGAGCCTTGAGTTGTTTTGAGGTGTTAATTTCAATGAATTGGCACTTTAATGTTGTAGAAGGATCATAAGCTTGTGGTTAAGTGCAAACAAAAACTTTGTGATCAATGAGATTGTTCAAATTGATGTCTTGAATTTGTTTTTAAAAGTTGCTGTAGTGAACTAGTATTTACATGTTGCATGCAAATGACATGCAACTTGCAAGGATCCTTTTACAAGAATTTGAAGTGTTTACATGTCATTCCCTTATTTTACTACAGATTTAAAGGGCATTCCCTTCACATTAAAAGACAAGATTTTGGCAAATTTTTTGTGGTATTTGTTTTTATTAGATACATGGACTATTGGTGATGTCACAAGGTGTTGATTAAGGTTTTTTAAAACCCTATTCATAGACAAAAGACATGCAAATTGCTAGTAGCTTTTAACAAGAATTCAAAGCTTCTAACAGATTGTACTCAAAATGCACAAACCCTAACGATTTTGTAGACAACTTCAACTTCCAAACTTCTCTTACTAATCCAAAACCCACATTACTTTTGTTGTTTGTCTATTGCATATTGTAAGATGTCTAACCACATTAATACCCCAAAAAATTTGTTATAAAGGGCTATTAATATTTTATTATAATAGTATTTAAAATTTCTTATGGTTATGACATTGCACAATACTTGATGTGATGTTCATCATGTAGATATTGTGGAAAGTTGTCCCTATAACTTCCATTCCATTTAATTAGATATGTCACGCCTATATGCATGGCCTTATACATGACGGTTGGTTACAAACATGTCAATCATGCCTTTAGGGTTAATGTACGTTATTAGGTTAATGTACGCTATTAGATGTTTTAGGGTTATGGCTTGTTTAGGGTTTCAGTTTTGTTGACGACTGTATAAAAAGCTAAGCTCTTCCCTTCTCTTGTTAGTTTTTCTAGAATTCTTTTGTTAGGGGAATTTCTTCCATAATCAGACTGGATTTCTAGATGTTCACGGGGGCTATTACATGGCCACAGTTTACATACACTATGTTTTCTTTCCTTCTTTTCAATTCAATTTAATTCTAGAAAAATTGTTATTTGTCGCTTAATGTTGAAAGCAGCAATTTTTTCCTAATCTTTCTCCTTCTTGGCTTTGAGTTTTTTGGGTTTCTTTTGCTTGCTGGTTTCTTGTGTTATTGAATTGTTGCTACTTCTTTTTATTTTTTTACTCTTGTACGACAACTACAATAGGAACAACAACAACCATAACTAGCAACAGCGTAAGCGAAGGAGAAGGGACATTGAAAAAGCCCACGACGGTTATTACACAACAGCCATCGAGCATTTACACATTGATCTACATCTAAAAATAAGCCATCACTGGCTTTCAATTCAACGTTGACGAACACAGCTTTAGCATCAATGCCAAGTAATGCCTCAAGTCTCTAACTAATGAGAAACTAGTGTTGCTTCTCCAGTCGTTGCACTTGTGTTCGTAAGCTCTTAATGGTCGCATCCATTGTGGCCTTACTATTGTTGTAACTATTACTTTTGGCATGATGCATTGCTTGTTTCTTGTTCACGACAAGCTTTGAACCAAGAAATGGATGAGCATGTGAAACGATGGCAACAAGCGCTATAATAGCGGCACCACCATCCACTGTAACAAGCTCTTACTTGTGTTCCATGTGGGTGCTGCCTGTGAGTGTCGCTTGTGGGTGTTGTTGACTAAAACCAGGGATGAAGACACCATCGCTTTTGACCTCTCAGCTTCGACCTTTGACCTTTCTGCCATAACGGCCTTTGCATTTCCCTTGGAGTTCCAGTGAAGAAGGAAAAAAAAAAACATGAAGTATATATATATATATATATATATATATATATATATTTATATATATATATATATATATATATATATATATATATATATATATAT
>Ga0116227_10010610_pt1 | contig 15979 bp, 15 predicted proteins | sample S1TSphgellanicum_FD_89693 | JGI IMG/M metagenome (GOLD analysis project Ga0116227, IMG submission 89693) | Host-associated microbial communities from peat moss isolated from Minnesota, USA - S1T2_Fb - Sphagnum magellanicum MG | ecosystem: Host-associated > Plants > Peat moss > Unclassified... | reverse complement strand
AGAGTGTCGCAACCCCACTTTGGCCAAGTGTGGGGGTGAAGCCCAACACTTGGAAAAGTTGGAGGTTGGGAATCTTTCGGGACTCCCGAATGTTTAGAGCTCGACAGCAAGGGGAAAAACACCTCGCCTTGAGGTGTTCTTGGTGTCATTGGAAAGGTCTTGAAACTTAGATATCGAAAATGCCCTCGCATGGGCAATTCGGACATCTGCAGCCCAAGTTATGGGCAAAAGAAGGGCCGGGAGTCAAACTGGCAATTTGACTCTCGACCACTAAAAGTCCAGAATCGACCTCTTCCCGACGTTCGATTTGAGCGTGCGACATGGCGTTGGAAAGATCTCGACGAGGGCTACAACTTTAGTTTAGACCTCGTCGCGATCCAACTCCGCAGTCAGGAGTTATGGCGATTCAAAGTTCCGGGAGTCCCGCCGGGACAATTTCGAGACTCCATTTCGGGAGTCCCGGGAATTTGTGCCATTCGGATGTAGCCTCCGCGACCGGCCGCAGAGAATACTATATGGGGGAAGGTGGTGGCTTCCCCTGAGTCCGGGCCGTGGTGAGTCTTGTGTGTCCAAGTGCCCATGGCAAGTCCCAACACCAAAGGGTGTCCCGAATGCTGGAACTTTGGGGTGGGATTAGGAAGATTGATAAGCGAGTCATTCACACGGACCTATACAAACTAAACAATAGGTTGGTTAGTGCGTAATTGGAACACCTTTGGTGCACGGACAAACCGCAGGCAAATACGGACTCACAAGACTCATCACAGCCCAGACTTGAAGGAAGCCACCACCTTCTCCTTATAGTATACTTTGTGCCTGGCCATGGGACTAACACCCAAATGTCATTTTGTCCTAGGACTCCTAAGTGTGAGTCTCGAAATCCCCAAAGTTAGGACTCCTACGACTTTGGGGGCCCATAACTTTGTGTGTAAACTTTCGATTGAGGTGAGGTCTAAAGCAAAGTTGTAGCCCTTGTCAAGAATTTTTCAACAGCATGTGGCACGCCACCTAAACACAAGGAAATCGAGGCGATTCCTGACTTTTAGTGGTCAAAAGTCAAATTGCCAATTTGACTCCCGACCTTTCTTTTGGCCATAACTTGTGTTTTAAATGTCCAAATGGGTCATGCAAGCCCATTTTAGACATTTAAGTTCCAAGAGCTTTTCAATGATATAAGGAACTTTTCAATCCAATGAGTTTTGACCCCTATAATCACTCTCTGAAAATTCGGGAATCCATTGGGATTCCAATTCCCAAAGTGGTAGTTCATTTGGGACTGTGGGGGTTCATTCTTTCACACTCTTTTGCACTCCCAAGAGCATGAAATGTGACTCCTGGGCTCACCCTTAACCCGCACCTTTATAAGCCTTTGCCTTGGTCGCAAGCCCAAGGTTAGGGTTGCGACATTGGGGGCTGGTAAAGGGCACTAGTAGGTGGTGTATGATTTGTTAAAATTAGATGGGTAATTAGTGGGTGGTTTGTGGTTTGCATGGGGGATGAGGTGGAAGATAGGTTAGTGGTAGCACATGATGAAACGAATGGGCGATGGGAATTACGAGGTTCAATGAAACATGATGAGTTGGGGACATGGGATGTTTGGTGCCCATGAAGTAGGAAGTATATTATGAACATGTGCCCCACTTTCTAAAAAATGCTTACTGCTATAATGTAATCATAAATCTATAAAGCTAATCACGTACTATTAAATGAAACGAAGAAAAAAAAAGGTAAAAAACTTTCAAAGGAGTCCTTTGCTAAGGCATTATGCCAAAGTCAAACTCTAATTTTGTTATAGGCTTATGTGTCACGATCATTGAGCTATTGGATTCAACAAAACTTAAACACTTTAATACCAAACTTTTAGATCAGGACCTATTTGCATAATTACAGATAGGTCCCATGTTTTAAAGATGGCGTATTTCAACATAGTAATCTTAAACCTATAAAGCCAACCACAAGATTGGATAAATCAAATAGAAAAAAATAATAAATTGTTATAAAAAAACAAGTCTTATTTCAAAAAATAGTTAAATTTTAATTTTGACATAACCTTTGACATCATCATCCTTACTCTACTGGGTTTGACACAACCTATATACTTTTTAAAAAACTATTGTGCAAGAATTAGGGGCCCAAAAACTTTTATTCTTTTATTCTTTGGATTACCCAACTAATGTAACACCTAATTTTAATAACATAAAACACCCTAAATTTAATCTTTCGCTTTAAAAAAAACATCTTAGAAAACATATTATTGGTGAATGATTAGCCAATAAATATTGACATGTTCACACTTACAATGCATTTATATTTATTTATATATATTTTTCTTCATTTGTTATTTCTTTAGGACTATGACAAAAACCAAGAAAAACCAAGATTGTGGTGAGTCTCTTTTTGTGTAATAGAAACTTTCTATTGTACTTAATTTGAATATAATTATTAGATTCTTGGAAAAAAAAAAACTTTCTAAGCTTAACGAAAACATTAAAAAAAAAAACCTAACACAAAACAAATCCCAAACAAAAGAAAAACAAAAAAACACAAAACCTATATTCCCTTAGCTTTTTTACCTTTGTTGTCTTGTTGTTTACTGATGTTGGTGTTGTTGTCATCATTATCTTCCTCTTTTGCTCTAGAAAATTTAAAGGACCTAAACTATCATGACTTTAACCTTAGGCCCACGACCAAGATAAGGGCATGAAAAGATGCGGGCCAAAAGTGCAACCCGGTAGTCACATTCACATTCTCGGGAGTGCGAAAGAGTGTGAAGGAATGAACCCACGTTGGGAGTTGGAGTCCCTATGAAATCCCGAATGTTTAAAGAGAAATTTCATGGGTCAAAATTCATTAGATTGAAAAGTTCCTTATACCATTGAAAAGTTCTTGAGATGTCGATATTTAAAATGGGTTTGCATGACCCATTTGAGTATTTATAACATAAGTTATGGCTGAAAAAAAAATTGAAAATCAAAATGTCAATTTGACTCTTGACCACTAAAAGTTGGGAATCGCCCTTATTTATGTGCATATAGGTGACGTGCAACATATCGTTGGAAAGTTTTCAATGAGAGCTACAACTTTGTTTTAAACTTCACTTTAATCGAAAGCCTACATAAAAAATTATGGGCTTGCAAAGTAGTAAGAGTCCTAATTTCGAGAATTTTGGGACTCTTGACCTGGGAATCCTAGGAAAAATAACATTTGGGTGTAGCCCCCATGGCTAATCACAAATAATACTATAAGGGGGAAGGTGGTGGCTTCCCCCAAGTCCGGGCTGTGGTGAATTTTATGAATCTATGTATGCCCGTGGTTTGTCCGTGCATCAAAAGTGCTCCAACTATGCATTAACCAACTTGTTGTTTGGTTTGTGTAGGTTCATATGAATAATGGACCTGCTTGTCACTCGTCTTATTCCCCATCCTAGAGCTCTAGCATGCTTTTTTTACCCCTAAAGTGTTATGAGCTAAGGAACATACCCCAACTCCTTTTTCTTGCATTTTCATTTTCGGACTCACATTTGAGTCTTTCAAGGAATTTGGGGGTGCATCATAAATCTTCACTGCCACTGGTTTTTCATTTCCTTTTTTGTTTTTATTTCCCGAGAAGGGGGTGGATGTGAGTTTTAATGTGATTAAGTTTGTTGGGTGCTTTGCAAATAAACCCATATGAATTAAGAGAAAAACCCTAGATGAAAACCCCAGCTCCTTCCAGCACAATTCAAGTTGACCTAATCAGTGAAATGACATTGCCATTAATTTAAAATCCAAACTAGAAATCCGTTTTACTTACTAGTGTGTGAAGATCAAAGGAAATCAAGTAATGTTGCCAAGGCTGTTAGATGGGTTATGTCCCATGGTGTCACTAAAAGCAACATGAGCAATCCAAATAAGATTTTGTCGATTATTGTGATGGTGTTACTGGTAGTGGCAGTGGTGATAAGAAGGAAGGATAACATATTGTGGCAACTACTACCTATGCACATTCGCAGCACCCTACTAATTCCCATGCCCTCTTCATCGCCATGTTGTTATTGTTGCTCTTACCAAAAATTAAAAATTTGTAGCGTAGACGTGAATAGGCTCTTAGTAGCCTCGAACCATCCTTCTGCTGATTCGTACGACCAAATGTACCTACCACCTTCCTCCTCCTTTGAGATTCAATCCCCCACCCCCTCCTTTAAAGCAATTTGTTCAGTCTGTGCTGATGTGTTAAGAAAAGATTTGTGTTGATGTCTTAATTACATTTGTTAATCCCCATGTGTTCACAAATTCTTGCTTATTTGTTTTTCACACAACAAAGGTTAAGGTAGATAAACTGGTGAGTGAACACTTAAAAACAAAAATGAAGTTGAATACTCCTCACACATCGTTTCTTTGATTTTGAAGCTCAAAGAACATTTTTAGCCCTCCACCTAGCACTATGCAAAAATTTCTCAATTTGATAAAAGAATGGGCAAGATATGGGGTGTTTGGTGCAAAAGGGTTTAAAGTTCAATGAGGGGTGAATTAAAATAAATTAAAATTTTGAGCTTAACATCTTTGATGATTGCATCAATACGTTTAAAATACAAAGAAGTTTTGTAAAACCTTAGTTGGTACACTCATTAAGTTTTAATCATTCAAAACATAATAAAGATGAGAAAAATATCTAGTTGGAATTCGAGAGGGGTTTAGAGTTATTTTTTCAAAAACATTGAAGCATCATTGAAACTATCATTCATTCTCTTCTTGATGCAATTGGGTAAAAAAAAATCACTAGTCATCAAACATGTACTTATCATTGAACATTTGTTCAAGAGATTTTCAAAATCACAATCAATTAGATCTAATCATAAGCATTACCTATTAGTAGAGGATTGATTATTCATAGGTGAACAAATGAACAATCTTCTATTTATTGTTCAGCTATTATCCATTCATAGTTGATTTAATCTTAAGGTTGAATAATAAACATATGCCCCATAATATATGCATGTTCAGTTTGCAAAGGCACAAAAAATTAAAACTTAAGGTAAGGTCTAAGATGAAGGCATTACCAAAGTAGGGGGCCATGTGCCTTAGGTGAACTAGCACCCACATTGGTACCATGGTTAAGATTCAAAACCAATGTTGTAATGTTTTATACATAATATTTTTTGCAATTATTTTTGGCATTTGTTATGTGTTTAATCCAATGAACTTACCTTAGCCGTGACTTTGTCAAGTGTAACTCACTCTCCATACTAGTAGAGTGGTTGAACATTTTTATTTTTTTCAAAATGCTTTATGCAAGGTAAGGGAACCCTTCAATGCTTCATAAGTTCTCACCCCTTTCACTATCATAAGAACTCAAAATTGTGAAGCCCCGTAAGGCGATCACAATAATTTCAATAGAAGGATAATCATCCATCTAAATTATTGTTCACATTTGTTAAATTGTTTAGGTGCATTCATAATCCAATGAACGAAAAAAGGTGTTGAACTATTAATAAAACCAATCAAAATTAAAGAAATATTTATGTTTTGGCATTTAAAACCATGACATGGTAACTTGTTACTTATTCATTCAAATGAATGTAAAGGCATTCAAACCAAAAGTTTATTTGATGAAATTTTATGTTTAAATTTTGATTTAAGACATTTGAAAATGAACAAATATTGTGCCAAAAGGAGTCAATTTTGCAAAGGACTAGATCAAAAGGATTCACATAATAAACTTGCATTTTGATGTGAAAAAAAATTAAAGGATAAAAACCTATTAACCACATTCAAATATCATTCATACTTTTAAAATGTGAAAATTTTAAATTTTAAAGTTCAAAAACAAATTCAAAATTGATCCAATTTTTTTTAAATTCAAAAGTCATTTAACATATAAATGGGGTATGTATAATATACATGATGCTTTAAGAAAAGTTGTAGTTTATTGTACCAGAAAACCAAAAAATGTAAAGTTTAAATTTTTGGTAATGATTGACCCTAGAAAAAAAATGTCAATTTGCAACCATAAATAAATTATAATCATGTGACTAAAAATTCATTATTTGCATAAGTGGAATCACATCCAACATCTAATTGCAAATGACTTACGACTCACTATAATGTCAATACATTCCACATGGATAATGTATATGGGCACCATATATGGTTTCATCCATTAACCATTTGTATACAATCCCCATTTTTGTAATTAAAATATAGTCCACTCACATGTTGCCATCTAGTTTAATCAAAATTTGTCATTTGGCATAATTCAAATATGTCACATCACATTTTTTTAAATGAATTAAAAATTTCAATTTATGTCGGTAGGTATGTAGGTGGGTAGGTAAAAAGTACATAGGTAGGTAAATAGGTAAGTAGGTAATGAGTAAATAGGTAAATAGATTTTATTAATTTCATTTTATGTTAGCCTTTGGGTTAAGCCTTTTAATTAATTCACCCCAAATGACATGTTATTTATAATGTTGTTTGTGTATTTTCAATGTTTCAAATGCACTTCATTATATGGTCTACAAGATTGAAATGGAGGACAAAAAATATGGGATAAATTTTATAATTACAACTTAATTGCACACTAATTTGCAACTAGAAAAATTTATCCCATGTTTTTTTCTTCCAATGTTGCAAACTATATAAATAAATGGGGACAATACAATTGTTTGTTTCAAATTAAAATAAAAATTTCCTAAGAAAATAACCTACCTATGTAGGCTTTACCTACCTACCTACTTATATACTTAGGTACATATGTACCATCTAACCTATTGACCTACTTTCCTAACACTACTACAAATCATAACCTTTTAAGGGTTCAACTTGACCAAAGTGTTTATTTTGACCATAAGTGATGTCCATCTTGACTAATGGGTTAAGGCATGAAAGACATGTGTTATTTTTTACTAGTACATTTGACTAAAGTGGCCTTTTGACTAGGTGTCAATCAAACATCTAGTCAAAAAGGACAAATAGAAGAAAAATATTTGTCAAAATGACCATGCATTAGTCAAATTGAACATACTAATTTGACATTAGTTAGGTATTCCAGGTCAAAGCGACCTACATACCTAACATATCTAATTAGTTAACCTATTATAATTAACCTACTAGCCTATTAATTAGACCTAGGTTACCTACTTAGCATAATTAATAGTCTATTAATAAACCTAGGTACCTACTACCTACCTAACTTAATAAGTTAAACTGAATTTTATCATGGTCATTGCCCAAATGGGAATTACTATTTTATTATTGAAGGTCAAATAATTTGTGTAGCATTCAATTTCAAGCTCCATGGAAAGCCACAAAATGCCCAACCTTGTATTAAGGACATTGAAATTTTTGTTAGACCATGTCTGTTAATCATTGAAGAGGCTTCAACATGTGCATAAGTGAGTCTTGGATCAATAGATGCATGCTTGAGGCAACTAAAAGAGTGCCCCACCATTGTTGTTAATAGCACACACATCCTCTATTGTGACAACTGGTTCCAATTTGTCCTTACAGTTGGCCCAACATTATTTACCAAACCTTCTTTAAATGCATCTATTCAAAATTGGGTTAGTTACAACTTCTAAAGAAAAATTAACCATTCAATCTATGGGACAAAAATCATGTGCCAATGAAACAACTTAGATTTTGCAATATCTCTTCGAAAATTTCACATTGAAATTTCTAATAGCCATGATGTTGATGCCATCAACTCAAGACATACAGACTTCAATATTGTAATAATCACTTTTGAGCTCAAACCTATTCTATTTACATCAAACTTGCTTCGAATTGCCTTCAATTGTTCATGTGCGAAACTATTTGCCTTATAAAAGGAATTTCCACCAATACAATTCCATGTTTGAGTCACTAGGGGTCACCATTTGATTTTTTTTGTTCTTGAACATCAAAGCCTTTTTTGTTTACGCAATGACAAAACAAATCATGTGTTAATGATTTTGCAACTTGTAGTGGGAATGCTCGTTATGTGCACAAAAAACAATTTTAAACACAAGTTGTTAATGGCACTTTGAGTCATGTTATTGGCTACCAATTGCCAAAAATTACAACTACACATCACCAAATCATTGATGAAACTTTTGGGTATATAATATTTATTTCATCCATGTTACTTGAAATAGTCTTCATAAAATTTGGATAGTTAATAGAATTTGGATTTGCAAATAACTACACATATACATGTGCATAACTTTTGAACTTTGATGAGTGATCCCCATATTTAAAAAAATTCCTATTGACGTAACTTTCACATAAAGACTTTAGGATACCCATGTTAGTAGTCTCTTAAAATATGATTATCCTAGTTACCTAAATTAACCTACCTTATGTGTAATTACCCTAAATTACCATAGTTAAAGTTTTGTACACCTAGTTACCTAGGTACTAGAGGTAATTTGATCTACACTTTCTCATCCTAGGTTATGCAATCATGTAATCATATAATGTCCTAAATGATACCAACCCAATCATGGATGTAGTCGTGGATTATGATTTATTAGTATTATGTGAGTATGAATTTATTCACCATCATTGTACTATTTGAATTTTGCAACTATGAAAAAATATTGAACTTGATAAACATGTTTACACCATGCATTATGCATTACACCATATACAAAGTTTGTTAGTCATACATTACATTATATATCATTTTGAATTTTTATTCATTTAGTTTATTTGTAAAAAATCAAAGGAAGATAAAATGAAAATATAATCATTATTTTTTATTGTGAGAATTTTGAATTGACATTAAATAGTTCCTTTGATGAATTTAAAACTTTTTCCCCTGGTCACGAGGTTCTAGTTATCAAGGAAAAGGAACTTGAGAGTTTGTTATGCAATGCATGCTTAATGTGGTAGATTATGCTCTCACATTTGCTCTTTACATCATAATTTCAAAGATTTTATAGGTTTTAAGGTTTGCTTTTAAGGTTTCATTCTGGGTTGAATTTGGGGTTCAGGGAGGGGGTTCTTGGGTTCAAATTTTGGATGGGTTAAACAAATGTGTATTGATGATTGCAAGATTTAATTGTGGAAGAAACAAATGAAGAGGCTGCAAATTCCTGTTTTCTTCCTTTTGACTGAGTTAAATGGTTCTAGAACTCAAGGGGGTAGATAATTAGATATAGAAAATTAGGACTTGATTTGTTACAATTGTTGTTTTACAATATGTGATCCAATTTTTGGGTGTGTAGTGCTGCATGCACATGAGTAATTTGGACATGAGGATGATGGTGCTAAAATTCTACAGGTTTGTTATTTGGATGCTTGAAAAATGCATGAAGCCAATAGTTGTTCACACAAGCTTGAGCTTATTTAAATTCCTTGATGAAAAAATGTATTCAACTTTAGTTGAAATAATAGTGGAGCTATTGCCATGATATCAAACATTCTCCCAATTCAACATAAGTCTAGTGAAAGCTTTGCATTGAGAAAATTAGCCATCATATATAGTCATTTCGATCAAGGTCATTTTTTTCTTTGAAATTGATTAATAACTAGAAGGTCCATTAATATTCCAATTAATAATTTTTAATTAGTGGATTGTATTTGCATTTCATGCGCTTGTTGTTATTTTGAAGAAGTTTCACATCTTCAATTCTTTAAATTAGACTTGTTCTAATTTGGTTTTTACTAACTAGAATTAGAACCAACAATTTTCAAGGTTGAATGCTCTCAATGAAGAAGGTGTGTGCTTTTCAAACATGTTGTTTTGACTTGGTTTAAATAGGCAATTGTGCATTGTAGTATAATAATAATATTACATGGACTTCACAAAGTTTGTGAAATTTGGAAAATTGATATCCTCCTTCATCATCATTATTTAAAATTGTGATAATGACGTTGAATTCAACCATTCCTTTTAAAAATATTTGAAGCTATGAAAGAAAATTTGAATATTTTTTTTGGGTGAAATTTCATCAAATATGTACTTGAAAACATGATTTCAACTTATACAAAGGTTTTTTCATGGAAACAATGGCCCAAATTCCTTAGATTTTGAAGATTTTTTTTTCTAAATTGCCAAATTTTAATGATAAGTTCCAATAAGTAGTAAAGAATGTAGAATTTTTTTTTCATTTTTTAAACTTTCATATCTCATATTTAGCCAAATTTGGCTCAATCATCTTATGGATGATCATCACTTCAATTACATCACAAACTTGAAAAAACAAACCCTGATGTATTTAATTAATAGTTGTGTTGGATTTGAGTCCTTAATGATACATTAACCCATTGAATATTGTATTGTGTTCTATACCATCTTTTTTTGCCAACTAAAATTATAAAATTAGAAATTTTTCAAATTCCAATTGGTCCATTATTTGAAAATTCTATTTTTAAAATTTGGATTTTGGTTTCTTTTCCATCATATATTTTTACATGTGAAAAATCTTGCTTCCATAGGAGGTTCATGATTCCTATGAAAATGTGTGATAAAATGTTTTTGGTAATATAGTTAGTGAGTACTAGGTGAACAATATAGTAGAAATGAAGTGGATCAAAAAAATTGAAACCATATTTCCATTATTAAAAATGGTTTTTGATTTTTGAAAAACATAAAAAATAGGATGTAATGACTATAATTTACAAGGACTAGGATTTACAAGTTTACCAAACTATTAATAACTTTAGCTACTAATAGGTGACCAATCTGTTGAATAATTATATTATAAAACAATCAATTACATGTACATACAGAAAGTTCTTGGGAACATACCAAAGTAGTACTATGGCAACTTCCACATTAATTGTATCATTTGTAAATGTTTTATATTAAATCAAACCAAGAGTATAATAAAGAGAGAAGTAAATTGTGAGAAGAAAATGATGGTAAGATTAAGAACTTGGAATGCTAAAAAAATAAAGTTCAAGCTCCTCACCCCCTACAAGTAAGAATTGCCATAGGTGACATTTCACAATAGTTCATTAAACGCCATGTTAAACATAATTTATGATAGTTCAATTAGGACAATTCATTTGAGTGTGCACTATCATCATCACAAGCACCATGATGGATGAAATTCATCCATTGTTCATCCATAATGTAGTGAAGAAGACTCCCAAAAGGTTCCTTGAAATATTTTTTAAAACTAGGTCTCATAGTTCATGTATAAATGAAGATAGTTCTTCTCACATTATTTTTAATTTGTGTTACATAATTTTGGGTACAATCTTGCACCATAATTGTGTTATTATTTTTTCGTGTTTTCATAATAAAATTTTATTTGAACTTATGTTTTGCACATTTTGTGTTTTAGTTTTAATTTTTGTGTTTCACATTTGGACCTAGAACTAGGTTTAGTTTTGGCACGATTGATTCATATTTAAAATTTTAAATGCTTATTATATATTAGAAAAAAATGCATTTATGTGAAGCTAACACATGAAAACTCTGAACATTGAAAAACATGTGCAATAAAATAATGAATGGTCAATTTTAGATGAACTTTAATATGGATTATGTTAGTTTATTTAAATTGAATATGAACTTGGAAAGACCTATGGCAAGGAACAAGGAAATGGTGGTTACTCATGAAAAGGTTGTGTTATGTTGACCTAGATTGAGCAAATTTTGTGAGTTTAAGCATCATGAACAAGCAAGGGAGCTTGAAGGTGGTAGTTAGAGGTATCATGTATGAGGAAATAAGCTCAAGGCCCAAAAATGGAGATGAAGGTAGGAAAAACAAGTGCATTTGGCAATATTAGAGCATTAGGAGTTACAAAGTAAAGGGAGGAAAAAAGTAGAAAAAGGAGGGAAATGATTATTGAGGATATTCTTGAAATTGATCATCTTTTTTCCTCGTCCGACCTTAATAATACCTAGGGGGGACATTTAGTGTAAAGTTTGGGATCTACATGCATTATACAATTATTTTTAGGGGGGGTATTAAATAATTTTCCAACTTATTTTCTATCACCCTATTAGTATCTAATTTTCTAATATATACATATTAAAGCCACCCTATATTATAATTAAATTGATTATTTGAATAAAATGTACCCAATTTTTTAACTAATTAACTTATATTTTTATCCAATAACTAATATATTGCACCCTATATTTTTACTCACATATTTTTTACTAATGTCACCTCTGAGTAGTAATAGCTTGTTTAATGTTAGCTTTCCTTAATTGAACTTTAATTACTTTCCACTTGGGTTCAACTTCACTTATGATTTTTACTATATTTGTGGAGGTGTTTAAGGGTTGTTTATTAAATGGTTTTTAGAGCTACATGACATTTTAAGGTTAAGGTAGAATCATGAATAAGTAGGAGGTTCTTGGAGACTTTAAAGCCTATAGGAAATGGGAGGAAATGAAACTCTTGAGAACCTCATGTAACATTTTTTGTTGAATTAGTGAAAATTCAAGACCTTCAAGTGAAGAAGTATGAAATCCTTTCATCACATTCATTTTTGTGAAGGCATAACTTGAATAATGTGTTTGAACTTGATAAGTGTATGGGTGATGTCCTATCTTGTTGTGCTTGTTATTGAAGGGGCTTAAGGAAAGGCAATGCATATGTGTGTATGTATGTGTGCTATTTTGTTTTATTGGGTTCCTTGTCTTGGGAGTGTGTATATGTATGTCTATTATTTTGTCTTGTTGTTTTGGGGGTTGAATGCATCACAAATTTATAGGCTTTATGAGTTTGTTCCAAATTTGTGCAAAATGTATTATTTCATAAGTTCATATTGTTTAAACACAAATGTCATGCATTATTTAAACACAAAAGTCATGTGCACAACTTTTGTGTGTAAACAACACCAATAGACATACAACATCTTTGTCTAAACAACATGAATAGGCATATGACATTCATGTCTAAACAATGTGCATAACATTGATGTTCAAATAATACAAGTAGATGAATGACATTTGTGTCTATTTCATATGAACCTATGAAAAACATATTTCACATGACTATTATTGCCAAATCATTGCCTATGAAGTTTGTGATGTGGGGTAATAAGAGGTGAGAGAAAGAGGTAAGAGGGACATGCCGTGGATACATTTGAGCAAAACTAGGAGAAATCTTGTTTGTGAATATTGCATTACATGCCAAAAATACATAAATGTTTAATAAATAGCAACCTATCAATGGGCTTAATTTGTGAAAATCATCTTGGTAAAAAAAGGGGGAATGGTTCAAGAAAATTTACGATAAACATGGTACACTAACCCAAAAAAAGGGACAATGATTGAAACATTTGAATATCATTTGTGACAACCTCCTAAATGTTCTTTGAAAAGCAAACAAACAACCTTAGTGACAATGTGATTGGGCATGTTAATTGTATGCTTAACAAATACATTGGCAAGCGTTGGGTTAGGTAGTCCTTTCCAAATACATTATAATTTTTCCTAATGTTTCAAAACTTGTAGGGAAAGTATGAGATGACATAGGATGAATATGAAAAACAAAGAAAAACTTGTAGGGAGTTTAGTCATCCTTCACATTACTTCCTATTAGTCCTACATATTATCATCACATCATAGGGTGAAAACATGATTGGGTGGTACCACAATGAGCATCACGTCACTTTATTTTAATTGGACTTATAATTTTTTTTAAAAATTTAAGAAACGCTTAAATAAGGGTTTTCATTGATTTAAAATTTTAAAAAAACATTAACTAGGTTGTATAGACTTTAAAAATTTCATGAAACAAAAAATATTTTGGATGTGGACATTCTAAATCATTACTAACCAAAATGTTTTAAGAAAGTAACTTTAGTTAGAAACACTTTTGATACATATTTTGGGGGATTATATATATTAATATATGTAATTTTCAAAGGCATTTTAGATGGTATTCTATTTGATTTTAAAAATTAAGTAATAAATTGATTAAGTATAATTTAGTTATGAATGTCCAAAGTTTAGGTTTGTGATTTTAGAATGGGCCACAAAAATTAAGAATAAGAATTTGTCACAATTTCCACCTATTTTTATTCCAATGAAAATTGAAGTCCATATATTTTAGTGTGTAATGAATAAGTATGGAAAAAAAATTAATATTAAGAATTTTTAAAAGAAAAGGCCTAGGAATATTATTTGACCAATTTTTAGTTCTTTAGTCATTTCTTGAGGTGATTCCTTGTAGTACTACCCAATCATATTTTTCACCCCACAATGATGATAAGTGAAGGTGTTTAATGTTTATAATAGTTTTGGTTTGGTATATATAGGCTTATGTTTGGTATTGATAATGATATTACCTTTGGTATTGATTATAACACTAACATGGTCCTTTATTTATAAATATTTAACCTAATACTAAATTACCTTTAGTTTTAATGTGTGGATGAAATGAACTAAAATGAAACAACACCCATGACAAACACACCATCCATTGGATAACCATTGTGAGTTATGACTTAATTGTGAATGAACCTCAAGGAACACAACAAGAGAAATTGGTTTTTACCACATAAAAAGTCACAGCTCATGACATGTGTGTGAATTAAACTATGTGGTTTCATCCATTACAATGTACAATATGTGGTGTTTATTGTGGCATATAGTACACAAAAATTGCAATTTGCCATTAGGTTGTGAAAATAATGTCTAATTTCACCTTTGTAACCCATTCTATGAAAAGTAGGTTATTTTAAATAGGTAGGAAAATAGGTGATTTCTAGGTAAGAAGGATTTGTTTACAAGCAAGGACCTTGTTTTTGCTACCTATCTACTAACAACATGCTTGAGAGTTGTTAATAGGTAAGTAGTTAAAAAAAAAACAATTGACTTAACCACCATGCATAGCTAGGGAATTGAAAATCGATAAAAATGTGTTTCTTGACCATTTACAACCCATCTTTCTTGGTGTGTTAGTGGGTGTTGGTTCACTTTGATTATGGAAATGGAGCGAGATTTCAATGTTTAATACTTGGATTATGATATTATCTTTCATAATTTATATTGGGAAGTTTTCCACCTTGCTCTTTTGGTATGAATATGTGCATTTTTTTTGCGAGCAATAGCAAACTTCCCCCTATTTTCTAACTTATTATTGGTTGTCACCTTTTCCTTATGGGTGCATCTTGTTTTTTGTTTGTGGTTGAATTTTTTTTCAGGGGCATAATCCTCTTTCACAAATCATATGACATTCAAAAAGAAAACATCAATGAATAAGACATATTGGTTGATATATATATATATATATATATATATATATATATATATATTGTCGCAACCCCACTTTGAGGGAAGTGTGAGGTCGCCACTCACACTCCCGAAAATGAGACTTGGGAGTCCTCCAAGACTCTCGAAAAACTCAGAAGATAATTGCAGGGGCCAAAACACCTTGCATCGATGTGTTTTTTATACCGTTGAAAAGGTCTTGAAGTGTAGATGTCAGAAATGGCCTTGCATGAGCCATTTTGACGTCTACAACACGAATTATGGTTGAAAGAAGGGCCAAAAGTCAAACTGACAATTTGACTCTCGACCACTAAAAGTCAAGAATCGACCCGATCCCGGTGTGTGCAGGTGGAGTGCAACACACCGTTGGAAAGCTCTCAAGGAGAGCTACAAGTTTGCTTTAGACCTTGTCCCAATCGGAGGTTGGGGCGAGAAGTTATGAACGCCCAACGTCCTGGGAGTCCAAACCAGGACAGTTTCGGGACCATTTTGGGAGTCCCAGGAAAAAGTGTCATTTGGATGCAAGTGCGGCGAAGAGATGCAAAGAATACTATATGGGGGAAGGTGGTGGCTTCCCCCGAGTTCGGGCCGTGGTGAGTCAAGTGAATCCAAGGTTGCCCGTGGCTTGTCCTAACACCAAGAGTGTGCAGAATGAGTTCTAACCAACTTGTTGGTTGGTTTTAGATGCAGGACCGAATAACTAAATAGCTTGTCCCTCTTCTTATTCGAATCCCGGAACTTTCAACACACCCCTCTCACCCCCCCCCCCCCCCCTCATTCCCTCAAATAGAAGCGGCCACAAACTCAACCAAATTTCCTCCTTTTTTTATTTTTT
>Ga0116227_10010609_pt1 | contig 15979 bp, 9 predicted proteins | sample S1TSphgellanicum_FD_89693 | JGI IMG/M metagenome (GOLD analysis project Ga0116227, IMG submission 89693) | Host-associated microbial communities from peat moss isolated from Minnesota, USA - S1T2_Fb - Sphagnum magellanicum MG | ecosystem: Host-associated > Plants > Peat moss > Unclassified... | reverse complement strand
TGGGCCGCCAGCCGCGCGACAGCGCCCTCTAGCGCCGCCTTGGCTTCGTCCGAGGCAAGCGCCCAGCCCTCGGTCTCCAGCACTGCCAGCCGCTTCGGTTTGGTGGGCGCCGGAAGCGCCATGGGGCCCATCACGCCTGCGAAGCCCGGGTCGCCGCCGGCGCGCGAGGAGATCGCCCGGGTCGTCATCCAGGCATCTTCGAGCGAGGCCGCCAGCGGTCCGTGCACGCTCTGGCTCAGCGCATCATAGGCGCCGCCCCGGTTGATGCCGCCCAGGCTCGGCTTATAGGCGTAACAGCCGCAAAAACTGCCAGGCCGGAGGATCGAGCCGGCGACCTGGGTGCCCATCGCCACCGGCGCCATGCCAGCCCCGACAGCCGCCCCCGAGCCACTGCTGGAGCCGCCCGGCGTGCGCGCCAGATCCAGCGGGTTGCGAGTGCCGCGCGGCTGTGCCGCGGCGAATTCGACCGTGACGGTCTTGCCTAGAATGACCGCGCCGGCCTCGCGCAGCGCATGGACGCTGGCACTGTCGCGGCCGCCGTTATAGCCCGCGAACAGGGGCGATCCCTGCTCGGTCGGCATGTCCTCGGTCTCGATGACATCCTTGATTCCCACGGGCATGCCGTCGATTGCCGAAAGCGGTGCGCCGTCGCGCCAGCGTTTTCCGGCGGCGTCGGCCGCGGCGCGCGATGCGGGAATATTCAGCTGGGCAAAAGCGCCAAGCTGCGGCTCCAAACCTTCGATCCGGTCCAGGCAGGCCTCCAGGAACGCGCGCGGCGACGACGTGCCGGCGGCGAAACCAGGCGTGGCACTGACATACGGGCGAAGCTCGGGCTTGGCCATGGGGGAACTCCTGCAACGGTGCGCCCAGCCATTAGAGCCTATGCTGATAGATACGCGCGCGGGGCGGCGTGCAATTCTATGAGTGTGATTTCGCGCGGGCGGCGGGCAATTCCTGGCGGCGGAAGTCCGCGCCAAGCCTAAATCCCGGTCACAGGTCTTCAGATAGCTGTCGGGGGTAGAGGATGCATAAGCCGCGGATTGCCATTGCCGGTGGCGGGTTGGGCGGCGCCACGGCGGCGATCCTGTTGCAGCAGGCGGGCTACGATGTGGTGATCTACGAGCAGGCGCCACGTCTCGCCCGCATCGGCGCCGGGATCGGCCTGGGCCCCAATGTGCTGCGCGTCATGCAGCATATCGGCGTGGCCGATCGTATGCTGGCGACCGGGATCATCCCAAAGCGAAGCCTCAGCCGGGAATGGGATACCGGCCGCATCCTTTTCGATCGCGGCGAGCAGGGATGGGCCGAAAAATTCGGGCTGCCGAATCTCACCATGCATCGCGGCGATATGCTCTCGATCCTCGCATCGAGGCTCGCGCCCAACACGTTCCAGTTCAACAAGCACTTGGTGGGCATCGGCACGCGGCGCGGCGGCACCCAGCTTATTTTCGCGGACGGGACCGAAGCGGAGACGGACATCGTGATTGGGGCCGACGGCGTCAATTCCAAGGTGCGGGAGATCCTGCTTGGGCCGCAGGCGCCAACCTATACCGGCTTCGTCGCCTACCGCTCGATCTATCCGGTCTCGCTGCTCGGCGATTTCCGCGTTACGGCTGATCAAACAAAATGGTGGTCGGATGAGCGGCATCCCGCCAACGAGGATCGCCACTTCATCATCTATTATCTGACCAGGGATCGCGACGAGATCTATTTCGTCACCGGTTCGCCCGACCCCGATTGGCCGGGCGGAGTCTCATCGCTGCCGGCCGATATCGCCGACATCAGGAGGTGCTATGAGGGGTTCCATCCGGAGGTACAGCGCGTGATCGACGCCTGCCCGCAAGCCAGCAAATGGCCGCTGCTGGAACGTAATCCGCTGCCGCTCTGGAGCCGAGACAATATTGTCATGCTCGGCGATGCATGCCATCCGATGAAGCCGCATATGGGGCAGGGCGCCGGGATGGCGATCGAGGATGCGGCGGTGCTGAGCCGCTGCATCGAGGCGGCGGACGGCAATTTCACCACGGCGTTCGAACTGTATCGGGCCAACCGGATCGAGCGCACGTCGCGCGTGCAGAGGGAGTCGCATGAGAACACATGGATGAAATATGCCACCGATCCGACCTGGGTGTTTGGCTATGATGCGATCAATGTGCCGCTGCTGCCGGTTGCATAGGAAGGTAGGCACGTCTTTTTCCAAGAAAGACGTGCCTACCTTCTTCTTTATCGTCCGGGAACCCGCATCTCCTTAGGAATAATAAGCCCTTTTTCGACAATAATCTGATTGTCCAGCGACAGGCTGCAGCCGCGCAACGGCAGATCAATATGGCACAGCGTGTCGTTGCTGCCGCCAACCTCGGTGTTCGGCCCTAGCGAAAACAGCACGTTGCCGTAGAACGAAAGGCCGTTCACACCAATCTCCGGCGAGCCGTGCATGGCCGGCGATTTGGCGTTCCGCGTCGTCGCCAGATGGTGCCATTCGGCCTTCTCATTCAGGCCCCACCCGATATGCGAAACGGCGTAAGCGCGAGGATCATTAAAGCTTTCCATGTAGCCGCGCAGCAGATGCGCATCCAGGCCGTCGCCGGCGATGTCGGTCACGTAGCCTTTTTCGATAGTGAGTCGCACCGGCGAGGTAAAATACTGGTTGAATACCATGGAGATATCGCCCGGCGAAATCACTACCATGCCGTCAACGCCGTCATCGTCACCGCTGGTCAGCAGGAAGCCCGAAGGCCAATGGTCCCAACGGCCCGGCGTATCGGTGTAGCCGTATTCCGTCAGCACGGGATATTTGGTGAGTCGATACGTCACATCCGTGCCGGCATCCGACGTTACGCGCAATTCCCGTGCACGGCTCAGCAACTCCCCCGCATGCTCCACACGGCGGCGCAAATCCTTGCTGGGAGCCAATTTCTTCAGTACGTGCAGCGGTTCCAGAACCATGAGGATGCGGGTGCCGGAGGCCAAAATCTCGTTCTGCTCCACCGAGAACAGCAGGCCGATGAGATCGATGATGATATCCGCCTGCTTGAGCATGCCGACGACCGGCGCATTGCCGGCCAGCGGGGTTTTGCCAACGGTATCGAACCGGCCGGTGCCGCGCAGCGGCAGGTTCATGTGGAACGCCTCCGCGCCCAGCATGCGCGCAGCCGCGAGCGTCGCCTGCGCATAATCTGCGCGGATCTCGCCTTCCGACAGAACGGCCAGCAAGGTGCCTGGACCCACGCCGCAGAGCACGAGTTCCGCCTGGAAGGTTTCAACCAGATCGATGTCGATGGCCATCTTTGGCTCCGTCGGGTCAGGGGGTGGAGGCAAGCAGTTCTTTTTTAAAAAAAGACCCCAAAAACTCTTATTTCTGCGCCCGCAGAACGATCGGGGCCATGGCCTCGATGGTGGGAACGCCGGAGACATAAAAGTCTTAAAGTTTTTAGGTCTTTTTGCAAAACAGAACAGCCTGGCTTCTTATACCTCCGCCGGCCGCAACGTCCCGAGACCGCCCGAATTTATCATAAATGTGATTGGCAAGGCTCTTGCAAGCATTGTGCAGTTGAATCCGCCGGGCCGCCGGCTTTAACCTGCATTCAAGGTGCCTCCGATTACCCACCAGGTCCATGATTTCGGTAATGTTGTGCTGCACAGCGGTGCATATCTACCGGCCACCCGAATCGCCTATCGTACGCATGGCACGCTTAATGCGGATCGCAGCAACGCCATCCTGTTCCCGACCTGGTTCGGCGGGCAGCATGATGCCAATGAATGGATCATCGGCCCCGGCCATGCGCTCGATCCGTCGCGCTACTTTATCGTCGTGGTCAATATCCTCGGCAACGGCATGTCGTCCTCGCCCAGCAACACGCCGGCCCCCACCGACGGCCCCCGATTTCCCCTCGTCACGGTGCTCGACAATGTCATTCTGCAGCAGCGCCTGCTGGCGGAAGCGTTCGGGATCGAGCGCCTCGCACTCGTCGTCGGCCGCTCGATGGGGGCGCAGATCGCCTTCCAATGGGGCGCCTGGTTCCCCGATGCGATGGCGGCACTGCTGCCGTTCGTGGGCTCCGCCCGCACCTCGCCGCACAACTGGGTTTTTCTGGAAAACGTCAAGGCAGCGATCACCTCCGATCCGGATTGGTGCGGCGGCGACTATGCGGTGCAGCCCACGCTGGCCTTCCGCCGCATGCGCCTTGTGTTCGACAGTTGGGGATTGTCGCAGGCCTTCTACCGGCAGGGGCTGCACCTGCAAATGGGTTTTGACACCACCGCCGACTTCATCAACCGCCCGATGCCCGCTTCGAATGCCGACGCCAACAATGTGCTTGCCCAGGCCGCCACCTGGCAGGCGGCCGATCTGAGCGCAAACCGTCGCTTCCAAGGCGACTACGCGGCAGCGTTGCGCACAATCACCGCACGCACGATCGTCATGCCCTCGCGCACCGACCTGTATTTCCCGCCGGAGGACAGCGAAATCGAGATCTCGCACATGCCGAATGCGGAACTACGGGTGATCCCCTCGGTCTGGGGCCATCGCGCCGGCGCGCCCGGCACCGATCCGGCCGATACGGCGTTCATCGAAGCGGCGATAAACGATCTCCTTGCAGGCTGATCCCGTGCCCATCCGGCTCACCGTGAACGGGCAGACCCATGCCCTGAATGTGCCGGCGGGCGTATCGCTGCTGCATGTGCTACGCAACGATCTCGGGCTGAACGGGCCCAAATTCGGCTGCGGGCTGGGCCAATGCGGCGCCTGCACGGTGCTGATCGGCGGCAAGGCGGCGCGATCCTGCGTGCTGCCGGCCGCACCGCTGGAAAATTTTGACATCGTGACGCTGGAGGGGCTCGGCACAAGCGCCGAGCCGCATCCGGTGCAGAGCGCGTTCATCCGCCACAGCGCAACGCAATGCGGCTATTGCCTCAACGGCATGATCATGACGTTGGCCGCCCTATTCCGCCGCCTTCCGGATGCGGCGGAGGGCGAGATCCGCGCCGCGCTGCGCTACAATCTCTGCCGCTGCGGCTCGCATGTCGAGGTGCTGGAGGCGGCCCGGGACGCCGCGGAAACACTGCGCGGGGCCGCGCAGGCATGAAAAACCCGATCCTGCCCGCGCCTACGCGCGCGGCGCTGTTGGCGCGCGCTGGAACACTGGCCATCGTGCGCAGCGGCAGGGCGCCGGTGCCGGAGATTTTTATCGCCGTGCTGGACGATGGATCGATCACCGGCTTCAACAGCCATGTCGATCTGGGCACCGGCATCCGCACCGCGCTGGCCCAAATCGTCGCCGAGGAACTGGATGCGCCGTTGGAATGCGTCCGGATGATGCTCGGCGACACCGAATGGGTGCCCGACCAGGGCATGACCGTCGCCAGCGAGACGATCCAGTTCGCAGCCATATCGTTGCGCCATGCGGCGGCACAGGCGCGCCAAGCGCTGCTCGCACTCGCCGCAGAGCGGTTCGGCGTTCCGGCCGACAGGCTGACGATCGAGCAGGGCGAGGTGGCGGCGGCACGGCCCGATCGTAATCTGCGGAGCGGTTTCGGCGAACTGGTCGCCGGCCTCACGCTGCAGGTGGAGCTCGATCTCGCCACGCCGGTCAAGCAGCCGGACGCATATCGCGTTGTCGGCCGCTCGGTGCCGCGGGTCGATGTTGCCGGCAAGGCGACCGGCGAGCTGGTGTTTGTGCACGACATGCGACTGCCGGGCATGCTGCACGGGCGCGTCGTGCGGCCGCCATATCTAGGCCGCGATTCCGGCGCATTCATCGGGCACAGCCTGGTTGCGGTGGATGAAGGATCGATCGCGCATATCCCCGGCTTCGTGAAGCTGGTGGTGATCCATGATTTCATCGGCATCGTTGCCGAACGAGAAGACCAGGCAGAGGCGGCGGCGCAGGCCCTGCGCGTGGACTGGGCCGCGCCGCCGCCGCTGCCCGATCTGGACAGCCCGGCGCAAGCCATTCGGAAAAATCCGCGCCGGACGCGCAAGCTGGTCGATCGCGGCGATGTCGAGGCGGCGCTCGAAGCTGCCTCGGTGCGGCTCACGCGAAGCTATGTCTGGCCGTACCACATGCACGGCTCGATCGGGCCAAGCTGCTCGGTCGCCGCCTTCGATGAAGCGGGACGGCTGACCATCTGGTCGGGCACGCAGACCCAGCCGCTTCTCATTGCCGATGTGGCGCGGCTGCTGGACATGGATCCGCGCGATATCGAGATCGTGCGGATGGAGGCCTCAGGCTCCTACGGCCGCAACGGCATGGACGATGTGGGCGCCGATGCGGCGCTGCTGGCCCGTGCCGTCCGCCGCCCGGTGCGGGTGCAGCTGACGCGCGCGCAGGAGCATATGGGCGAGCCTAAAGGCGCGGCCCAGCTGATGGAGGTGGATGGCGGCATCGACGCGGCGGGCAAGCTCGTCGCTTACGACTACCAGTCCAGCTACCCCTCGAACATCTCGCCGGCACTGGCGCTGATGCTGACCCGTAAGATTCCCGCTGACCCGCAAATCCACGATTCTGGAGACCGGACTGCGATACCGCTCTACGACACCCCGAACCTGCGCATCCGCATCCATGACATGGCGCCGATCGTGCGCGCCTCATTCATGCGCGGCGTTTCGGCGCTACCCACCTGCTTCGCGCACGAGGCCTATATCGATGAACTGGCCGAGGCGGCCGGCGCCGATCCGGTGGCGTATCGGCTTGCTGCGATGAGCGATCAGCGTGCCATCGATCTGGCGCGTGCGGTTGCCGAGCGCGCCGCTTGGGAGCCGCATGTCGGGCCACGGCAGCAGGTAGTGTCCGGCGATGTTGTGCGCGGTCGTGGTTTTGCGCAGGCGGTGTATGTGCATGGTCCCTGGCCGGGCAAGGCGGCCGCCTGGTCGGCCTGGGTGGCCGATGTGGAGGTCGATCGCCGCAGCGGCGAGGTAACGGTCACCCGCGTGGTGGCAGGCCAGGATTCCGGGATGATGATCAACCCCGACGGGGTGCGCCACCAGATCCGGGGCAACGTCATCCAGTCTACCAGCCGCGCGCTGACGGAGAGGGTGACTTTCGACCGCAATGCCGTGACAAGCCGCGACTGGGGCAGCTATCCGATCCTGGCCTTCCCCCAGGTGCCGCGGATCGAGGTGGTGATGATCCCCCGCCCGAACGACCCGCCGCTCGGCGTGGGCGAATCCGCCTCGGTGCCGAGCGCCGCTGCGATCGTCAACGCGGTGTATGACGCCACGGGTGTGCGCTTCCGCGAACTGCCACTGACGCCGGAGCGCGTGCTCGCGGGGCTGGGCCGCGCCGCGGCGCCGGCGGCGCTGCCGGCGCCTGTGGCCAGCACGCGCAAGATCCCCTGGAGCAGCCTTGCGGCTGGCGCCGCCGCGCTGCTCTCGGCCGGAACCATTCTCTGGCCGCTGAAGCCGGCGATTGCGCCAATCCCCCGCCCGGCGGCCGGAATCTACAGCGCGGAGACGCTGGAGCGCGGCCGGGTGCTGGCGGCGGCCGGGGATTGCGCTGTCTGCCATACGGCGCCTGGCGGCATACGCAATGCGGGCGGCCGCCCGCTTGCAACGCTCTTCGGCACGGTGTGGAGCACCAATCTGACCCCGGACGTGGAGACCGGGATCGGCGCCTGGTCCTATCCCGCGTTCGAGCGCGCCATGCGGTACGGCATCTCGCGCGACGGCCGGCATCTGTATCCGGCGTTTCCCTACACCGCCTTCACCCGAATGAGCGATGGGGATCTGGAGGCGTTGTATGCCTGGCTGATGGCGCAGACTGCCACGCGCTCGGCGCCGCCCGCGACCAGGCTCCGCTTCCCCTTCGGCGTGCGGGCGTTGCTTGCCGGATGGAACGGGCTGTTCCTCAAGCCCGGTCCGATGGCGGCCGACCCGGCGCACTCCGCCGCCTGGAACCGTGGTGCCTATCTGGTGGAAAGCGTCGGTCATTGTTCTGCCTGCCACTCACCCCGCAACGCCCTGGGCGGCGAGCAGCAGGGCGAGGCGCGGTATGCCGGCGGGCTGGCGGATGGCTGGGAAGCGCCGGCGCTGGGCACGCACTCGTTCGCGCCCGTGCCCTGGAGCGAGGCAGACCTCTACACCTATCTGCGCGGCGGCGCCTCCGACCAGCATGGTCCGGCTGGCGGCCCCATGGCGCCGGTGATCGAAGGGCTGCGCGCACTCGGCGATGCCGACATCCGCGCCATGGCGACCTATCTCGCGAGCCTGGCGCCTCCGGCGAATCCGGCTTCCGGCGCGCAGGCGGCCGAAGCGATAGCCCGTGCCGGTGACGCGGCACTTGATCCGGCGGCAGGCCCGGCGGCGCGGCTGTTTCAGGGCGCCTGCGCCGTATGCCATGCTGGCACGGCGCCCGACATGTTCGGCGCGCGCCTGAATCTGGCGCTCAACAGCAACGTTCACTCGCCGCGTCCGGACAACTTGATCCGGGTGATCCTCGACGGCATGGCGGACCCAGCCAATCCGGCGCGCGGCGCGATGCCCGGTTTCCGCAACACTTTGGATGATCGCCAGCTTGCTGATTTGGTCAGCTACATCCGCCGCACCCAGGCGCCCGGCAAGCCGGCCTGGGAGCAGCTTGATGCCACGATTGCCCGCATCCGAAATGACTAAAGGCAAGCACCGCTTTTTTGAAAAAAGCAGACTCTTCCTTAGCTAGCCTTAGTTTTCATGGAAAGGCTCAACCAATGGTCGCACCCGTCTTTCCTGCCCAGGCCCGCGCGGCGGAGACGGTGCTTTACCGCAAGATCGCCCTTCGGCTGGTGCCGCTGCTGTGCGCCTGCCTGATGATGTCGTCGCTGGACCGCGCCAATATCAGCTTCGCAAAGCTGCAGATGCTGGACGAGCTGAAATTCAGCGAGACAACCTACGGCCTGGGCGCAGGCATCTTCTTCCTTGGATACATCCCGTTCGAAGTGCCGAGCAACGCTATCCTGCAACGGGTGGGCGCGCCTGTGTGGATCAGCCGGATCATGATTAGCTGGGGCATTATGTCGGGCCTGATGATGTGCGTGACCACGCCGGTCCAGTTCTATGGGCTGCGGTTCCTGCTGGGTGTTTGCGAAGCCGGCGGCCTGCCGGGCATCCTGTTTTATCTCACCGCCTGGTTCCCATCGCACCGTCGCGGCCGGATCACCGGATATCTGATGCTGGGCGGTCCGCTGGCGGCCTTGGTTAGCGGACCACTCTCCGGCGGGATCATGAAAGTGCTCGACCATGTCGGCGGCCTGGGAGGCTGGCGCTGGCTGTTCCTGCTCGAAGCCTTGCCCAGCATCCTGCTCGGCATCATGTGCCTGATCCTGCTGCCTCGATCGCCGGCGGCGGCGCCTTTTCTCTCGGCCGAGGATCGGCAACGCCTGGCCGCCGACCTGGCGGCCGACGCGCTTCCAGCCGGGGGGGCGAAGCACGGTTTCCGCAACGGACTTTTCAACCCGCGTGTCTGGGCCATGGGCGGAATCGATTTCTCGATCCTGCTGACGGCCTACGCAATCAGCTTCTGGTTGCCCAGCTTCATCCGCTCGGCCGGCATCCACGACGTTTTTGTCATTGGTCTGCTGACCATGATCCCCAATGCCGCCGGCGTTGTGGGGCTGCTGCTGCTGACGGCCAGTTCAGATCGTCGGCGCGAACGGCGCTGGCACATCGTGGTGCCGTTTCTGATAGCGGCGGGAGCGCTGGCCAGCAGCACTTTTTATATGGGCAATGTTACCATGATCATCGTCACCTTCACGGTTGCCACCATGATGGTCACCGGCACCATGGGTGTTTTCTTTACCTTGCCGGCTGCGTTCCTCAACGGGCCGGCCGCTGCCGCGGCCTTTGCCCTTTCGTGCTCACTCGCCAATGTCGCTGGCCTGGTCAGCAACTCCCTGATCGGCTACGTCGTCACGCTCACCGGCAGCGGACGCAGCGCGCTGATGGTCTTCGCCTGCTCGCTGATCGTCAGTAGCGGCCTCGTGCTGTCACTGCCGCGCAAGCTGGTCAATCGGTGAAGCCGGACAGTTTTTCCAGCCAGGCGAGGTGGCGGGCGATCGAGGTACCGAAGACCTGCTTGGCGCCGCTTGGAAGGTTGCGGTTCCAGAAGGCGCCGTAGATAGCATCGAAATCCCACGGCGATACCACGGCCTCGATCTCGCGGATGGCGGCGGCACCGAGCGGGATGAAGTTCGGATAGCTGCGCATGAAGCCGAGATGGCGCCGGTCGGCCACCACCTGCAGCAGGTCGCCTGCCAGGATGGCGCCCTTGCCCTGAGCGCCTTCCGCCCAATGCAGAAGCTGGCCGCCTGAAAAATGGCCACCGCAGCGGATGAGGGTGAGGCCCGGCCCGATGGACTGCGTATCGCCTTCCCAGAATCTTATCGCCGGTCCCGGATTCATCACCCAGGCGCGATCCGCGGCGTGGAGATGGATGGGCACGTTGCCGAAGGCGAGGCTCCATTCCAGCATCGTTGTGTAGTAATGCGGATGCGAAATGGCAATCGCCGTGAGGCCGCCCAGCGCCTGGATGATCTTCACCGCGGCGGGCTCGACCAGCGCGATACAGTCCCACAGGATATTGCCGGCCGGCGTGGGCACCAGCAACGCCCGCTGGTTGATGGCGAAACCAGGGGAATCGCCAATGCCGATCAAACCGGCCTCGTCGCGAAAGGCGGTGAGGTGGGTGCGGCCGAGGGCAGCGAGCGTCGTCCAGCCCTGGCCGGTTTCCGGGATAAACTGCCGCTCATCCTCGCAGATGGGACAGCAAGGTGGTACTGCGTCGCTCGGCGCAAACTGCGTGCCGCAGGCGGTGCAGATGAAACTTTCCACTACGGCGGCCCTCAATTAAAGCAGGAAGAGTCGGAAGAGTCTTCTTTTATGAAGAAAAGAAGCAAAAGACGTCTATGTCCTGCGCTGCGGCGCGTTGGCAGCTGTGCCTGGATGTTGCCGACTGCTGCAAGAATAAAAGTCTTTTTGGTTTTTTCCTTAAAAAATTGCTCTCTTATCCCAGTCGTCATTGAGATTGACCCTCCGCCAGGTTCGTCATCGCAAGCCGCTTCTTGGCGGCGTGGCGAGGCAGTCACACGGCCAGCGTTGCCGTGTGGCTCTGTTGGTGTGGACGGCTCCGAACGGCATCAAGCGTGCCAGGATGAGGTCGTTGTACTTCATCAGAGAAGCCGTCCGTGACCGAGATTAGCCGCATTGGGATGGATACGTCTAAACGAATCTTCCAGCTGCATGGTGTCGACCGAGCCGAGCATTGGTGGGATCGATCGATCCGAGATGAGAGACACTCCGTGCGATCCAGTGGCACGCTGATGCCGCTACTCTGTTTGGAACTCACGTCGCGGAAACCATCTTGGCCAGCGGTCAGCCGACCGCGCGAACAGGCCGGACACATGGAAGCAAGCGATTCGATCCAAGAAACTGCGCCCAAACCTTGCAAGCCACGGGCCGTCCACATATGGATCGCCACACCGCAAAGAGGCGGCTCGTGATGAAGGCGACAACAAGGAATCAATCTCTCCGCAGGTTGGTATTACTATTTTCAGAAATTCACCCGCAGATTGAGGCCAAAAGTCGGCGGCTGCGGCGAGTAGGCCGATACCAACTCGTTGATCGAGACATGCTGGATGATCTTTGTGTTGTCGAGCATGTTCTTTGCGTATGCCGACAGCACATAGCGGCCCATCTCGACGCCGAGGCTGGCATTAAGCAAGGCATAAACGGGGCGCGAATAGTCCACGTTGGTCGGATCGAAGGAGCCATGGGTGCGGCCGATCCAGTCATAGTCGGCGTGGATGAATCCATCGGTCCGGTCATTTATCGCAAAGGCATAATCCTCCGTGAAGGTGGCCGTCCATTCCGGCGTGTTCAGCAAACTCTCGCCCACAGTCGCACCCACACCCGGCGTCACCTGGGTCAGCACAGCATGGGTGGCACCCGCTTCGATGCCGAGCGTCAGGCCCGTCACCGGCTTGGCCTTGATTTCAAGTTCGCCGCCATAGCTCTCCGCCGTGCCGAAATTGGCGGTATAGATCGCGCCGCAGCCAAGGAAAAAGCTCTGCTGCACCTGGCTCCAATCGACATAGTAGCCGGAGGCATTGACGCTCAGACGGTTGTCGAACCAGGTTGTCTTCGTACCCGCCTCGTAACTCCAAAGATGGTCCGGATTGTAGGTCAGGCTGGGTTTTGAGAGGCCGAGTGTGGCGAGTTCGGGCGTACACAGGCTGGTGGGCGTATCCTGGATCGGCAAAACGAAGCCACCCAGCCGATAACCCTCGGCGACATTGGCATACAGTGTCACCTCCCGGTTGAGATCGTATTTCAGCGCGAATTTCGGTGTTGCCGCGTGATACGACGCGCTGGCGTTTACCTCCGGCGGCAGGCCCTGATTGAAATAGGCGCCCTCGTAATAATGGAAGCTCGTGTCCGCCAGCTGGTAGCGGAGCCCGACCGTCGCTTGAAGATTAGGCAGGATGTTGTAGCTGGCCTCACCGAATGCCGCATATTGCTGCTCCTCTTCCCGGCCGCCTTGCAGGCCCACGGCGCCACCGGTCATTGGATCGTCGAAACCGGTATCCTGCGGCGGGACGCCATAGAGTTTCACGAATTCTGCGGCGACGCCTGGGATGATCTCGTCGTCGCTCAGCCGGTATATCTTGTCCGATATGAACAGGCCGGCGACCCAGCTGATCGGCCAATCCCCCTCGCCATAGGGTTTTGAGGCGAGCCGGAGCTCTTCGCTGATATTGGCCGTCGTCTGAGACGTGTAGCCAGGCGAGGGCAACGATTCAAAGGCCACGCCACAGCCGCATTTCGCCGTATCGGGATAGGTGAAATCCGCGAGGTACTCGAAAAAGTCGCTGTTATAATAAGTGCTATCCAGAACGCGTGAAACATTCCGCCAGAAATAGCTGCTAACCGAGGTCACATCCGCCCAGCCAAGATTGTCGCTGACGGTCAGCGTCGGCGCGAACAGGCTGTCCTTGTTGCGCTGGGGCACCAGACTGTCCTGGTTGTAGGTGCCCAGATCCGGATAATACAGCGACGTGTCGTTCGAGCGAAGCCGCTGCACGAACATTGACGTCTCTATCGTCAGATCCTCATTGGGCTTGTAAAGAAGCGCGGCACGCGACGCGAGTGTCGTAGTCAGGTTGGTGCCGGATTTGCGAAGCGCGCCGGCCGAACTCGTGTTCAACCCGGAAAGCGCGCTGGCCTCGGTCGGCGGGATGAACGCATAATTGTTGATCCAGCCGCTCTGCTCGGCGTAGTCGAGGCCGATGCGCAAGGCGAGCTTGCCGGGGATCAGTACAAAGTTGGCAACCCCGGCCTCCTCATAGTTCACCCCGCCATGCACGGTCCCGCCCAGATCGCTGTCGACGAAGCCGGAATTGTGGTCCAGATCAGGCTGCTTCTCGATATAGCGGATGGTCCCGCCCATCGAGCCGGCACCGTAGAGCGTACCTTGTGGTCCGCGCAGCACTTCGACCCGATCGATGTCGAACAGCCGTGGTTCGGTCGCCCCGGCGTAGGAGGAGTTGAACGGCAACTGAGTCTGTATCGGCGCATCGTCGAGATAGATGCCCACCGTGGCATTGCCGCCCTGCGAACTGATGCCGCGGATCGTTATGGTGTCGCGACCCTCACCGGCACCGGCCGCAAACGAAACGCCAGGCATCTGCCGGGTGATGTCCTCCACGTCCACCACATGGTTTCTGGCGATCTGGCCGCTGCCGAGGGCCGTGATGCTGTAAGGAATTTCCTTGATCGACTCGCGGCGCTTCTGCGCCGTCACGACCACGTTTTCGATTTGATTCGACTTCGCCGCTGCGCTGTTTTGCGCCACCACCATGTTCCCGGCGGGGGCCGCAACACCGTCCGGCGCGGTCTGCGCGTATGCAGCCTCCGCCGCCAGCCCGCCCAGGAATATGCTTGAAACCAGAAGACGACCGACAGGGTTCATGTGTATACCTCTAGAAGGCGAGCAGGTTGTCCTTGAAATGCTCGAACTCGTATTTCTCGCGGACCAGGCCACGCTTTCTGAGCGCAGGCACCAGCCCATCAGCGATCGTTGCAATCCCACGCCGGTCGACATCTCCGGACAGCAGGAATCCGTCGCCGCCGACATATTCCATGGCCTCGCCCATCTGCTGGGCGACGGTATCGGGGCTGCCGACGAGCTCGATCGAGGCAAGGATATCCTGCCCCAAGGCGAGTTCACGAAGGGTCTTTTTCGCTGCGCCATCTTTTGCGTAGCGGGCCATCGAGCTCTGATGGCCGTTCACCTTGCCGGTCAGGTCCGGCATCGGCTGGTCGAGATCGAATTTGGAAAAATCGATTCCGCTGAAATACGACATCACAGACAGCGCGAAATCGAGCGACGTCGCGGAGCGGCGCCGCGCCTTGTCGGCCTCGAACAGCGCGCGCGCGGCGGCATCGGTTTCCGCGATAAAGGGATTGACCGCGTAAACCACCTTGCAATCCGAAGGTTTGCGCCCCGCTGCGACCATCTGTGCCGAAATATCGTCGCGATACTGCTTCATTGCCTCGATGCCGAGCGGCACGCAGATAATGGTATCGGCATTGCGCGCGGCAAAGGCCCGGCCGGCGCCCGATCCGCCCGCCTGGCAGATCACTGGGCGCCCCTGCGGACCTGGCGGCGTATTCAGTGGGCCACGGCACTTGAAGAAGCGCCCTTCGAAATCGATTGTATGGACCTTGGTGTGATCGGCAAAAATACCGCGCTCCGGATCAGCGACTAAAGCGCCCGGCTCCCACGACGCGAGCAGCTTGCCTACCACCTGCATCCATTCGTCGGCCTTCTGGTAGCGCAGGTCGTGCTCCATGTGGCTGTCCTGGCCAAAATTATTGGCGGCACGGTGGCTGCTGGATGTCACGAGATTGGCGCCGGCACGGCCCTCCGTCAGATGGTCGAGTGTTGCCAGCATGCGGGCCGCCATGAAGGGCGGGTAGAACGAGGTCGACATCGTCGGGATGAGGCCGATGTGCTTTGTCGCGTAACCGATGATGCCCACCAGCGCGGTCGGATCGTTGCGGGGCACTTCCAGCGGCAGGCGCAGATACGTCTCCATCGAGCCCTGATAGTGATCGGGCACCATCAAGCCATCTTCGAACATGATATAATCGAATCCGGCCCGTTCGAGCGAACGCGCAAGATCGATGTAGATATCGGGGCGCATCCAATCCTTGGCGCCATTGCCCGACCACGTACCCAGCCACGACTGGATACCGAACCCCGCGCCAACGAACCATGCCAAGTGAAACATACTCTACTCTCCATGTTATGGAGCAGTCCGCTCGGATCGATACAGTGTCAGTGTTTCTCAAAGATCGGCCGAATGCGCGCACGCTTGGCGTCGATGTATTTTGGCCTGCTGCCGGTGGACGTGCCGGCCGCGTGCAAAACTAGACGAAAAGAGGCGAACACCTACTAACAGCGCTGGGCCAGATCCCCCTCGAAAGTTTCGGGAGAGGATGAGCTTGCTACAAAAATGTCCTTTCAAACCATGCTATAATTTACGCTAGGCAATCGTCGTGCCAAACGAAAGATGCACACGCCAGGTCAGGTCCGGCAGGTCAGATACTAAGCCTACGTGATTTATTGGCTCGCTTGCCAGCCACATCGCGGGTCTTGCCGCCTGCGCCCATGTCATGCGATGCCTCTCGCAGTGTCATGTGATGCCTCTTTGTGCAGAAGGTCGGATGCAATGCCGGGCGGCCGTTCTTCTGGCGACGTGACCATCACTGTAGCAGCCATTAGGAACGTTACGTTTTCGGCGGCCTTACTGCCTACGGCTGCACCACGGTGGACAGGGCCGGTAAAGGACGCTGCGCGCCGCTTTGCGGTGGCCTTCGGCCATCCTTGACCATCCCTGTCCGCCTTGGCGTCAGGCAAGCAGGTCGGGGCGCAGGAACAGGCTTCAGTCAAACCAAGGAACGGGGTTTGGAGAGGAGCGGTCAGCTTTGCGCTGGCTTGGCCTCCCA
>Ga0116227_10010608_pt1 | contig 15980 bp, 17 predicted proteins | sample S1TSphgellanicum_FD_89693 | JGI IMG/M metagenome (GOLD analysis project Ga0116227, IMG submission 89693) | Host-associated microbial communities from peat moss isolated from Minnesota, USA - S1T2_Fb - Sphagnum magellanicum MG | ecosystem: Host-associated > Plants > Peat moss > Unclassified... | reverse complement strand
CCCCCCCCAAGCAAGCAATGTTGGTGAGCTTGAAGAGGTTTCACGTTTCCCAAATTTCGACATTAGAAAGTTTCATGAAGCATGATGCCTGGTCGGGGCTAGAAGATTGGTAACAGAGTAGGTGTTTAAGCAGGAGGAGGATCAAAGAAAAAGATTCGAGAAACATTTCTCTCTGTGCATATTGTTGGTAACATCAAAGGAAGATTTCTGAGTGTATTTCTCCAACAAGGAGATCCTGTAGGTGTGTTAGAGCAACTCACCAGTGCTCAGTATGTGACCCTGCAAATTAAAATTGGATCAAGAAAAGTGAAAACATGCCATTATGGTTCAGCAAAATGGTTTTGGCCCAGCATTTTTGCACTGTTTGCTTAGGCTGGTAAAAGGCACAGCAAAGCCTAACACCTGCCCAGAAAAGAGTGTAATAAATATGATCTGACTGCTGCTCCCTGTTTCTGATTGGCCAATCATAATGCTTGCCCCAGGTAGTTTGCTATTAGTAGTGTCCCACCTATTTGCAGCCCCTGTTTTAGTTTATGGGTGGGGTTGGAAAAAAGTAAATAACCACACTTGGATGTGAGAAATATTTTTGCAGGGTCACATACTAAGCATCACTGGAGATGTTCTTACAGAGAAATGTTTCAAGGAAATGACGGTTGTTGGCTGTTGCATTTCTTTGATTGTGAAGGTCCGGACACATGCCTACAGAAAAGCACATGAGAACATTGACAATACCCTAAAGGCGGCAGAATCAGTGTTGACTCAATTTGATGTCTCCCGTCAGGTGTGCTTGATTTATTTTTCCTTCTGTTGTGTCCTCCATAGCAAATGTATGATGTTAGCCAAAGAAAATGAGGAGCAGTGATTGTGGTGACAGAGTTCTTTGAGCTCATGGTATAACATCATGTGCTTGTGGAAATGCAGGTGGAGAACAAAGTGTTGAAAGGCCCAGAAAATGATTTGGGTGGGTTTTTGGCAGCCGTGGACCAGCTTCAGAATAATGTTGAGTTTTTCACTCTGAATTCAAGCCTGAAAGCCAGTGACGGTGCACTCAACCATGCACGGGGCTTACTCAATAAAGGGATGACCCGACTAGCAGAGGAGTTTAAAGCTCTCCTTGCTCGACACAGGTTTAATGATCTTCAATACCATGAGAGTTAATAAAGTCTATCTGGGATCCTTATTGATTGCTGGTTGGGGCACACCTGTTTGCATAGTTGTTAGTCTCATCTGCATCACTTGGAGAAGCCATTTTGCACACCAATTGAGAAGCTGCCAAAAACAGAAGTTATCTATGAGTGGAGCTTTCGAGTGTGCTTGACATCTTCTGATGGGATTTTACTGTGTACCTCAGGCTCCCATCAGAAGTTGTTTCATTTTTGCTTCATCCCTGAAACTAGGCAATGGGTTTAAGGATAGTATGCTGCAAGAGCCAGCCTTAGTAGGAGAGGACAATGATGGGTCATCATTACACCACTCAACAGTTCTAGGATTTGACTGCTTTTATGACAAGCATCATCAGTTCATGCACCTGAATGCTGAATGGAATATATTTCTTTCTTTCTTGCAGCAAGCCAGTTGACCCAGCACATTTGAGAGAGTTGTTACCAAATCCCACAAAGCAAGCTGCAAGCTCCCCAAGTGGTGGAGGCCCTACAGATGGGAAGACTGATCTTCCTCACACTCCACCTCTTCTGGTTCTTCCAACACTCGTCCTTCCTAGGGTTGTACCCCAACTTCGAGAAATGGCCCGAAGGCTGGTTGCTGCTGGCTATCATCAACAGTGTCTCAAAATATACAGGTAGCATTGCCTGTCTCCTATGGGGTTCTCAAAATACTCATTTCACGTTCAAGTATTTCTCCAACTTTTTAAAGTAAAGGTAAAATTCATGGTCACTGGAAGAGGCCTATACATAGTTTGAGCATAATGTATTATGCCATCCTTTTTCAGTTCCTTTTTGCACAATGGGAATTTTTGGTCATCCTGTCCACTAGTTTGCTGCACAAGTTGTGCAACTGGCATGTCATGCTCCTGGACAAACTCCCAGACACCTTTCATGCTCAACTGTGTGTACAGTTGTTTGAACCCTGTGATAAGGCAATGCTTCATGCACAGTGAAGATCTTGTACAGGATTCAAACATTGGTGCTTTGTTGTGATCACTAGATTTTGGAGCATGATGATCCACAGTAAACACTTTGATGGAAAATGATTTTGTATGGTTGAACTACTCAGTTGACCATGAGCTGGATCAATTGTCCAATGATGAGAAACCAGGCCAATTCAACTCCTCTCCTTGACAAAGAATCTGTTCTGGATGCAGTACATTTCAACACATAACACTGTGATTAAGGTCATCTAGTTTTCCTTTATTCAATCAAGAGCATGGAGGGGTCATCTGTGGGTGCAGAGATGTGCGGGTGTCAACATTAGAACAAAGTCTACAAAAGCTTGGGGTTGAAAAGTTGAGTAAGGATGATGTTCAGAAAATGCAGTGGGAGACTCTTGAGGGAAAGATTGGGAAGTGGATCCAGTACATGTCTATTGCTGTAAGCATATTACTTCCAAATTTTCTACAACATGTAGATCAGTGCACTAAGGAATCTGGATATCCTGATATGACATGTTTGATGCCGAAAATAGGAGGAGGATGTGTCAGATCACCTCACAGAGATTGCCTTTGCTATTTTGATATTCAGGTGAAACTTTTGTTTGCTGCGGAGAGGAAGCTTTGTGACCAGATATGGTACCACCTGGACCCACACCGTGAGAAATGCTTTGCTGATGTGACAGACTCAAGTGTACACATGCTTCTTAGCTTTGGAGAAGCCATTGCCAAGAGCAAAAAGTCACCAGAGAAGCTGTTTGTGCTGCTTGATATGCATGAAACCATGCACAATTTACTTCCTGAGGTGACCACTTCCTTCTACTGAAGTTCCTATAAAGCTTGAAATGTGCAGTATCTCCAAGACTAAGTTGTCTCAGAAGTGTTTTGAAATTAAGCAAATCCATGATGATGTTTCCTGTTCTCACTCGTGAAGCACAATTTGTGGCTGGTATAGATAGAAGTTGTGTTTTCTGGAGAGTCAGCAGTGGGCATGAGAGAGGCAGCCATGGGCTTGATAAGGCGACTGGCACAAACAGCCAAAGATACGTTTGGGGATTTTGAAGATGCTGTCGGCAAAGATGCCACAAAAACACCTGTCCTTGATGGCACCGTGCATCCCCTTACTAGTTATGTCATCAACTACGTGAAGTTTCTGTTTGAGTAAGGACCTTCCTTCCCACCTTAACACCTTAACAAGGCTATGTGCAAGTTTTTAACTAAGGTGCCTAAAGCATAATATTGTGCAGTATGATATGCTTCCATCTGGAAACTGGCTCCTGCAATACCATAGTCACCTATGATTGCGGTTGCTCTGACAAAGGGTGTGAAGTGGAATGCAGCTATCAGAGTACATTGAACCAGCTGCTTGGGGAGGGACAACAGGGCAAACCAAATTCTCAGTTAGCAGCTGCAACAATGCGCATCATGGCTGTGCTTCAAACCAACCTAGACAACAAAGCCAAACTCTACAGAGATCCAGCCCTCACACACATCTTCCTAATGAACAATATTCACTACATGGTCAGATCTGTGAGGAGGTAGGAGTGCCCCTGAATTTTCTGTTTGCCAGTCGTAAAGCTGATGACAAGCTCAGGATGGGTCCCTAGATCAATTTAAATTCTTAGCTATAGACCCAAGCTGGGTTCTGCACTTGTATTCTCCTTTGATGCCAGGTGATCAAGTAAACAAGCAACTTCAGAGAATACAAAGGACAAGCAGCAATCTTTTGCTTCTACCTGGCTTTGACTCTTTTACAAGGCAAATTAGCTCCAGACCCAATTTGGTGACCTTTTTCAGGTTAATCAGCACAGTCATATCATGACAATGTTTTTGCCATTCTTGGTTTGGCAGGTCAGAGGCCAAAGATTTGTTTGGTGATGACTGGGTGCAACGACAGCGCCGAATTGTGCAGCAGCATGCAAACACATATCAGCGTGCTGCCTGGGGAAAGGTTAGCCCATCTTAGTTTTCAATCATTGTGTGTCTAGGTCAATGTTGAGTCTCGATGAAATGTGATGTGTCAGTAACATATTGCATATCAGTGAAGCTTCTTCTGTATTGTGGATTGACAGGCTTTGGGATATCTAAGTGGATCTGCTGCATCCAGTGGAGGATTGGGAAGTAGTTCTGATGGCAGCAGCATCTCAAAATCTGCAATTAAAGAACGGTATATTGCAAACCTTGTGTGTGTATTTGTGTGGATCATGATTCTCAAGAGACAAGAAGGAACTTCTGTGGCTTTACTGGCTGCACTCTTGATAAGTGCATGTTGGTTACTTTAATGTAATAGCATGTGTATAGGAGACGATTTCTTTCTTAGTGGTCATATTGTATGGTTAGGTCTATTCAAGTGTCCTTGGTTGTCATGTACATACTGTCAACATTCTGTGTGTCCTTCTGCAGATTGAAAAACTTCAATCTGCTATTTGATGAGCTTTATCAGCGGCAAACACAATGGACAATCCCAGACAATGAGCTCCGAGAAGCAGTTCGACTGGCTGTTGCAGAGGTGTTGTTGCCTGCTTATCGGTCATTTGTCAAACGCTACAGGTATGTATATTTCTTTCAATCCATGTTACTTGATTTCATTGACTGATTTTCCACAACCTGGAGTACCCCTAATGTACCATAACTTTAGCTCTTCAATGACTTTGTTTCTCTCATAAATTGAAGTGCTAGGTGTACATTGATCCTGGGGATCAGGTACCACTTCCCTGCCATCCTGGCATCTGTCACCTGTAGGGCATTCAGGAGTGCACCTAGCTAATGTTAAGCTTCACAGCAGATGCACAACCACCACACCCATAATGGTTCTGATTTATGCAACACTGGTTTTGGTGATGTCCTGTAGCTCTATTCTTGACACTGGCAAGAGCAACAGTAAGTATGTGAGATACAGCCCAGAAGACTTGGACAGAATGCTCAGTGAGTTCTTTGAGGGGAAGGCTCGTGTGGACCATAGAAGGTGATTTATCTCCAAGGTATGTATTCCATTGACTTGCTAGTGCCTCTCACACAAATTGCCTCTCTGATTTTGGTGATTATCTATGATTTCTATATTTTTCTGAACCTTGAACAAGTGCTTACTGCCACCGGCAGAATGGGAAGTAGATAGGTGAGTCAAATGTCAGTGCACGATGACAGGTGATGGTCCAACAGAAATGAGGATCCAATTGACTTCAATTCAGTTACACAAAGAGAGTTCATCATGTGATATCATTCAATTTGTTGAGTCCTAGATGGAATGCTAAAGAGCTGCTAACTGTTCAACTGAAGATTTGTCAGCAGATCTGGAGCATCATGATAGATGTGAGCATTCACAATTTCTTTTCCAATGTCTGCCAGCAGGTTGTATGCAAGTCATGCCGTGTTTTATGAACAGACCACAACTTGGGCACATAGGATCCAACATGTTTGACCAAGAACATGGTTTGTCAGATTCAATTTCCAATTTGCAAGGGTGTGTCAATATTGGTGAAGATACATGATATCATTTCCATTGTTTCCAGGCGTAAGACTGTTGCCAAGGCTCCCACCCTTTTGTGTTTAGATCCTTGGCTTCGACAAAGGAACTGTGCTTATGGCACATGAATAATTTTAGCTGTTTCCAATGCACAGTCCAGAGAGCATTTTCACTCCCTCTGACACCCAACTTTGCCATAAATATGTAAAAATTAGAAGTCTCTGTTACAAGACTCAAGCTGCTTTTTGGTCACTATTTCTGAACGAGCCCTGGGATAATTCTCTTCCCTGGGGCTGGTTGCTTACTATTCCCATCTGCAGAGTTCGAAGGCTTGTAGCAAAACTGCAGCTCACTATTGTACCATTTTTTGGCTTGAATACAGTTCATCTAAATGAAATTGCAAGGATGGTTAGAGAATCCTAGTTAGATCTGTTGATCTGGTTTCATGAGCATGCCAGCAACAATTTTTTCTATGGGTTGTGTAGTACTGAATTTTTGGCTATGGACACCTTGTGGTCAGTTTCAGGTTGACAGTAAAGTGGTTCATCCTTCTCAGGGTTAATGGCCCACAGACTTGTTCAATTTAGTTGCATTTTGTTTGTTACAACTCCCTCCAACCCACCACATCACCACAACAGTACAAAAGAACAATCCATTTGGGACTACACATGCTGATCTATCTCTCTGGCACAGGTTCCTCAATTGGATGATTACATTGCTACAGAACTAATCTGACCATGTAACAAGTTGATGGGAAGATGAAGAAGCAACAGAAGCAACATGGAACATATCTGAGAGGGTCACACACTATGGATAGAATTGTGTGCATAGGCTGGGTCCAGGGCTATTGTGTTTGTTAGTAACAGCCATATGCTGATGTGAGACAAAATGGGATCTCATAGCCAGATGCTTGCAAACCTATGTTGATTCTGAAAATACCTACATCCACCTGGGAAAAAAAATGGATTGCAAACAAATTACATAGCAAGAACATCAAACATTTTCATTCACAAAGTGGAATCATATTCTGCTTCACAACAAACCTTTGTTGATTCTGAAAAAAACTATGTTCACCTTGAAAGACAAGATTTTGCACATAAATTACGTAGCAAGAACATCAAGCATTTTCATCCACAAAAAGCAATCATATTCTGCTTCACAAAATAATAACCTTTGCACTTCAACCCACACAAATGTGATTAATAATTGACCCAAAAAACCAAAACTAGTCCTTCATAAGGTCCTAGTAAACCGAAATTTTCAAATGACCACCAACTATGCCACAATATTCCAACAAAGATCGTTCTAACATGGCAAGTTTAGCTAAACTGTATGTGGGTTACATCTGGAAAAAAATTAGCAATTCCTTGTGTACATTGACAAACGAAACTAATTACATCCCAAAGTTTGGTAGCTTTCTTTCATTTGAACCCACCCTGCAATACCTCCAGATCTGAACAAACCTTACAATGGATAATACATTCATATCTTGGTGCTTAGCATTATTGAAGAGGATTTAAGGGATGCAAGCAAATCGATCAATCTTCAAAAGACAACAGAGATTCAACAAGTAGCTGAGTAATTTGAGAGATATGGTAGAGACCAAGAAGGAACAAAAGTAGAGAAGGTCAAGCAGAAGACAAGATGATAAAGTATCCTGTGGAAGAAGAGATGTATCCTACTATGGCAGCCCTGACAAGTCCATGTGCTCTAGTTGCATCCTAACTGGACAAGATCATAATTTGAACATCACTAACCCTCTATTGAATCTATGCTAGTTCTATTTAGGTCAAATTTATGGAGAACCTCAGAACCATACTACTTGATTCAACACTATGTGCAAGTGATACCATGTGAAATTACAGTAAAACACGAGGCCCAATGCAAAGCAACAATGATCTGAGAACATCTAAATGTCCAATAGTAGGCACACAGAGAGCCAAGAAATGACCAGAGGCTAGCAGTGATAGGCATATTTAAGAAAGAAATCAAAATTGAATCAAATACATTAACCTTGGTTGTTGAGCTACTAGGGAGAGTTTTTTTGGAAACTCAAGATTGTGTGTTGAAAGGGAAACTCATTGATTGATGCGAGTATATGAGGATTGTCTAAACCAATGATATAGGTCCATACCTTGCCCATAGACGTACTCAGAAAATTTCTGTCATCCACAAAGAATCATGAACAAAACCTCTTAGCTCAATTTCGCAGATCACCTCTCCATGTGATCATGAATGGGTATAATGTAGGCATTTGAAAAAAATTCCACATAGTCTCCTATGATGCAGTGGCTCCAGGAATAAAACAGTGCACACTTGATGGAGCTTACAAAGAATATCCGTATAAAAACTCATTGAGAACTGGAGTTGGTGGGAAGGTACCTTGATCTTGGATGGTAAGTCCTGCCAGAAGTCCAAATTAGGGATTGCCTGGCAAGACACACAAATGCTCACATTGTCATATCATGTGTCAGATGATAGAATCACCGAAAATGCAGATCTTAAACACACAGCACGCTCTTGTGTCAGAACAAGTTCCCAGGCCCCTTAACACATGCTGTGCTTGTAAACGGTAAAACAAGCTTTATCAGCAGTTGCAAGTTCTTTTCTTGCCAAAAGCCCGCCTTGTCTCTGGAGGTAAAAATCGTCATGGCAAGCACAGACTGGGTCCATACCAGCAAAGAACATACAATGATCTGAGAAGTAAAGAAAGGTACCTCAAAGCCACTGACACCCAGTACAGTGACACGGTAGGCAATTCCGATTGCCATGTACACAATGAATCCACACACTAACCTGCACCACCACCCACAAACTTGTCTTTTCACCACGAGGCCCATCAAGTATAGCAATTCCAAAACCCACATATTCAACACTACTGTAATTCCTGCTGGATTCATCCACCAATTCCCTAAGCTGCTCTGCCAAGGTTTATGTAATTGGATCAGAAATCAGTTCTTCATCTCTCCCTCACATGGCATGCTAAAGGAAATACAGCTTTCACCCCACTGCCAATGTTGACCTCATTGAATAGTACGTAAAGAACATACACGATGATTATAGTGCCAAACCAACCCCAACCACCCCTGCTGATTGTTGTCACAACAGGGCAGCCCACTGGATGCTTCATTACTGTTTCCTGCACATCATATGTCCGACACAAAAGTCCAATACATCAACATTGATACTGCAATTTCAGTGTGATCACAAAAGCCAAAAATTGCACTTCATAGTGTCAGGGTGATGGAAAAGCAAAAGATAGAGATGCTTACAAAAGCACACTGAGACACATTTTTCACGTCAGTTGGATCCTGCACAACCACCAAATTTCTGCATTTTGTTAGGAACCATGACCTTGTATCACTGGGGCACCTAGGACAAAACATCCAACTCTTCGACAAGGCAAATTCAAATGAAATGATGCATGGAAGGACACATGCAGTGTCATCAAGAAGATCTATGCTTACAGCTTAGAATGCATTTAACAACACCAGACTTGCTTTCATGACCTATGGATGCATTGATCTCTTTACCAGATTGACTGACTCAATTTACTCGGAAACCCCACCTCATGTTGCAGTCAAGTTCAGACATGCAAAGACAATATGAGAAAGACTCTTTGATAACCAAACCCACAACAAAATGTGCAGGAAATTTCCCTTCATTGGTTGCTAGTCAAAGGTTTTTGCCAAACCTCTATTCCATTCCGGTTACAATACACCAAAACTGAAAGTGAACAGTTTGCATTGGCTCCATTGCATGTTGACATTTTCACCCGTACACCTTGCTCTGGCTTCTGTAGCTCTACAAACAAACAAACAAACAAAACCCACCAGCTGAATGCTGGACTCATGATCTACCACAGGTTTGCTTGCATCAATTTACAATCTTTACCATACTCAGAGATTATGGTGCCATTCATCAGAAGATCAGGTGAGTATTCTATTGACTTAGACTACTATACTGCAGTGTGGAAGTGTCTGACACTGAACTTTCACAAAATTATCAGAACTTTAATAGGAGACGCACATCTCAGGTGACTTTACAGATATGTTTTAGCCACAATATCTGCAACCCCAGCCACTATGACAGGTGTAGTTCAAAGACACCAAATTGGTTTTCAGGTCACCCCTGGCCAGCTAGATCCACATTTCAGGTATCTTCTGTGCAGGGAATTGAATCATGCCAGCATCTGGCTAGTGTTGCATTTCTACAAGGATTTACAACAATCACAGATTCAATCAGTAAACACCATCATTAAAAAGTGTGCTGTATATGGGTCAAGGGCAGATAGACATCATACCTATCAAAGAATAAGAAGTGCTCTTGGGATAGCCGAGGGTGGTACAGACTGAATATCCTGCCAAAATACAGACCCAATATATGCCTTGGATAAACATGTGTGACAGAAGCTTCAAAATCAATATTCAATGTGGAAAATAACTTTTCACATCACAAAAATCATAGAACTTGTTGTGATTGCTACATAAAGTGCATCTTTGTTGCCACCAGAAATTAGGGTTTAAGGCCTGCAGAGACTTTGTCACATTGATGCTTCTTAGTTTTCTTACTAAACCAATGCCCCAGTGTTTGAAGCCTAGTCTAGATGGGAATTAACACAATTAGATGTCTACATATGTACCTGGATAGGAAGCAGATTGAAGGGCACTGCAGGTCTCCCCGCAATGATGTGGCCCACCGCATGCCTATCCCCATCCCAATTAACCCTTATCTAACTTTAGACAAACACACATCTGACATAAATTTCAAGATGGCAGCATAGCTCATCACAGAATGTTTTGGGTCAAATCTTAAAATCCAAGTTTCCTGACAGAGCTAAAGAACAGCACTGCAGGAAACCTTTGTGTATGAGGCACCAAATTTTTATGCAATCTCATGGCTGGCCTTTATGGAACATTTCATCCCCCAAAACTGGTGAAACACAAAAGCATTTTTTTTTAACTCTAAAGTTGGGAAAATCAGAGTGTTGTTGTTCAGAAAATAAAATTTCAGTGTCATGATTCATGTATCTAATTTTGGTTTTAGGTGCATGATTTTTTACCTCGCACTCATGGCACATAGGTGGATCATGATTGAACTTCATGTGCTCACACAGCTGCTTGCAGAGACTCAACCCACAAAGTAGTACAAGGTCACATTAGTCAACTGCACAGAGCTCCTGGCTTTGTTTCTCTAAAACCCATTGGACATCATACCCCACACAGTGACAAAGACATGGTGTGAAACCAGAATTGGTTGGCAAGTGATACTTCACCATAGCCTGTGAGTGATGCTCAAAAACAACAAAAAATACATCAAGAAAAGAAGTGTATACCTCAAGAATAGAACCTAGAAAGATGCAACATTAATTTGGTCTTTCATCTATCACAAGATGCCAATATCAATTTGCATTCTTGCCATACAACAACACAGAGGACTGTTTATAGACCTGTTGTTTCAGATAGGAAAGCGCACCTGAAACCAGTAAGTAGTGGTCTGTTGTTCACTTGAACTCAAAGCTTTTATGATCACCTTGTAAAACCTGTGACATCCATGAATGAATCCACATTTGAAAGAAACCTGACTGAGTAGGTTTTAATGTCTAGATGCTAAATTGTTGTCTCAATATGCAAACACAAAATCCTGTTATATGCCCCAACAATTTCCCCATTAAAGGAAAAAGCTCAAACTGTTTATCCAAAATTTACGTCCTGTTTTCTTCTGATCTATGTTCCCCTCCCCACCTCCTCCCTGATTGCAAAAACTGTTTCAATTCACAAAGTTAAGAAGATTCTGGGTTTTGGCGGGGGGGGGGGATTTCATCATACCCATCTTCACTTCGAACCCCATGAGGAAATCCATCGATCTGGGCAGCAAGATCAAATCTGTACATCTTGTTGTCCAATTTCGTCTCAAAGACACAAGCTGAAGAATCCTCAGCGTTGGGTGGGCAAGAATCGGACTCTACTGAGCTCAATAAACACAGAAAGGTGATGAGCAAAACGGCAACAACTGCTGCTGCTGCAATTGATGAACCCATCTCGAACTAAAACTTGATTCTACCAAAAACCCAATCCGGAATTAAGCTCGCATACGATCGACACGAATCTTGCCCTAATCCCTAATCTCCCCCTATACACAAATCACTCAATCCCCAACCATTTGCTACCCAACCACTACTTGCAAAGATGAAATAAGAGAAAACTTTAACCCTAAATCTCTTCGTAAACAAGCCCTGCTTCTACCATAAACCCCAAAATTCTCGTCAAAGATTCACCCTAATCTCCAGCAAAGACTCATCAGACCCAACATCAGAGTTCTACCGTAATCTCCAAAATCTCATCAAACCCAAACTGAGATCTGCTCAAATCAAACCCCTCACAAATTCCACAACACAACCTTCCGAGCTGCAAGTGAGAGTGAGAGATCACCCAAAGCTGCAAAAACCCTAGAAATGGGTTTATGAATATAAAAAACCTGTCAAATTGAGCAGAGATTCTCTCGACTTTCTGCAATTCCAAAACTGTTCAAGACTACTGGAATCCGTGCAGAGGATGCAAATTATGATGGATTGAATGTGCACCCATCAACCGATGCTGTCCGGTTATTAAAAATTCGCCAAATAACCGGAGGTTCTCATGGTGTTTCATAATATGTGCCACGGTCCTAATATGTGACTGCCGTTCTCCAACTAATCTAACATCTGACGGAATGACCTTCCAGGTATTTTCATGGTAACCGCCGGTTCTTTGTTAGAGTTCTTGGGAAATCTGGGAGCCAGAGGTTTCTTTGCTTCTGATTCCAATTTCTTTTAAGAAGAACCCAAACCAAAGGTTCTTAAAAAAATCAAATCACCGCTCATGACTACCATCAACCCTGCAAATAACAACTAAAAATCCCCCCCCCCCAAAAAAAAGAGCAGAAGACCTAAGTGGTGTGGATTCTCATAATTGAGGTTTTGGGAGGAAAAAAAATGCTGACATGGCATTCAGTGATTGGCTTGGACCACCCATGGACCCCTGCTCACTAGCCTCGCTGTTCTTGTGAACCTCATAAAATAAGGTAAGTAGGTACTATAGTAGTTAGTTAGTTAGTTAGTTACAATTTTACGCCTGTCCTCAGGCCAGAGAGACCCATTAGGCGGACATGACTACTGTGTCCTGATTTGGAGACACTGTTTGATAAACCTAGCAAGAGCAGACTGGTTCTGACATGATACCAACACCTGTATAGATGTAATAGGTCCTATTGGCAAGTGGTGCCTAAACTTGTCACGAATATGTTCGTAGGCTGGACATACAAGCAGAAAATGGTCTTCGTCTTCGACCGCACCTAAGCTACACTGTTTGCATAGTCTCTCACAACTGGGAGTTTTCAAGGGCTTGGTCCTGCAGCCGGTTTCAATCTCCAAGCAGTGGTTAGAACAACGGAAACGTGAAGGGCACTTTCTGAGCTGTACATTGTCCACAAGGCTAAGGTATGCTTGAAAACCATAGGCACTGCTGCCATACAGTCTGAAGTAGTTTGCAAGCCTATTGCCCCCACCCAAAGAGTCCAAAAAGATCTATTGCATGCTTGCCATACTAGGGGGCACTTGGGAAGAGGGCTGAGTATTCCCTTCTGAATCCCAGTTTTGCAACTTACGAAGCCAGCACTTTTGTCTACTTGACAGAGCTTGCTGAACACTGAATGCTAAACTCATCAAGCGGGATGGCAGCGAGGTGGACATCCTGGCTTTCTATTTCAATGCTTGCTGAGGCTAGAATAGGATCAGTGGGAACCTGCCAAATTCTGCTAGAACTATTCGACTGGGAGTGGTGTCGTTCACACCTAAGAGGCTTTTCAGGAAGCTTTTGTGGATGGCCTCCAAGGACTTGGTGGCCGGCTCATCAACCCACAGCTCACAACCATAGCTCAGAACCGGCTTGACTAGTGCATCAAATAACTGGCACACAATGGCTGGGTCATTTATTTTTAGGTCAGCACAACGTCGTTTCAAAGCAAATACCGCTCTTTGCTCGACTACCGCCAAACGTTCAACAGCGATCTTCAATGACCTGCTCCGATGCAACTCAATTCTTAGATAACGGAAGGATGCAACCTCCTCAACAGGTGATCCATCATAGTGCAATGGGGAGGAGTTCACTCTGCTCCCAAAGACAACGACCTTGGTCTTTTTCACGTTCACAGTCAAGTCTCGTTCCTTGCAAAAAGCGCTGAGCTCATCAAGCTGCTTTTGGAGTCCCCGCAACGACTTGGACATTAAGATTAGATCATCGGCATAAAGCAATAGTTTCACAGCGGTGCCTGCGAGGTCAGGACCGTCGTCACCGGCTAGCGCAACAATGCGTGATTCCAAGGCATCTATGTAAGTGGGCTCAATGGGCAACCTTGCTTCACGCCGATTGTGCATGGAAATGTGATGGAGAGGCCTTTTGTAGGGTGTGATATGCATGCCTGGTCATGACTGTACATGGACCGCAAGCATGCGAAGAAGCGCCCGCCCATGCCAATGCCCTCTAGCACCCGCCATAGTAGGTACCTTGCCAAGTTCAACACGAATTATATTATTTTGAGAAAATTTTTAAATTAAAAAAAAATCGAAGGCCAAAATTTTGTGAAGGAAAATATTGAATTTTCAGGAATATTTTGCTTGTTGAAAATTTGTTTTTTAAAAAAAAAATCTTGGCAAACCCATGCCCAATGAGGTTCATGGGATTAAACTCAATCTAAATGCAAAAAAAAAATCAAAATCAAAAATCAAAATATTTTATGTACAAGATTCTATAACAAATTAAAACAAGGAATACAGAAATTCAGAGTTCAACAACTAATTAAAATTAATATTTCAATAAATAATTCAACTCGGTTGTTAACTTTTCAAAAAAAAATTCATCTCGCTTATCTAAAAAATTTGATCCTGTGTTCAAGAATGTATGAAGAAGATCTTTGAAGTGCCCTGCCTATGGGAACACCTATTTTACTGCCCAAGAAAATTTTCAATTTGAGGTGCCCTTTCATCTAAACTGCTTATGGGAACACCCATTCTCCTGCCCAAGAAAGGTTTCAAATACGACGATGGGTGCCATTTGACCATCCTTACCTTGGGAAACACCTAATCTGCTGCCCAAGAGAAATTTTGTTTAGCAAATTTCCAGCTCTTGAGAAGGAAAAGGGGAAAACTCTTAATTGCGCAATTGAGGTTGTTGGCTTGGGTGGCTCTAAGTGTTTGTTTTTTCCTTGTGAAATTTCACTATTTTTTAAAAAGAAATTGGGAAATTTTCGAATTTTTCTTTGTTTTTCTAGTGTTAATTTGAATTTTTTTTCGATTTTTGATTTGAATTTTGATATAAAAAAATGAAAAAATAATCGCTTGTGCCTCTTAACCCTATATGAATGTCACCATTGGGTAATATATAGTTCGCCAACCATCCTTTACCCAGAAGTCTAAAGGCTTCTCCACCATGGGTAAACGTGGCGACTTGTATTATTTGAGGTTTATAGTTTATGGGTTTAGGGTTTAGGATGTAAAGACCTCCTTGGATTTTTCTAGTGTATTCAGAGTGTGGCTCCAGCATTTTGTCTTTGTGGCCTTCCCCTTGTTTTCTTTTTTCCTTGAAATTGAGTTGGGTAGGTTTAACACCATCATAAAACTTGTGATATTTCTAGCCTTGCTTGGATGGGTTATATAAGGATATATAATAGCATGTAGCTAGTGTTATATGTTCTATGGGATATGGTTGGACATGATGGGTTATATCTAACTTTCTATATATAATATCGGTGGTTTTGTCGGCTTGCGGCGGTTGTCCTTTCCATTCGTCGTCCTTTCCATCCATTCGTCTCGTCGTCATCTGTCGTCATCCCTCCCATCATCCGTCCCCTCATCCATCCTGATGACGGCCACCGGTGTTAGCCTTTCTCTGGTGAGTTAATAATATATTGTGAGTGGGGGAACGGTTTTTCATAGAACACTTTTTCCTATATTTAACTGTTGCTTAGTTTCAAGTTGCCCATAATAATAAGGGTGTGTGTGCTCTGGTGTTGCCACAGAGAGGCAATGGATGGGTTGTTTTGAGAATTTAGTTATTAATTATAAGAAGACAAACCAAAAAAAATTCCTGTCAAATTTTGGCACTTAGCTTATGCTTCAGAAATCCACACCTTAAGGCCTAAAACTCTTGACACACAAAATTAAGAAATTGCTTTTGTCCTAACACCCAAATCCATCTCCTTGTTCATTATGATGAGGGAGGGAGGGAGGGAGGGAAAAAGGGGAGGTGATTGCAGCGCTTTTAGTGAGTTCATCATGGAACAGATCTCTGGCAAGGAGTGGCCTTCAAAAACTCTCCAAAGACTAGACTCCATAAGACTCTTCAACTGCAATGAAAATGTTTTTAGGTGCCAGTCCAT
>Ga0116227_10010607_pt1 | contig 15981 bp, 14 predicted proteins | sample S1TSphgellanicum_FD_89693 | JGI IMG/M metagenome (GOLD analysis project Ga0116227, IMG submission 89693) | Host-associated microbial communities from peat moss isolated from Minnesota, USA - S1T2_Fb - Sphagnum magellanicum MG | ecosystem: Host-associated > Plants > Peat moss > Unclassified... | reverse complement strand
ATTCGGATGTAGCCTCCGCGACCAGCCGCAGAGAATACTATATGGGGGAAGGTGGTGGCTTCCCCCGAGTCCAGGCCGTGGTGAGTCTTGTGTGTCCAAGTGCCCGTGGCAAGTCCCAAACCCAAAGGTGTCCCGAATGCTAAGCTAACCCGATTTGGTTGGTTTTTGGATGCAGATTCACACGAGTTAAGCTAGTCCCTCTTCCTAGTTTAATCCCTGGGCTCCCAACTCGACCCTCTACCCCTTTTTAGAATTGGAAGCCGGGAGCGTGCTACCAAGTTTCAACTTTCCGCAACTTGACTTTGTGAAACCTTCAAGTGGGTTTCACCCCGTGACTTGGGAGCGCGTCAGCCTTGAGCTTTACCTGAAGCAAAGTATTATGCTTTTTAAATTCACTATTTTTTCCAAAGACATTATCATAATTGAAGGGTTTTTTCTCTTGAATCTCCTCTAAAAGTTTGTTTAATTTTTCATTAAAAGCCATCTACTTTTGTAAATTTTTTTCCATTTGTGCATGCTTCTGGTCAGCTTACCTTTGTATTTCATTCTTAGCTTGATATGCATGGCATTGTCCACTCTGAGCTCCTCCACCTCCTTTTGCTACTTTGAAAAAATTTCCCCCATGTTCTTGTAATCCTTTTGAAGTTTGTTATGTTCTATACTCAAAATATTCTCTTCTACTTTTAAACTCCAATAATTGGCATATGTTTCTTGTAAAGTTGCCTACAAGGAATCCCCTTCTATTTTGATACTCTCCAAATTCTTGCTCTACTTCTCCATGTTATTGATCTTCTGTCTGGCTACCTAGAGTTCTACCAATACGTGATTATTCTCATTGTTCTTATTTTGCAACTCTACTTTGAACTTATGTTCCTTCTCCAAAGCTCCCTGAAAATTTTGAACAAATTTATCCTTCTCCTTTATAATTTGTTTGTCTTTGATCTCTAGATTAAAAGTCTAAGAAAAATATTTGTCATCTGTACATTATATTTTGATGCATGTTGAAACATAGTAGCAATTTTTCTGTGTTTATCCAATTCTACTTCCATCCCTTGCACAAACCCTAGTGTATGAAACCTAGGAATCTGACCCTTGGAACTTATACCTAATGAACTTAGACTCTTATGTGCAATCCGGACTTCTCCAAATATATTCATGCTTGTTATAGAACTTGGTCTTGAAGGTACCATACCTTCATTCTTTTATGGTGATGGAATAGATTGTTATACTTCTGGTGGATCTTAGTCAAAATCCTACATCTGCTCTTCTGTTGACTTTTGAGGTTGAGACTTTGATTTCTTATTAGGCCATCTCTAATGCTCCTACCCATTTGACCTCTATTCCTAATTGGGAAAAATGGGTAGTTTTGAATTGGATTTTAAATATATGGATTTTTCCTTCCATCTCTAATTATACTGTTGTTTTTTCCTTAGCAATTCTGCTATTTGTTAAAGATCAATAATATTTGTCATTGCAATATCCTTCTATCCTTTCTACCTCTTTTGTAGAGTCTTTCTTTCCTCATCATCATTGAACTAAAAAATTAGAACTATTCTTCTAGTTATCCTATTCTCTGACTATTTTTCCTTTTTAAGAGAGATGTGTGTAGGGTTCAAAGGCCTTTTGTTCATAATGACCTTTCCTTCAGACTGTCTTTTCTTTTTTTGTCCTCTTGAAGTTATTTTGCCTATTTTTTCTTCTCCTGTGATTTTGTTCCTTCTAATAGAAACCACTTTTGAAACAAAACTTTTAGGACTATGGCAGAATGGCATACATCCTTTTTTGGTTCTCTTTTGTTTGTTCCCCCAATCATATTTTTTTGACACTTGTCCCATTTGATCAATTCTTTAACCAATTGAGAATACATGATTGTAGTTCAATTAATAGACTTTCCATGATCTATTCTAAATATCATCATAGTAGACTTACTACTAAAATATTACACCTTATCCTTCTAGTAAATAATTAGTAGAATGGCAACAATTCTATTAGCAAACTCTAACCTCATCTTTTTTACAACTCACCCTTCATTGGTGTTATAAATGTCACAAACTTTATTTATTATCTCTGCTAATGCTACTCTGGCATCAGACATTTCTACTTGGTTTACGTTTGTCTCTCTTGTATGATATATTTTAAAAACTTCTGCCAAGACATGCTTGTCTATTATTTTTTGCTCATCCCCCAACATAACCTTGATTCTGTTATGTTCAGGATCCAATTTCCAATTGTTTAGAAATTCAACTAAAATGTTGTGGCAAGGTGTCTTTCACTCAATTTCACATAGACCTACTAATCCAGTTTTGTTTACCCAAGCTTTCTCTCCCTCTTTAGAGCTTGTCCAAAGTTAAATGTTCTTCAGATTGCCATTATAACTCTACTTTGTTGGACTAAAGACATACTTAATCTCATCATCCTAATGAGTATGCATTTTCTTCCCATGCAAATTTGCAGCCATTGCTTGTCGACTTGTTTTTTTCATGCACTTCTTATTGGGAATATGAACTCTCTTTGGAATTTGTTCCTAAATGTATTCCTCTTGATGTAATGGTGATTGTTGCTATTGTTGCAAATCATCCTTCTACTAATCTTCCTTATAAATTGAAATAGAAATGGGATTAACTTGCTCATTAGAACCTGCCTGTCTTTTGGGCTTTCTAAAGTTATATCTCCTTGATGTTTCCTTAAAATCTCTCTCATTTTTTCTAATTGCTTCAAAAGCTCTCTCAAACTTGGATATTGGAGAAGATTTTTAAGAAGAATAATATTAATAAACTAGAAAAGGACTGCAGAGGCAAAATGTTTTTAAATTTCTATTACTATCTCAATCTCTTTTGCTCCTATTTTAACTTTTGTAACTTCTTTCTAGATGGTTTTTGTAATTTCTCCACAAGATTTTCTTCACCACTCATTATGGAAATGAAAAACAATTGAAACCTACTTTTAGAAAATGAAAATAAAAAGTCGTTCTGGTGATTGCCACCTTCTAAAACATTATCACCTTTTTCATGAAATGATATCCCACTTTTCTTTTTAAGGCTAACATTTTAATTATATGTATTTTTTTCAAATTATTTGACATATGTTACCTCCCGGTTAAATTCATACTAACACCAACATGGGCTATAGTTAATACTTGTTGAGCAAAGAATTATGTGGATGTGGCACTGGGTAATTTTGATGACATTCCCAAATGTGATGACATAGTATAATCTACATTATAAATTCCTTCTCGCCCTTGTTAAATCATCAGATCAACAAAATTTTGTTCTGATGCCATTTACTTATCTACCCCATAATCTAGTAGCTGAGAAATTATATGAGCATGGTCTAGGTATTTGTTCATAACCTATAGACTTATTAGATTAACTAGGGCTTTTTTTGATACTATTGGCTTATCAATCCTAATGGTCTCTATTTCTCTCTAATCTTCCAAATCTTCAATAGATGTTTCTTCCAATTGGTTTTCTTTTATGGATTGTAAAGACTTTTGATCCTTTGAACTCTGAATCCCCTTCAATGTTTGATCTACATATGTATAAGGTTTCAACTTATTAACATTGACCATAAATATTGGGTTTAATTCAAAATTGTTAACAAAAATAATAATATTATTAGATAAGCAATATTCTACCTTGAATGGACCAAACCATCTCTTTTTAAATTTGCCCATATGTTTTTTTCTCCTTTGGGAAACCATAAGACACAATCTCCAAATTGGAATTTTTTCTTAGTATTTTTCTATTGACTCCATAAAAATTTACTCCATTGGTTAGCTCCCACATTGTTTTGAACTTCCAATTTATTTTATTGTAACTTTTCTAGTTCTATATTTTTGGCTATTAGCACTTTGGTTGGTTCTGCATTTCTATGGCCCCCACTAATAGCCGACAAAACATATTTTGTTGGCATTAGAGGATGTAAACCATATGTTCATCCTAGTTTGTTCTTTCCTCATTAACCAACTTGGTCAATAGTCTACCTGTGACTTTATTAATAGACTTGACTTGTCCATTCCCCTATGGATAATATGTAGAAGAACTAATATGCTTTAATAGAAATTGTTCTATTAGATGTTTTATTATGTCATTGATGAAATGTATTCCTTGATTAATAACTATGGTCAATGGACATCCAAATCTAGTCAGAATATACACATAGAAAATTTTGGTTGTAATTATTGTAGTATTGGTTATGAGTGCCTTTGACTCTACCCACTTGGTTACATAATTTGTAGTTACCAAAATGTTTAATTTCCTATTAGTCTTCCTACTGGTTTGATTGGACCTATAAATTGAAACCCCATTTCATAAATAGTTCCTTTAAAAGCGTTGTTACCAACTTGCCAAAAGTCTTTGTTTTGAGTCCTCCAATTTTCTAACAACTATCATAGTTTTTGTAAAGTTCATGAGTATCCCTGAATAAAGTTGGCCACCAATATCTTGCATTCAAAAAGAAATTTGCAGCAAAATGTCCTCCAACCACTCCTTCATGTAGCTCCTTTAGAACAATTTATGTTTTTAAGCTGGTCAAACATCTATGAAATATGTTGTCTTGTCCCATTCTATACACAATTCCTTCTTTCAAAGTGAAAGGTTCTGCTTTTTTGGCCAACTTTTATTTCTAAGTTAGGTTCAAAGTTTCTAGCATCTAACCCATCTCTAAGTAGGTTTTTACTTCTTGCATCCATATACGTTCTACAAAAAATAATGATACATCCACAATCTAATATGGGACACCCAATGGTTTTGAACTATCTAGCAATTTGGATAAAACATTACCAACTATGTGTTCTACCAAGTTTGTAAACTACTATGAACTCATGCTTTAAAAATAACAACAACCATTTTGCTATCCTTCTTGACACTTATGGTTTGTTGACCAAATACACCAAAGCCATATGGTCTACATAAAAAACAATTTTGCTTCCCAATAAAATAAATTAATGCAAAGCATAAACCATTACTAAGGCTTCTCTTTCTATAGTAGTATAATTCTATTCTATTTTATTGAGTAGTCTAGAGGCATATACTATAAGCTGGTCATTCTTACCAGTTGGGTTTTGTGCCAACTTGCATTCATACCAACAATGATGCATTTGTGTGCACATGAAACTCCAACTGCCAATTTGGAGGTATTAAAATTGGTGCTTCCATGTACTTGGTGTCTAAAATTGTCTAAGGTTTTGGAGTTAATACTATTTTACTACTTTGTGAAATTAATAGATTGCTTATGGCCTCTACATCAGAAATTCCTTTTTCACAAACCAAAACTACTTCCTTATGTTGTTACAAAGTTTCTCCTTCATACCTACTATCGCTACACGAAGATATGTTTGTAATCCATATCTAAAAACAATAGTTAAGAAACTATTTGTTATCTTATATCGAAAAACTATTGGCCAACTTCAAGAATCTCTCATAATAAACTTCCACTTTTTCATTTTTTGCCTACTTCACATTTTTCAACTACAGGTAAACTTGTTCATCATTTTAAACTTTTTTGTACTTCTTACAAAAAGCCAGTTGTAACTCTACAAAAGTTCAATTTGGGTAATCACCCATATAATTATTATACCAATCAAACACAATATTTATGAGGGTAAAACTAAACAAATTAACAATTTTTGCATCATTTGTTTCACTATTACTCTAATGGCAACTTTAAATACTTTGACACGAACATCTGGGTCAGAATCTTTAACATACTCTGGATAGTTAAGTGATCGACAATAAGTTCTATTTGGTGGTAATGGTGGCATGCTTGGATTCACCCTTGGTAATCCAAAATATCCTAAAGGTACTAGAGGTCCTAGTGGCCTTGGTGGATCTGAACTACCTCCTTTTAAATCTAATGGCTAACCAACAAAAACTCTGTTCACCTCCCTAAGTATATCTTCATGCTAACTCACAATTTTTATTACCCTTGGAATTTTTGTTTTCAATCTAACACCATCAACAATATGAATTGGTGTTGAAACAAACGAAGGTTCAATAATTATAATCATAGACTAGGGCATTGCCACAAAGTATAATGGCATGGATTTTAATAGTTCCATTTTGAAATTTGAAGTTTTTGCGTAAGTAACTCCAATATGATTTTGATGTAAGAAACTTGGTACAAGAGCTATAGAAACAAGTACTACATCTACACAGTCTAAGCTTTCATTTCCACTTTGTTTTGTCTCCAAATTTATTCTCTAAATCTATTTGGAATTCTGACCCTCTCATGGTATATACCCTTTGGCTCAATATGTCCACGATTCCCTACTCTTGCAAGTTTCGGATTCAAATTCTGGAAATGTCTAACAAATCCTTGCCTCACATTATCTTCAATAAATGGACATTCATTGATTTGATGTCCAATTTAATGGCAATATGTGCAACGTGGAAAATTTAGTCTTGGAACTTTATTCACATTATGAATCCTTCTACTCCAATCCCTTGGAACTCCTTTAACTATGCTTCCATTCTATTGATTACATATAAGTTCATTGTACTTCACTCTTATAGCCACATGAATACATTTTACCATTGTCGATTCTACTTTTGGTAAGACTACAATTTTTTGTCTAGTTACAAGTATTAGTTCAACTCCTTTTGACATTCTAATACCCTAAGTTGCAACGATTTGTTCAATGACATAATGAATCAAAGGTTCAAAATTTTGAGCTCTTTGTTCAAACTATTCATTTTCCTAACCGTTTTGATAATAAAAAGGCGAAGCAAATTTGTACCTCAGTACTATTTCTTCCCATTCTGACATGTTGAATCTTTGTTCTTCTTCTTGAATTAGAACATCAAAGGTATGTTGTTACATCAAATCTATTGATCCTAGCGCAACTCTATATTGTCGTTTAAATTCTTGATCCCTTTTTCTAAATTCAACCTATGAATTTACATTTTTCATCTAACATTCTTCCCTCCTGGAATTTTGTAACACATTACTGGTGCACCTTTGTGTTTCACCAGTTTACACTTTAGGAAGAATAATAGGTGTTGCCTGAGGTGTTCTGTGGCATGTAGGTTTCTCTTTTGTCCATGGATGTCTTTGTTTTATCTAAAAAACTCTTCTAGGTGTTTCAAACTGTTAATCTACTTGATCTACACTGAAATTGTTGCTAATGGTAATGCCAATTTCCACTTGCGCATGTAATACAACCTCATGTAATACAACCTTATTTGATTGTCTCTTCAAACTTCTAGTTACAATTTGATTTTCCATTTCTCCACATCCTAATTCAAATCTTAACAAACTTCTACATTAGAACAAAATCCTCATAATTAGCTACTTTGTTTAAATTTGCTTCCTAAACAAAAAAAATATATGATCAAGATTTGAAAAAAAATGTAGAAAACGAAACTAAAGTTCACTATTTATCTATAGAAACAAAAATTTCAACCACAAGACATTCATTATGAATTCAAGCCCTAGGATGGTCACTAAATGGTAAATAAAGAATTTTTAATCCTATATTTTGGTCTAGAATTTGGATTAAAATGCAATAAAATTAATACTAAGAAAGTTTGTTCATTGATATCTACTTAGAACTAGTTTCAGAATTAAAATCCAATAATGAAAGTATGATAAAAACACCAAAACAACAAACTCTGACTATGGAAACAAAGTTTTTCCAAAAACCAAAGTATATTTCTCTTATACTCCATTAAAGTTCCACGTTCTATTCAAATTTAAATGGTGATAAAAACTATGTAATCTAGCTAGTAATTCTTAAATAGTAACTAAATAAATATAAATATACTAACTAATAATTACTATAAGTAACTACTCCCTTAACAATAACATCAATTATAGTGAAAGAATTGTGTAAGTCAATTTAAAAGCACTTGAAACCATTAGTGATCCCTTAATTGACTAGAGATAACATTAAAAGAATCATTATCAAAATTCTCATCATTGATATTAAGTAATCTTGAATCAATTGTGAATTTATAATACTTTCAATAATTTTTAAAATAATTTAAAAAAGGTAATATTACCTTGTATTTTGAAAAAGTTTAAACATTGATATTTCTTTTAAATTTTCTTAACATAAATATGGATGTATTGCATGATTTGAAGAAATTGCATTTGTATTCCAATATTCTGAATTTGGAATTGTCAATAATTAATATTATGGGCTTTTGAGGCTTGGAGTTGAAAAGAGTTGGCTCTACAAAACTTGAATGGAAAAGAACTAGCAAAGACTTTTCTTTAGTTTTTCCACCATTGGAATTTTTGAATTATAATTTCAAGGGATTTTTGTCTTTGAATGAAGTGCTTTAGGAAGTTCACTCTCTTCCCAAAAAACCCACACTCTTTATGTGGTAAGACCAACCCTAACATTGGGTGCTAATGGAATATAGAACATGTGTGGTTGTTGTAATTGGCTTCTCAAAAGACCCACACTTTTTATGTGGTAGTTAAGGCATTAAGGGGACCCCTTATTAAAATAAGGGGCTCACAAAATGTGGAGCCAAGCATGGCCCTAGTTCTAGTAATGAGACTGTTCTGAAACAGGTCATTAAGGTTTAGGTTTCAAACTATTTGGAGCTGCTATGTGGAATCTATTGATTATGAACCATTTTCTCAATGAAAATTAAATGAAATCAAAACTGAAGACTATATTGGAATTTGGGGGCATTCTTAGTGTTCTTGGAAAGCCTTCAACAAATCAGATTTAATAAAGTTTATTTCAAAATTTTCAGACCTAAGGTGTGGAAGATATTGATTTTTTAATGAATTTTGTTATTGAAAATTCAAACATGGAATTGCAAAAATTGGGTTTAGAAGGAAAAATCAGTGAGCCTTCAATTTTTCACACTTGGGCCAACAGCATAGGCTACACTTGATATTGTTAAAAAGAAATGAAAACCAAACTTAGAACTGGCCTCCTGATGAAATCAAAATTGGACCTAAAAATGGCCTCTTGATCTATTGAACTCAAAACTGGTCATTTCTCAATTTCATTTAGATTGTTTTAAATCACAAGTATGGAAAACTTCATTTTAGTTTTGAAATTTTAATTTGATCGAAGCTAGCCTAGTCAAGGCCTTGTAATTTTTCCAAAACATTTTATTGTATGACCCATGCCAACATTTAGATTGATGATACACATGGATGAGGCTTTCATATCTGATTTTAATATGGCTAGTCTTACATAAAGTTGTTCAAGTACCCATGTGGAAATTGGATACTTGGGCGGATGTTCAAAAGCATGGACATATATATATATCCTATCCATATCAAAATTTTAAAATCTAACATGGCCATGTATTTATTCAACTATCTGTCCTGGGATTGAAAAAGAAAAAGAATCATTTCTATGATACAAAACTATTTATTTATGAAGGAAGGTCGTTTGATTGTTTTGTTTTGTTTGTACTCATGAGATCCATCAAACCAAGATGCTTCAGATCACATTCTTGATCTCTTTGGAAAGCTCTTGAGGAGGAGGGGTGCATTGGCTTGGTTTCATGGTGTTTGGATTTGTAGTGTAGAAGTTCTTGAATATCGAATGATTTCTTCATTAAAAATTAAATTAAATCTAGCTAAAAATTATGAAGGAATTGGAATGTGCCTTTGGTGTTGTTGGAAAGATCTTGATGATGATTATCAATGGGTAGGAAATATTCATGATTAGAGTTTTTTCCAAAAAATAGTTGAAAAAAACCATGAGATGAAAGACAAATTCTTATTTTATAAGTTGACAAGAGATGTTGCTTATCTAGTGCAACCATGGTTTTATTTTCCCTTCAAAGGTGAAAAACATGGATTATTAACATACAAAGCACATTGTTTTAACAAATTGTTATAATATGGCCAAATTGTTATAGCATGTACCAAATTGTTTTCAACCATGATAAAAAATGTTCATACACATTAAGTTTTTTTTTGTTCTATTTTTTAACCTCATCTGGGTGAGAGGTTTCTCCATTGGCTCCTTACTATTTTCATCCTTTGAAGCATTATCAAAATATGTTTGGGAGTTTGGACTACCGATGACTCTTTCAATTTGAATCTTTCATCACATTTCCACTTCAATGCCACCAATTATCTCATGCGTCATAGAAGGGAGATTCATGACAATCATTACTTGAAATTATGTTTACAATTTTGTCATTCTTATATTGTTTGTAAAGGATAAAGACGAAAATTTCCTTTTCTATGCAGTTTTGGCAAATTTAAGCTCCATTTTTCCTCTTAGAATAATGAGGTGTAATGCTTCACCATTGACTAAATTTTTTCCAACTTTTTCACCTTTTTCATTTTCATTTTTGAAGTTTCACCACAACAACCTTCTTCCTTGGTACTTTCTTCTTTGGAATGGGAATTGGTTTAAAGATCTCTTGTAAATCCAAATCCCTTTATCCCCTTCTACTCGTGAAAATTGGCACTTCAACCCTCCACTTGTTACCCCCACCTTCCAATTCACCTCCATATCATGTATTTGGAAGGGTTAAAAATGCACTCCTTTTGATAATTACCTTGTGAAGATCCACAAAATCAACCATGTCAACTATCAATTGGTCAAAAATGGGAGAGCTTGTGCGCTTTCAACAATGTCTTTAATCCATAGCATTTCTTCCATTCTCACAGAATTTCAACAACAAAAGTTTTAATAATGGAAAAATAAATAAAATTGAAGAATTGATCAACCTTGGACCCTAGCTTACACTTTGGTTTTCCAAACCATGAGCTCTCCTTTAAGCTCTTTTTTTTGTTCTAGACCAATTGGTTTCCCCTCCAAAATGATGCCATGTAAACTAAATCACAACTTTATTTGTCTTGGTCTTGTACCTTTGTTTAAAGGCCTCGGGACCAATTTAAAACTCTTGACAAATAAGAATGTTTGATTTCATTGGATCCTCCTCCTTGGACCTTTGTTTAAAATGACCCTAAAACAAATTATATGAGCTAATATTACTTCATGTCCTTATTATCAATGTGGTTTTGTTCTTGATTTTTAAAAATATTCCATCATGTTTGGGTTTAAGGGTATTTTCTTTTAAAAATATTTTAGGAGTAAATGGAATAACACAAGCCACACCTACCCCTTTCGGTGACTACTTGTGGGGTGTTTATTTTGAAAATTTTGGAATATTTTGAACAAAAGTCTTTAAATTTTTTTTTAAATCTTGAAAAAGTATATTACACTATTATGTTATAGTTTACATAATAAATCTATTAAAACTACATCATTTTCAAAAAATTCATTCCATTTACAAGTCTTTTCATTTCTTGAATGGACTAGTTCAATGCATTCAAAATATTTTTGGATGTTTTTCATTCGGTAGATTGATTTCAAACTTTTATAATACGTATACCAATACATTGAAAATGAAATTATGTTAAAGCAATTCCATTCACTATGAGAAAAAAAAGTGTTTTGCAATTGGCCTTGCAACTCAATTTTTGAGTTGCAATGACCACTTGCAACTCACCATATATAGTGTGCAACTCATTGCAACTCAATTGCAATTATGCCAAAACCACTCATTTTCAATTACTATGCAATTCCACTACAATTATAACCATAACGTCATGTTAATGTTAGTAATTTTCATCCATCCATTAAAATTTGACATGTGCCATTATGAAGATTTTTGGATTTTGTTTTTTGAAATATTGATCTCCATCATCTATTATGATTATTAATGGTCCAATATTATGACACATGGCTTAATAAAAAAATTCCACATGGCATATTAGTTAAAATTTGAAAAATAAAATAAAAAAATAATGCATTTTAATAGTTCAATAAGTCGATACATAACCATAGGTAGGTAGGTTGGTAGGTCCTAGGACCAACATACTTACACTACATACCTACTTACTTATGTAGGTAGGCAAGTAGGTAGGAAAATAAAAAACTAGTTGAATTAAAAATAATCTTATAAATATTTTTTTATTTTTTATTTTGCCTTTAGGGTTAATTTCTTTTGAGTTCATCCCAAAATGGCATGTGTATTTTAGTTGGAAAACATTAAAAAAAGGCACCTTTTTTATATAGTTTGTGACATGGCATTCAAAAACAAGGCATATGGTTTAATCCTTTAGTTTTTTTTTAGTTACAAATTGAGTTGCAAAAGGTAAAACCAGTTAATGATTGAACGCTTAAATGCTCAAGGCAAGCAAAATCCAAGGGGAGGGTTCTGTTGTTTTTTATGTCAAAACAAAACTTGAACCCTTCTTATTGGTGCATATTGTGCATTAAAAATTGTTAAAAATAAAATAAGATTGAAAAATTTATGGCCACCCAAAGTAGAAAGGGCCAGGAACTCAAAAGAACAAACCACTGAATGTTATAAAGGATGGTTCTTGAACATTCAAAAAATTCCTTGTATGTTGCTCTATTGCTATTAGAGTTCCAAGATGATTTGTAGAACTTTAAGTGGTATTCCTATAACACTTTAAATCGTTTAAACTAAATAAAAAATAAGAAAGTTATGAGGTTTGAAAGTAGGAGGGGTCAAAATGAAGAAAAATGAAAAATTTTGCAATTTGAAAAAACGTATTCTCTTTACAACTTTTTTTTTGGTTGGTCCCTAGACTTTGCATTTCAAACACGATTTGTAAAACTTTGGGTGGCGTTCCTATAACACTTTAAATCATTCAAAATGAATAAGAAATAAGAAAGTTATGAGGTTTGAAAGTAGGAAGGGTCATAATGAGAAAAAATGAAAAAACACATTTTACAATTTGTAAAAACATATATTCTTTACAACTTGTTTTTTGTTATCCCTTGGTTTTGCATTTCAAAGATAATTTGTAGAACTTGAAAAGGTGCTTTTATAACATTTTTAATCACTCAAAATGGAGAAAACAACCAGTTGCAACATAATTGTTGCCTCAATGGCACATTTACAACAATTCTAAATAGTTGTCACATGCAACTATAGTGCAATTCCTTCAAAAGTCAAAACATGGTTGACTATGGATGTATATACATTATGTACAAATTATCATATAAAAGACCCATTTTCAACTCACTTACAACTATAATACAATTAACTGATTTTCTAACGTGGTAATCTATTTATTAATTCCTTGTATTTCCAAAGGGATAGTTGCATACTAGTTATAATACCTAAGGGGTAATTGCACAATAGTTGTATATGAATTTTTTTAAAACTTTAGTTGCAAAGCAATGTGGCATTAACAAACACAATTTCTCATAATGATTTGGAGGTTTTTTTATTTTTTATTTTTTTTATAAATGTTAAATGCATAAAACCAAGCATTCATTATAGTTACAGTGGTACATATTAATGACTACACCCCTTTATGGTTTTGGGTCTAATTGAATTCATTCAAAATTAAGGTATATCATTTTTACGAACAAAGATTCCAAGGTTTTTATTCCACTATTTATCAAAATAGAATATACATGGGAAAAATTTAAGTGAAAAAATTGAATAGTTCAAATTAAGATAATTCATGTGTTAATGGTGATGATTTTTCATATGTGTACATTGTTGTGCATCAATACTTTGATTCACAACCATAAATGCAAAAAATGTTTATATAAACTTATACAAACAACTTGATATATTTCTTTGCATGATTATTTCTTACAAATTTGACTTGCACTTGGAGCTACAAATTCCAAGCCCAATGAATACAAACAATCAACCAAAATTTGGTCAAACATGTAGCCTTAGAAAATGAATTATGTACAATCCTTTAAAATTTACAACCTAACCAAATGCATCCAATGAACAATATTAAACATAGATGTAAGCATTATTTATCCGTTAAAAAATTTGAAGTCAATTGCATTACTTAATGTGTTCCTTTTGGTTCTTTAAACAAAGTTGTGATTATGATAGTTGATATAGTTATCTAAAATATTCAAAAATACTTTACATGACTTTTATATAATACCCAACATATTCTTAAATTTTTTTAAAAATTTAACATGACATCATTTTAATTGTTCATGGAAGCAAAAATCCATTATAATTTTGATGCAATGAATATTATAAAAACCCAAAATTAGACCATGTAATCATTTTTCTATTAAATAGTCCTTTTGAGAACTCAACCCATAAATATGCCCAACTAAAATTTTCAAAAAGTAAACCTCATTAATTCTTGGGCTATATGAAAATTTTCATATTGCCAATTCCTTAATTTGACAATTCTAGGCTTTATACTATTTGTGAATTTCAAGTAAAGGGGTCTATTTCAATCCAAGAATGAAACTAACAATTCATTTAAGTTTTCAATGCACAATAAAACATTTAATATCCATGCTTGTGTCTATCGAAAATTCACAAACTAATTTGTCTTCGCATTAACTAAATTATGGAACCATTTGGTTCAAGTTTCAGGTTTTTTTGAGAGCATGTAGGGGTGTCCTACAAGTGCAAGTATAGGTCAAGAAAGTGCAACACAAGACTTTACAAACCTACCAAGCACATTATGAAAGATTTAATCATATTTCTAGGGACAACAAGAAATAAAATACATATTATAATCAACCTGAAAATCTTGGTAAACAATTATATAAAAATTTACATCCTGAAAATTTCAGTCACATTTTTGAAGAGTAATGGGAAGTTTTTCTTGATAAACAAATGTAAGCATTTGCTTTAAAAAATGATTTTTGTTTTTGCAAAGTTAGGACTCCATAACTTGTTTCAAGGATGTTTTTGCACAAATAAAATTCCTCTTGATTTTTTTCTCCTAGTAATACTTGAATCTAGAAAGCAAAATTCCCACAACATGAGCAAAAACAAAATGATCACACGCACGCACGCACACACACACACACACACACAAGATCTTCTCCTCTATCAAGAAAGATTTAATATTTGAAACACCTTTCAAACTTCTTTATGAAGCTTTTGCCACAAAGTTACAAAACACCATTTTGCCAAGCTTTAAAAACCTTCCAAAATGTCAAACTTCAAAAAAAAACTTTGGCCAAAAAGTCACCATCACACTTGGTTGAAAAGAAACACATAAATAGAAACAAATGCCAAAGCCAAAGCCTTTGTTTGCAATTGAAAAGAAAGTGAGTTCACCTCCCTTTGATGAATGACAAACAAAGTTGAAAAGTGTTTGCACTTATATTCAATACAAACAAGCTCACACACATAGCCAAAAAGAAGTTAAATTACCCAAAAAAAAAAACACAAACACAAACAAACTACACACCTTCCAAACTATGTAAGTCTATACACAAATGCACTCCAAAACTACAAACATAAGAGCTCTCAAACTTCAAACTCTACGCCTCCAAACTAGAGGGAGAGAATCAAAAGCAGATACAACTTACCTCCACTAAACCACACAAGCCCAACCTTAAACCCTATGTAAATCTAGGACCTAGCCCCTACCTAAACTTAAGACCCAGACCTTTAAAAAATGGGGTTGACTAAAACCAAGTTTAGTCAACCCTGGCTTTTCCTGGGTCCAGGTGCTGGGATACCTGTCTCACTTGGTGTGGGTCTTATGGTAAGTCTTGTTTTATGTAGACACGTGGGGGCGGTTCTTAGAACCGGAACCGAAACCAACCAGAACCCTACTAGGCTGGGTACTGGTACAAGGCCTGCATTACCTCAAGTCATACCAGCCCGGTAGGATCCCTAATACCAGGCACAGGTCTACACACAAGACCAACGCTAGAGCGTTCCAGCCTTATATAGCCAGAAAGCTGTGTTGAAAATTAAAAGGGCTAAAATCAAGTACTTTTGAGATTTTCAATAGCCATATATATTGACCAGTTTTTAAGAAAAATATCCAGATTGCTGATATGGTTCAAGTAGGGTAGCCAAATAAACAAACAGAAGGATGTTTAACAAAATTTACTTTCATATTTAGCAAGTAGCCAAATTTGGCTAAATCTTCATGGAAATCATCGCCACTTTGGCTACATCACAAAATTGACCCCCCCCCCCCCCCCCCCCCCCAACAACCCCACACCCCCCACCTTTCTCCTTCTCTCTTCCTTCTCGTTTGTTTCTTGTGTTT
>Ga0116227_10010605_pt1 | contig 15982 bp, 18 predicted proteins | sample S1TSphgellanicum_FD_89693 | JGI IMG/M metagenome (GOLD analysis project Ga0116227, IMG submission 89693) | Host-associated microbial communities from peat moss isolated from Minnesota, USA - S1T2_Fb - Sphagnum magellanicum MG | ecosystem: Host-associated > Plants > Peat moss > Unclassified... | reverse complement strand
GAACATGTACATGGCGTACCGGTCGAGCTGCAATTGCTCGAGCAGGCCGTTCGTGATCTCCGCGAGCCAATCGAACGTCCACGGAGCATCCTCGGGCGTTGCGCTAAATCCGTACCCCGGAATATCCGGCGCAATAACGTGCCACGCGCCCGCGAGATGTTCGATCAACCCGTTGTACGCGTGCACGCCGCTCGGATGGCCCGAGAGTAACACGATGACCGGCGCCTTGGGATCACCCGCCTCGCGGTAGAACATCTCGACGCCGGCGACGGTGCGGAAGCGATGATGAATCGACGTTTCGTAGGACATCTTACGCTACCCCCTCGTCGAATGAGCCGAGCTCGCGGATCGACGCGGGACGGCTTCCGGATGGAACCGGCAAATAGCGGCGCATCGAAAGCGCGGAGGGAAGTCCGACGAAGAGCGCGTGCCCGATCAGACCGTGGATCACCGTGAGCGGGGTGAGCACCGTGGGTGCGACCGCGCTGAGCGGCAACACCACGAGGTTCATGAAGCACCACACCACCGCGCCATACGCGAGGCCGACGGCCGGCGCATGCGTCCGCACCGTTCGCGAAAATGTGTACAGCGCGGCAAATACGCAAACGGCGGCAAACGAGATGATGAAGTGGAACACGAGCCCCGCGAACGCCGTGGCGAGCCCGCCACGATATGCCGCCGCGCCGAACGCTCCGCTTGCGATGTACTGCAAGACCTGGATCGGGTTCAGGTGCGCCGTCAGCCAGAAATAGACGACGCCGTCGGTCGCATCGAGTAGGGCGACGGCAACGGTGCCGATGGCGACACCATACAAGAGGGATGACGTCACCCCAGGCGACTTCAGTATAAAGCTACGGTTCATGTTGTTTCCTCCAGTCGGTAGCGGTAAAGGTCGCCGCAACATTTCGCCGGCGGCGGGGCTTCGGGAAGTCGCGCGAGCGTCTTATTCGTACGCTCGTGATAGATCTTGGCGGCTAGGTCGTGGAAGTGAAAGAACCCGGAATACGTGAGCTGACCGTCGTTCACGAATGACGCGGTCGACGGATCGGCACGCACGCGCTGATGGATCGCCGGAATCTGGGCGTCGACGGGTCGGCCCGATGCGATCGCGCGGTCGATTTCTCGCGTCACCACTTCGAAGTAGTGTTGCTGTGCGACGATGAGTTCGGGTCCGCCGGCCCGTCCGTGTCCCGGCACCACGATCTCCGGGCGTAAGGCGCGAAGCGCGTCGAGCGTGCGCATCCACGGACCGATCGTGCTGTCGGCCACGGCGTTGTACGGCCCGTTGACCACCAGGTCGCCGGTGAAGAGCACGCGCTTCGCGGGAACCCAGACGACGGCATCCGAGTGCGTATGCCCGACGCCCGGATGGATCATGGCGATCGCATCGCCGCCCGATCCGAACGTCGTTCCGCTCTTCACGTACGCCGGCGACAGGGGGCGGGACGAGCGAAGCTGGGGCAGCGCGCCGGCCATCTTCTGCCAGAGGCCCGGACCGCCGCCGAAGAGTTCCGGCTCAGATTTCGCTAATTCCGAACGCAAACCAGCGTAGGCCACGGGTTGCGCCCCGCGCTCGCTCCAGTATGCGTTGCCGTACGTGTGGTCGAGGTGATAGTGGGTGTCGATGACGCGGACGATGGGAAGTCCGGTTCGTGCCCGTACCGCCGCGAACGCGGCGGCGGCGGCCTCCGGTATGGCCGCGTCGACGATGGTGATGTGCTCGCCGATCGTAATGACGCCGGTGTTGCACGTCAAGGATCGTTCGACGTCTCCCGGGACATAGGCGATGCCGGGTGCGAGAGGCACCAGCTTCGGCGACGCCGCACGGCCTGCCGTTAACGCCCCTGCGGATAGCGCCAGGTTCGCCAGGAAGCCGATGAAGTCGCCGCGACTTGGGTGTTCGTGCATGCGGACATCGTAGCGTCGGGCACCGGACGTTGCTGCGGGGAATCGAGGTGCCGCGGCGTCAGAATTTTATGCGCCGGTCGGGCGCAGGTTCGCCCTTCGTTCGGCGAGAATTCGCGGCGACGCTCCCGTCGGCGCACGCTCTCTACCCCTTAATGATCTCTTAAACGATTCGTGGCGAGCACGCGACGTTGGATGCTCCTGGCCGGACGGCAAGTTCTGCAGAAAATCGCAAGATTGGGCAAGACGATGGTGCCTGCGGTTGGCTATCGTCGCTACACGACGTATGGATGACCACACTTCGACGCTCGGTGCGCTCCTGCGGAACGCCCGTGAACGACTGGGGCGGCGCAACGGCGCGCGCGTCCGCCAAGCCGACGTTGCCGAACATGCGGGCATCACCGTCGAGTGGTATGCACGCATCGAACGCGGCAGCGTTCTGCCCTCCTTCGACCTGCTCTCGCGCATCGCGGCGACGTTATGTCTGTCCTCGCGGGAACGCGTCGAGGCCCTGCGCTTCGTCGTTCCGGATCTCTTGCGCCGGGACGACGTTGACCCGGCGGCCGAACCCGCCGGGCGGGCGGCCCGCGAACTACGCGCCTATCGCCGCTTTCATCAAAGGGCCGAATCCGCTTCGACACCGCACGAACTGATCGACATGGCAGTAGCGACCGTTATGGAAGGACTTCCGCAGATTCCCTTCGCCAGCTGCATGTCGAGGAGCTCCACGAACGATCGTTGGCTCCATCGATCCGCAGTTCGCCCCGACATGGCGGAGGCGATCAATCAGTCGGCGCCGCTCGACGACCGCGCCATCCAGAAAGCGCAACTCGATCAGGATGGCCTGCACTTCATCGGCTCGTCCGACTATGGGACCGCGTCGATCCCCCACCTGCGAGATCGGAACACTCACACCGAGCTTCGCTCCGGTTTCGGTGTTCGTATTCCGTTGGCTGACGCTTTTATCGGCTATTGCCGCAACGAGCGAGGAGCCCCGAATACGGACCACATCCTCTTCTTAGCCGGCATCAGCAACATACTGGCGCTAACCATGCGCGGCTCGCCCCTTCCACAGGGCTCGCCCCTTCCACAGGGCTCGCCCCTTCCACAGGCCTCGCCCTTCGAAAGGGCTCACACTTCGACTCAGGGTGACAGGGTGAACCTGTCATCGATGTCACCCTGAGCTTGTCGAAGGGTGAGCTTGTCGTCCTTCGACAGGCTCAGGATGACGGACGGGTGCGTGTCACCCTGAGCTTGTCGAAGGGTGAGCTTGTCGACGGGCCGTGTCCGATGACCAGGATGACGTGTGAGTGAACGCACGTCGACGCTCGGCGCGCTACTGCGGGAGGCGCGTTCGCGATTGGGGCATCGCAACGGCGCGCGGGTCCGGCAAGCCGACGTAGCCGAACTCGCGGACATCACCGTCGAATGGTATGCGCGCATCGAACGCGGCAGCGTCCTTCCTTCGTTCGACGTGCTCTCGCGCATCGCGACGGCGCTCGGGCTCTCGGCGCACGAACGTATCGAGGCGTTTCGTTTCGTCCTCCCCGACCAATTGCGACGCGACGATTTGGAGCATCCGGCGGCGCGCGCCGAGCGAGGCGTGCTGCGAGTCGGCGCGATCGATTTACCGGTTGTCGCGCCGACGATGTTGCGGGCATTGGCACACGTCGCGCGGGCCGATGGCCTTTCCGTTCGGCAAACGGGTCACAGTTGGTTCGAACAGATGGGCTTGCTAGAGGACGACCGGCTCGACGTTGCGATCGCATACCGGTTCGCAGGCGTCGACGTTCCCGCGCAGTTCGGAGAATTTGTGGTGGCCGATGAGTTCTCCGTCGGAATCGTGACGATGTCTGAATGGTCGCCTCTCCGCGGCGCCGTCACCCGATCCGACCTCTTCGAAGGCACCCTGTACGGAGCCCAGCATCGCGTCGGAAGCGATATGCTGCAAAGCCTAAAGATCCAAGGGTTCGCCTACGATCGCTATCGCGGACTGCCTTCTCTCTTCAGCGTCGCCGCCGCGATGCGAGGCAAGGATTACGCCTTCGTAGCGGAATCGTACGTGACGACGGTCGTGGACGCCGGCTTTGTCGTCCGCCCGGTCCGCGACATCGGCATCGCCTCCAGCGCGGTTTTTCGGTGGCGAGCCGACGACGAAAATCCAGCGTTGATGCGCTTCCTCGAAGCGCTCCACGGCTAGCGTTGGTCACGCCGGCGCGAATTCCGCCGTGCGAACGACCGGGAAGTCGATCTCCGTATCGGCGGCGATGTTGAGATAGTTCGTGAAGATGTTGAGCGCGACGCCCGCCACGATTTCCACGATCTCGGCGTCGGTAACGCCGGCTGCCCTAGCGGCCGCCAACTCAGCCGCGTTAACGCCTCCGCGCTCGCGCACGATTCGCACGGCGAGCGTCAGCATCGCGTCCACCTTGGCGTCGTCCGATTTGTAGGCTCGCGCGTCGGCGAGCTGTGACTCCGAAAGGCCGACCATTTTGCCGATCGCGGTATGGGCCGAGAGGCAGTAGTCGCAGCCGTTTTCCTGGGCCACGGTTATCGCAAGCTGTTCGCGGAAGCGCGCTCGGAGCACGCCCTTGGCGAGCGCGCCTTCCATGCCGACGAGCGCATTCAGCGCCGCGGGCGAGTTCGCGGCGAGGCGAAAGAGGTTCGGGACCATTTTGAGTTGCGCGTTCACCGCGTCCAGCGTCGGCTTCGCGTCGCCCGGGGCGCTCGGATCGATGAGCGGAAGTCGTGTCATGTCGGTCTCCTTGTCGTCGTGCAAGTGAATACGCCGTCGCGCCGTGCGAGTGAATGTGTCGTCGCGTCGTGCGAGCGAGTACTCGTCCAGCATAGCGGTCTCGGAGGTGCGAGACGCGGCACAAACAGCCGGATAAATCGTCGAAATCTTAGAGTTCCCGGCGAAGTGCGTAACCTTGCCGGTCGCGGATCACGCGACCGGCACGAACGAGCCGGCCCATCTCGAGCGATACGGTCTCTCGGCTACTCGAAACGAACGCCGCGATCTGGCCATGCGTCAGCGGGAAGTCGACGCGAGCCGTGTCGGTCGACGGACCGTCGCTTGGCGCCGCAAGGCGCCATAAGAACCGCGCGATGCGGTCGACGACGTTGAGGGTTGCGAGTTCCTCGAGCGTTGCAACCGTCGTCTCGTGTTGCAGAGCGAGAATTCGAACGATGTTGGCCGCGACGATTCCGTCGTGCGCCAAGATTCGCATGAGGTCCGACGCGGTGACGAGCAAGCCCGTCGAATCGGTCATCGCCATCGCGCGTGCGGACCGGCGTCCACACGCGGCGGAGAGCGCGTCGTCTCCCACGATGCTGCCTGGACCGAGCAGCGCGGGCGCGATTTCTCTCCCGCACGGCGCGACGCGGTTCAGGGCGATCCGCCCGTGCAGGACGAGGAACACGTCCGACGCGTCGTCGCCCTGATCGAAGATGATCGACGCGCGGCGGACGCCTTGGAGGGTGAAAACGGAACGGCACGCGGCGATCGTTTCGGCGGAGACGCCCGCGAACACCGGATGCGACGCGAGTTCCGCGCACGTCGCAGCGGCTTCGGATAACGCCGTCATGCCGAGCGCAACCGGCGCCAGCGCGCGGGCGGCGTTCCGTACCGGCGCGTGAAGTAGCGCGCGAAGTGACTGACGTCGACGTAGCCGACGGCGGCAGCGATGGCGCCGACCGAGTCGTCGGTGTTGGTCAAGAGCACGCGCGCCGCTCCGAGACGCCGCTCGATCAACCACGTGCCGAGCGACTTTCCCGTTGCCTCGCGCACGAGGTTCGTCAGGTAGGCCGGGTGGCGCCCCAACTCCCGTGCGATTTCCGCGGGCCCGATATACTCCGCGTAGCGCCGATCGATGATGTCCAAGGCGTCTCGAACGAGTGCGTTCGAACGCGCCGGCGCAAACGCGTTGGAGCGGGACGGGGCGAATTCGCGGACATCCGCCTTTTCAAGAATGCTCGCGACGATCGCCGTGAAGTGCAACCGGCGCACGAGGCGGCGGTACGCGGATCCATCGGCGGCGGTCTCGGCGAGCAATCGCAACACGGCGAAGACGGCTGCATCGCGTTCGGGCGCGAGCCGATGCACGCGCGCGCCGGTCAACGGCAGGCCGATATCAACTTCACTTGCGTCGAATCGCGCGATCCAAAGTGCCGGAGCGAGTCCGCAACCGCCGCGGTACGAGCGGTTCGGTGCGACGAGCGTGGCGTCTCGCGCGGCGAGCCACGCCCGGTGCCCCTCGACCTCGATCTGCACGCATCCCCGCTCGACGACGATCAGTGCGTACCGGTCGTCGTCGTCCGGAATGCGAACGCAGCGGCTCGCGTCCGTGATGTATTCGAGGCACAGCCTACCCGCCTCCGGCGTGCGATCGACTGCCTTCATTTCGCCGCCGCGTTTCGTTTGAGCACGGCACGTTCGGCCCATTCGTGCCACGACGCACTGAGCCCGGGAATGGCGAGAAGCGGTGACGGATCGACGTTCTGGTCGAGATAGATCCGAAAGAACTCGCGAATCGAAATTTCGTGTTCGGGGCGGAAATCCAGATCGATCGCATCGCCCGACGTGACCGTTCCGTGACCGACGATCCGCAGATAGCTGCCCGGCCGACGATGCTCTGCGAACGTGCGAACGAACGTTGGAAGCTCGAGCCGAGCCGCGAGCTTGAAGCACGGCAGGCGCGGATGCGAAACCTCGAGCAGCGCGCTACCGACGGCCCAGCGCTCGCCGACGAGCGACTCGTTTGGGTCGAAGCCGAACGTCGTCAGGTTCTCGCCGAACGTGCCGGGCGAGAGCGTTCGTTCCAGTTCGGCTTCCCACCACGCGTAATCTTCGAGCGAATACGCGTACAGCGCTTGATCGGGGCCGCCGTGCGCGACGGGATCCGCTTGCTCGTCGCCATCGAGGCCGAAACCGACGGTCGACACCGGACCGCGGCGCGGATGCTTGACGATCGCGCTCTCCGTCGTTCCTTTCGGCAGGGCGAGCTTCTCGACCGTTCCGGTGTTGACGGAGACGACGTGGCCCAGTGCCGACCTGCCTTCAGCCATGCGCCGATGCTCCAGCGGCGAACGAACCGCTCGAAACGTGTGTTCTCCACGCCGACGGCGTGATGCCGAAACGCCGCACGAACTGGCGCGTGAAGTGCCCGGCATCGCAATATCCGACGGCAAGCGCGACGTCGATGATGCTCGGCATGCGATCGGTCAAAAGCAGGCTTGCGGCAAAGAGCCGCTTTTCTCGCAACCACGAAGCCACCGGGTAGCCTGTCTGATCGCGGACGAGATCCGTAACGTAGCTAAGACTCTTTCCGAGCATCCGGGCCACATCGGATGGCCCCTGCAACGTCGCATAGTCGCGATCGATGACGGACAAAGCCGCTCTCACCGTCGGGTTGCCGACGCATGCCCTCGGCACGGAATGTGGGCTGCCGAGGAGCGCCGCGACGATCGCGCTCAATTGCAGGCGGGAAATCGGTCCGGGCGCGATGCGGCCCGATACCGTTGCGGCAAGGACCGCATCGACCGCCCGGCACTCCGTCTCGTCGCCGAAATGGCCGACGTGGGCGTCGACGAGCGGCATCATGAGGTCGAGGTCGGCCGCCCGGAAGTGAACGGACCAAGCTTCGGTGGCACCCAAGCGCGCGTGAGAATGAACGAGCCCCGGCGCGATCAGAATCGAGGTTCCGGGCGCAACGGCGACGTTTCGGCCGGCGCAGGTTAATGTCCCGGACCCCGACCGCACGACCAAAAGTTCGTAGGTGTCGTGATGGTGCGCTTCGCCGGTATGGCTGCCGGGCTGCACGAGACGGCCACACGGCGTGGCCTCGTACCTTTCGAAGGTTACCGGTCCGGGACGGGGGCCGGGAATCGCTTGCATACCCAGAGCCTACGTCGCTCAGCCGGGGAAAGGAAGGAACTTCGAGTGCGGGTCTCGCTTTTATCCGGCGCTCAGCGAGAGCCCGTCTCGCTGTCGGCCGGCTCGGAGGGATCATAAACAACGGCTGCACGATCGCCGCGGGCCGAGCACGTTCCGTTCAGATAAGCGGCTCCCCCTTCGATGATTGCGCGGCCTTCCACGAGCCCTTCAACCCACAGGACCGCTTCACGCCCGACGTGCGCCGAGCCCTCAACTCCGCCGGTAAGGAGAACGTGCGAGTCGCCGCGCACGGTCAGCGACCCTTGCACGAGGCCTGAAATCACCGCGTCGCGGTCGACGTAAAGATCTTGGTACAGACCGTCGAAGACCGTTGCAGCGGGACGGCGGGGAAAGCGCGCCTCAAACTCTGCCCGGCTCAGTCGTTTCAAATCGCGTGTCTCCTCGGCGACATCGAAATAAAACGACTTTATCGAGCGCTAACGCTAATGTTTCGAAGCTCGTAACGTCGCTCGGCGGCTACCTGCTGCGGCGGCGTCGACTTTAAGAAGCGGCCTTACCCGGGTTGACTGCCGACCGCAAAAATTCGACGACGTTCTCGCGCGTCCACCGGCAACGGCAATGTTTTCCGAAGTCGGCTAAGACGTCTTGCGTGATCTGCTCGCAACCAGCGTCGCCATGAAAATCAACCGCGTGGTCACAATCCGGACAAGCCAAATCCATCGATCACCATCTTCTCACATACGACCATGACCTTGCTAGGGCCAACGCTCCCTTACCTATCCCGTGGCGTTAGGACCTTTGGCCTCGGCAGCACTCCGGTTGGCTGAAACGGCCCACCGCGCGCGTGGGCCGTTTCCGCTTTCCAATGGGCCTACGCGGAACCTCAAGCCAGTGCGAGGCTCTTGCGGTCGACGTCGAACTGCTCTTCCGTTAGCCCCATCGTCGAGGCGCCGCCGCTCGTGACCTCGTGCTTGTACGCACTTGTCTTGGGCAACACGTGGTCGGCGTAGTACCGCGCCGTCACCAGCTTCGCGGCGTAGAACGGATCGTCGGTCTTCTGGGCCGCGATCAGCGCGGCTTTGGCCATCATCCAGCCGCCCGCGGTATAGCCCCAGAGCATCAGGTAGGGCACCGCGCCGGCGAACGTCTGGCGAACGTCCTTGAGCGCGTTGCCGCCGAGCCAAAGCGAAGTTTCCTGGAGCGCCTTGACGGCCTTCTCGAGTTCCACTCCGATCGCTTTGACATGCTCGTTGTCGCTGGCGGCGGTTTCTTTGAGCGTGGCCTGCATCTGGCCGAGCACCTTCATCGCCGTCTTGCCCATGTCTTTGAGGAACTTGCGGCCGAGCAGATCGTTGGATTGGATGCCCGTCGTGCCCTCGTAGATCGGGGTGATGCGGATGTCGCGGTAGTATTGCGCGACGCCGGTCTCTTCGACGAAACCCATGCCGCCGAAGACTTGGAGAGCTTCGGACGTTAGCTGGGTCGAGACTTCCGTGGACCAGGCCTTGACGATCGGGGTGAAGAGCTCCACGAGCGACTGCGCGTCGGCTTTGGCCGTGGCGTCGGGATTCGCGTGCGCGTGGTCGAGCATGGCTGCCGTGTAGAAGGCCAGCGAGCGCATCGCTTCGACCTGCGATTTAACGTCCATCAGCATGCGGCGGACGTCGGGATGCTCGATGATTCGAACCGGCGTCCACTCTTTGGCCGCGAGATCCTTAGACTGCACCCGGTCGCGCGCGTAACTCAGCGCGGCCTGAAAGGCGCGGTCGGCCACGGAGTAGCCCTGCACGCCCACGGAGAAGCGCGCCGCGTTCATCATGATGAACATGTACTTGAGGCCTTCGTTCTCTTTGCCGATCAAGTACCCGACCGCGCCGCCCTTCTCGCCGTAGTTCATCGTGCAGGTGGGCGAGGCATGGAGGCCCAGCTTGTGCTCGATGCCCGCGCAGGTGACGTCGTTACGTTCGCCCGGCGTGCCGTCGGCCTTCAAGACGAACTTCGGCACGATGAAGAGCGAGATGCCTTTGACGCCTTCGGGCGCCGTCGGCGTGCGAGCCAGGACCAAGTGCACGATATTGTCGGTGTAGTCGTGCTCGCCGTACGTGATGAAGATCTTCTGTCCGGTGATCAGGTAGTGATCGCCGGACGGGACGGCCTTCGTCTTGACCTGCGCGAGATCGGAACCGGCCTGCGGCTCGGTGAGGTCCATCGTTCCCGACCACTCGCCGCTCACGAGCTTCGGAACGTAGGCCTGCTTTTGCTCGTCGGTGCCGCAAAGCAGGATCGCTTCGACCGCGCCCTGGTTCAGCAGCGGACCGTTGGAAAACGCGATGTTCGACGCTTGCCACATCTCGAGCGTCGCCGTGCTCAACAGCATCGGGAGACCCTGGCCGCCGTACTCCACGGGCATCGGCAAACCGATCCAGCCGGCCTTTGCGAACTGGGTGAAGGCCGCCTTGAAGCCCTTGGGGCTCGTCACCTTGCCGTCGGCGAAGTGCGCACCCTCCCGGTCGCCGGTCGCGTTGATCGGATCCAGCACGTTTGTCGCGAAGTTGCCGGCCTCTTCCAGAATCGCTTCGACGACGTCGCCGGCTTCTTCATAGCCGGGCAGTTTGGTCACGCTGTCGAAATCCGCGATTTCCTTAATGTTGAAGAGAAGGTCGCGCAGCGGTGCTTGGTATGCGCTCATGCGTCGTGATGCTCCGGTTTCAAAAGAGTTGGGATGGTGATTCTTCTCGCGCCGAGCACCGAATCCCGGCAAAAAGCACCTATCGACTCGGAGTTTTCGGCTCCGGCGATTTGCTAGCGCGCTGTTCCTCGCTGAGCCGGCGCTCGATCGCCGCGGTCACGGCGGAGGGGAGGAAACCGATGACGGCTTTCTCCCCGCAGTGGAGGCGGACGATCTCAAAGAACATGTACTCCTGCCGCTCGATGCCGGTGATCGCGCGCCACGGAACCAGCAGCGGCGGGAAAAACGGCCGGAACGGCGCTATTGGCGAAAGCGAGATGCCCGCATCATCCAGCCCCGCCCGCAGGGGCGGCGCGTTCCAGGCCGAGGGACCGACGACGACTCCGCCCGTCGGAGCGTACTCCCCGTGGTGCTGCGAGCCAAGCGGATACGCTCTCGCGAGCTCGGTCCAACCGGTTATCCGGGCAAAAAACGCGAGCGCCAGCGCCGCGATGGCTGCCGCCAGCAGGAGCATGCCGGCCAGCAGCGCGAGACCGCCGAGGACGGTCAGCTATTCGAATCCGGCGATCGTGGTACCGCCGTCGACGACGATCGTCTGGCCGGTGATGAAGGCGCCGGCCCGCGAAGCCAGCATCACCGCGATGCCGGACACGTCGTCGACGTTGCCGAGGCGCCCGATCGGGTAATACCGCGTGACCGCCTTCTCGGTTTCCGGATTCTCGTAAAGGGCTCGGGCGAAGTAGGTCTTGATAATGCCGGGCGCGATCGCGTTGACGCGGATGTTTTTGGGGCCCCACTCCACGGCCAGATTTCGCGCGAGCTGCGAATCCGCGGCCTTCGAGAGCGCGTAGACGCCGAGCATCTTGGTGCCCATCACGCTCGCAATGCTCGAAACGATGATGGCGGCGCCGCCGCCGTTCTCGGCGATGTGCGGCAGCACCATATTGGCGAGCCAGACGTTCGAGCGCACGTTGGAATTCATCGTCTTGTCGTACGCTTCGTCGCTGAGGCTCGCGAGCGGTCCGAAGTGCGGGTTGACGGCCGCGTTGCAGACCAGGATGTCGATCCGGCCCCACTTGGCCAAGGTCGCGTCGACCAGGGCCTGGAGCTGCGCCTTGTCCGAGATGTTGCACGCGACGGCCAGCGCTTCGCCGCCCTCGCTCTCGATGCCGTCCCGCGCGGCTTCGCACGACTCGAATTTGCGGCTCGAGATCACGACCTTGGCGCCGCGTTTGGCGAACTGCTGAGCGATCGCGAGGCCGATGCCGCGCGTCGACCCCGTGACGATCGCGACCTTACCGGTCAGATCGAAGAGGTCTTCGGTGGCGGGCAATGGTTCGGCGAGGCTCACCGCGCGGCGAATGCCGCGGTGCGCTTTTGCAGGAACGCTTGCACGCCTTCCATATGGTCGGGGCCCGCGGCGGCCTCTTCCTGGAGGTCGGCTTCCTCGTCGAGCCACTGGGCGAAGTTGGGAATGACCGCGCGGTTGAAGGCGCGCTTGGTCAGCCCGGCCGCGACCGGCGAGACCGCGGCGAAACGCTCGGCGTAGGCGGCCGTCTCCGCGGCGAAATCGGCCGCCGGAACGACCCGGTTTACGATCCCCAGGCGAAACGCTTCGTGGGCGTCGATCCGGTCGCTGGTCCACGCGAGTTCGAGCCCGCGGCCGAAGCCGGCCAGAATCGGCAGCATCAGGCTCCCGCCGCCGTCTGGAATCAGGCCGATCTTCGAGAAACCCAAGGTCAGCTTGGCGTCGTCGGCCGCGATGCGGAGGTCACAGCACAGAGCGATCGAGAGGCCGACCCCGGCCGCGATGCCGTTGAGGGCCGCGATCACGGGCTTCTCGATCGTCCGGATTTGGGTGACCAAGAGGTTGTACGACGTGCGCAGGTGCTCGGCGACCGAGTGCCGCTCGCCGGTGAGGTTGCGCTTCATGAACGCGTCGAGGTCCTGGCCCGACGAGTAGCCGCGGCCGGTGCCCCCCAGGACGATGGCCCGGACCGACGCGTCCCGCTCGGCCTCGGCGAAGGCCGCGATCAGCGCCTTCGTCATCTCATCGTTGAAGGCGTTGAGCTTCTCGGGACGGTTGAGGCGCAACGTCAGCACGGCGCCCTCTTGGGATCGAATGACGACAGGCAGTTCACTCATGGCGGGTCGTTTCGGTAAGCCCGGACACGTCTCCGGCCGCCCGGCGTACGTTATGCTAAGGACATGGATCTCAAACTCTCGCGCCCGGGCTTCCTCGCCGCCGCTGCCGGCCTCGGGGCACTGGCCCTCGGCTTCGGACTGCCCCGCCGCGGCGCCCGCGCGGCGGAAGAGCACTACGCGGTCACCCTGACCGACGCGCAGTGGCGCGCCCGCCTCTCGCCAGCGGCGTACGACGTCCTGCGCCACGAAGGCACCGAGGCCGCCGGCTCGAGCCCGCTCGACGAAGAAAAGCGGGCCGGCATCTATGCCTGCGCGGGCTGCGAGAAGCACCTCTACGACTCCCGGACCAAATTCGACAGCGGCACGGGCTGGCCGAGTTTCTACGCGCCGTTGCCGGGGGCGATCGAGAAGAAGACCGACCTTTCCCTCGGCATCCCGCGGACCGAGGTCCACTGCAGCCGCTGCGGCGGGCATCTCGGCCACGTCTTCGACGATGGTCCGCAGCCCACGGGCCTCCGCTACTGCATGAACGGCGTCGCACTGGACTTTCACCCCGGCGCGAAGGCGTAAGCACCGGCGCGAATCCGAGCAAAGGCGTAGCCACCGGCTTTCGAGGAAGTCGCAGGCATGTGCGGACGCTACAGCGCGACCAATCCGGCGCGGCTCCGGGCGGCCTTCTTCCGCTTCCGCTTCGACGGTGTCGCTGCGGACGAGCCCGCGCGCTTCAATATCGCGCCGACGCAGCCGGTGCTCGCGGTCCGCAACGACGGCAACGACACCGTTGAGGCGATGATCTGGGGCCTGGTTCCCGCCTGGAGCCGCGACCCGAACATCGGCTCGAAGCTGATCAACGCGCGGGTCGAGACGTTAGCCGAAAAACCCGCCTTCCGCGACGCGCTACGGCGCCGGCGCTGCATTCTCTTCGCGGACGGCTTCTACGAGTGGCACGCGAAGCGGCCAGTGCGCTTCACGTTGGAGGACGAAGCACCGTTCGCGTTCGCGGGATTGTGGGAAGCCGCTCCGCGCGGTGGCGCGACCTGCACGATCGTGACCTGCGAAGCGAACCAGATCGTGCGCCCCGTTCACGGCCGCATGCCCGTAATCCTGACCGAGGACGCACTCGAACCTTGGCTAACGCCGGGCGACCTCACGCCGGCGGCCGCGACCGCGCTGCTCGGCCCCTACGATCCGGCGCACATGCGCGCCCATCCCGCATCGACGCGGCTCAACGACGCGCGCTACGACGCCCACGACGTTCTCGATGCGAATGAACCGCTTCAGCCGCCGCTCGGATTTTGAACGGAGCAAACGGCGATTCGTCGGCATCCGAAGGGTGGATCCTCACGGTTCATCTGCTCGAGGAGTTCCGTCATTACGATAGCTTGAAATTCCTGGATCCGTGCACTTCACTCAGAGCCGCCCTCGGTGGCCAGCGCCGGGACGCGGAGGTTCACGAGGTAGCCGACCGCCAGCGTCACCGCGAAGTTCAGCGCGAGGGCGACCATGCCGATGTTGATGCCGGCCACGATCGTGGTACCGCGCAACGCGAAGATCGCGAGCGCGAGGATGCCCGTGATGATGCCGGCAGCCACGCCCGCGGGCGACGGCCGCACGCGCGCGAACGAGAGGACGGCGCCGGGAAAGAGTTGCGTGATGCCGTTATACGAAATCAATAACAGGCCCACGAGCGTCGTCTTAGCGAACGCCCAGAACATGAACGCGAGCAAAGCCACGACGAGCACGAGCGCGCGCGTCGCGCGGGTCTGATCCTCGCTCGACTTCGCGACGCCGAGCATGTCGCCCAGAACGTTCTTGGAGACGATGCTGGCCGCCGCCAAAATCTGCACCGAGGCCGGCACGAGCCCAGCCAGGCAGCCGGCGGCGGCGACGAAGCCGAGGACCCAGGGCGAATAATACTTCGCGATGACGAGCATGAACGATTGGTCGGCCGCCGGTCCCTGGAGCCCCGGCATCACCAGCAGCGCCGTATAGCCCGCGAAGTACACGAAGAGAAACATCAGCTGATACAAGGGCAGCGCGATCGCGTTGCGGCGCAGCGTGTCCTCGCTCTTGGCGCTGTAAATCGCGGCGGCGGACTGAGGCCACATGAAGAACCCCAGTGCCGTCAAGACCACGGTCGAGACGAACCAGATCACGCCGTTATTGGAGGTGTCGACCGTCAGCGTCGTCCAGTGCGGGTACCTCGCCAGCAAGTGATCGACGACGGCCGCCGGCGATCCGAAGAACCGGATCGGCAGCGCGACGCCCACGAACACGACGGCGATCAGGACCAGCGCGTCCTTGACGACGCTGGCCCAAGCCACGCCGCGTAAGCCCGTCCCGAAAACGAAGGCAACGACCAGCGCAAACGCGAGCGCAACGGCGCCGAGCGATTTGAGCGCGCCGTAACCGGCGATTCCGAGCAGCACTTGCACGCCGGTCAACTGCAAGGTCACGTACGGAACCAGGAAAACGAAACCGACCAGCGCGACCAGGCCGCCCAGGCCGCGACTGCCGTATTGCTGCACGAAGAAGTCGGGCCCGGTCAGCAGATCGTGGCGCCGCGCGAGCCGCCAGATCGGTGGCAAGAGAAAATAGGACAAGATATAAGCGACGGTCCCGTAGCAAAGAATGTAGAACGCGGGGGCGCCCCGGCCGTACGCCCAGCCGGCGGCGCCGAGAAACGCGAAGCTCGTATAGATCTCGCCGGCCAATAAGAGCCATAAGAATAAGGCCCCGAACGAGCGGCCGCCGACGATGAACTGCTCGGGATCCATCGTCACGCGGCGCACGCCGAAGAGCCCGAGCCCAAACGTTAGCACGAGCACCGTGGCGATGACCCCGATCGCAATGACGGCGCTCACGCTCGGCGGCTCAGGCTCACGCTCGGCGGCCCACGTTCATGCTCGGCGGCCTGGGTTCTTGCTCGCCGGACCCGCGTTCACGCGCGCCGCTCGAGACGATAGACGGCGAACATGATCGGGGGCGTCAGCACGATCCAGAGCGCGATGTACGCCGGCAAGAACGGCATGCCGAAGATGCGCGGGTCGACGCGATTGGCCAGCGGAATGCCCGCGGTCAGCGCGAGAACCGGCACGAGCGCGATGGCCGCTGTCAGTGGCGTCGTCTTCGGCTTCACCGTTTCACCGTGCGATGCCGCATTCTCGTCGCGGCCGGCCATCTCCGGCCGCGCTCACTTGAAGCCGTACGACATCGTGAAATCGAGCTCGCTGCCGACGGGCACGCAGGCTTCGATCGCCGGCGCGTACGTGCTGGCGGCCAAGGCCAGAATCGTGGCTTTCATCAAGTCTTGAAAACCGGGCCGGTTATGCAGCGTGTCGCTAAAG
>Ga0116227_10010604_pt1 | contig 15983 bp, 10 predicted proteins | sample S1TSphgellanicum_FD_89693 | JGI IMG/M metagenome (GOLD analysis project Ga0116227, IMG submission 89693) | Host-associated microbial communities from peat moss isolated from Minnesota, USA - S1T2_Fb - Sphagnum magellanicum MG | ecosystem: Host-associated > Plants > Peat moss > Unclassified... | reverse complement strand
TTCTCTCCTCCCCCCCCCCCCCCCCCCCCCCCCCCCCCCCCCCCCCTAAATTGATTTTTATTCAATTTTTTTTAACAAAATTATTCAATATTCAATAATTCGAACAACATAGGTTTAAACATTACAAAACCACCATAGTGCATTACTATTCATCAAGGGTTTTCCAATAGTACCAAAAGCGTGATGGGGTGCACCATGGTTTGGGAAATTTTCATAATGATAAACAAACAACCTTGTGAATAGGTAGATTGGGCCACCTTTCCACCAAGAGGCATTATCCTTGGCAATGTAAAGGGAGGATGTTTTAGATTACCATTTCTTCAACAAAAGTTATTGACATGGAATAATAAAAGAGACTCCATGTCAAACAAATTCTTTCCAAGAGTTTGTGAAAGACCCACTCTTCAGTCATAACAAGATTGGAAAAGATAGATGATTTAGTTACAATGGATATGGGAGAATTATAGCTTATGCGCAAAGTGTATTACCAATCTTTATGCATTGTTTATAATGAATTATAGGAAGAGCATATCAATTGTAGGCAAGTACTCCCTTTATTTCATGTCAAATTAATGTTGAGATGAATGAGAAGTTGACAAATCCTATCGTTATGGAGGAATTGGAAGCTTTAGATAAACACATGAGATTTAGCAAGACTCCAAACCTAGATGGGATTGTTGTGGAATTAGGAAAGTTGATAATAAAAAACTATTAGTTGATGATCAATAATGCAATTCAAGACCAATCCTTTTCCAACATAACTACTTTTGGTATCATAACCTTGATATAATTAGGACATTAGAAGACCTTTCTAATTGAGGGTCCATCATGTTATTGAACATAGTAGAAAACATATATGTTGGTGCCCATCAACATAGATTTCAAAATTTCCATATGGAGGTAATTCATCCAAACCTTGAACACCCTTCTTACTTATGGGACACATTTAAGAAACATGTATCCTTGCTTTAATCATGTTAGATTGGACAATGCAATCCAAACAAAGTTTAGTTATTTTAAAGCTTGATTTTGCAAAAGCTTGTGATAAAATTTCATGGGATTTTGGGTGAACGCTAGTTAAAGTGGCCCAAAAAGAAACTATTACATCAAGTCCATTTCATTTGCTTTTTAAACCCTATAAAGATTAATAGTTAAATAACAACAATCCATTAATTTAAAACAATGTTTTTCAGTTTATGTTTATGCCTTAATAGAAAAAAAAATTACACATATGTGCACAAACCCACATAAAATATAATGATATGAACTTTTGAAAATACCCATTTTTTAAACATTAACAAAAACAACAATTTGAGTCCATTAAAAATAACCTACAATTAGAATATGTTGCAAAATCTTAAAAACCTGATTTTACAATATACTCTTTAACTAAAATGGAGTCCTTAACAATCATAATATCAACCATATGACCATTTTGAACTCCATATATGAAAATTGTTATTAGTGATGAAATTTCATAGTTTCATTTTACAAGTCCATAGACCTTTTAATTTGTAAGGTTAATGCACTATAAGGTGGCTCAATTTTTGAAATAAAATAAAATCCCACACAAGTTCATTTTACATGTTAATTTTTATTTTTTTTGTGATATGGTAAAATAGTAATAAAATCCACGTGTCAAAAAAAATGCATATTAAAAGAGCTTGATAGAGTTTCCAAAAATATGCACCTATTAATTTTTTTTGAAATACTTATGACCACTTTAAGGAGTGATGAGAATATGGTTCAATTTTTTCCATTAAATATTTCCTAGAACTAGATTTGACAATAATTTTTAAGGAAATATTTCACATAAAAGTTCATTATTTCTTGTTACACCACATATTGAGTCATTATAAATAATTTGGAATGAAATTCAATGTGAATATTTCAATTTTCTACCATTCTTAGTGGAATAATCAATATTCTTGGACTTCAAAAGGCCCATTATTGAAAATGGGTATACTTTTACTAAAATTAATTACATATTGGCTTTCATAACCAAGTTGTTAATATAGAACCAATTGTTAATTGAAAAAAATATTACTCATTGGAGGTGTCCATAAAACAAAAGAAATGGACATTGTGATTCCAAAAATTAGCCACATTTACCTTGTAATTTATGCATAGTAACTACCTACATCATCATATGCATACTTTCAAATAATAATAATCTCAAATTAAGTCCCAATTAAAAGATTCTAAAATGTAAAATACAAATTAAACATTTACACTCACATCACACAAATTACCATCATGACACCAAAAGGGTGACCCTAGCTTGCATTAACATTATCTTTTTTTATGCACTCTTGAAAATATTTGGCATTTCATTAATATGATCTCATTACTTTTGAAGAAGTGGAAGCCAAGGTCAATATGAACAAAACCCTTAGCTCTTTGTTCCCTATCCAAAAGGGTATTCAAATATCCATTAGCATTGTGGGTCTATTAATCCTAGTCAAAGAAATGCACAATCTCATGACCAAACAAGGAGCAACCAATGGTAAAGGGATGAAGTAGTGTAGTATGGTAGTATGGTAGGAGGATGTAGTAATTGGTTTCTTAGAAAAGATTCAAGTTTTTTGAATTATGTCTTGGAGGAAAGTTTTTGGACTATTTTGTCCTATCCTTTCTCGATTATTGACATTCAATTGGTAATGCATTTTTTTAAAACTTTGCATTTTCTTGGAGTTTGTAGTATGAACTTGTATTTGGATTTGTATTTGGTTGTATTTTGTTTTGATATTAATATAAATAGTTATAGAATTTGTGTTGCAACAATTAATACATGCAAGAATAATATTTCCTAGGATTTCTTGTAAGTGTATGTAATCAAATTTCAAGTAGATATGTGGTTTTAGAGTATAATTATAAAACCGTATTCAAGAACCTAAATATGAAGTGAATTTTAGTACTTATCAATCAACAAGTATGTGGAGGGAATCTAACTTTTGAGTGGTTTATGATAACAACTAATATCTTCATATGCAAATGATACTTTATTCACCACCAAAGGTGAGTGAAACATAGTCACTAATCTAATCAACATTCTCCAAATGTCCAAGGTGACTTCTAGCCTTAAAATCAATGATGTCAAATTTTCAACCTATTGATAAAACTTGAGGAGAGGAAGACCCATGTGGATGGTTGAAGTGGTACAAGAAATTTTTTTCTTTATGTCAAATCTCACAAGCTTGACCATTTAAACACAATTAAATATGACACCTTAATATTTAATGAAGCTTCATTATGGGACAAACATTCCCTAGCCATATGATTACCAAGTCTTGGGAAAGAACTTTCAATAATATTATGTTTGTGGAGCCTCTCAATTGTATGTTATTTTTAACCTTCATTTCTAATGAACAAATGAATTTGGAGGGAGTTACGAGTGGTTGATTGAAAGGTGCAAGGAACCATAAGAATGGGGTATGAAGGAACTTGAAGACATTTTGGATTTGAACTTAATGTGTTTTTTTGCCATGAAACAAGTTTGTTATGGAATTGGTTGAACAATCAATTACAACTACTTAATGGAAAAAATGAATGTAATATGAAACCAATTTTTACAACAATGGTGTTATTTGTGCAAGTCGGGAGATGGGTGGGTTTTCACTACAAGGGAGGAGTGGCCCACCTTTTTAAAGACTATAAATAATTTCATGCCCCCTTACACATGAGGTAGGAGTATTATTTCAATACTCCTAAACATTATCACCTTTATTGCATGCAAATAGTCACACATGATGATCCAAGTGACTTGTTTAAAGGTGATCCCAACACAATTGATGGAAGTTGGAGAACAATTAAGGTTGTTAAGGTTTCCAAAGGGCTTCCAAATAAAAGATTAAATGGTTATACAAAGGCCCAATTGCTTCACTTTCCTCTGGTTTGAACTATTGGTAGTGAAGCCATAACACTAGGTTTTTTTAATATATTGTCAAAGTCAAAAGGAAACTTATTTGGAAGAGAAATTCCTTGTCCAAATTAATAAGAAGCAAATGGGTCGATACACTCCTATCCTCCTTGTTTGATTGGAAGGTAGTTTGTACCAAAAAAAATTTGAAAAAAGAATATGGATTCACTTTCTCCATCCATCACACGGTACTAGCCATGAACTCTTAGAAGGATTACATAAACTAACTTGTAGGTACAAGTTGCCACTATTCCCTTCAACATCTTAGATTTATTTCATGTCATTCTAAAATTAGTTAGTTGGTCTTGAATTATCATGATCAATAATTAAATAAGTTTAAATGTAAGTTGGGAAGACCTTTATGTAAAAACTTGTTTCTTTAAAGTGGAATTCCCATAAATATTCATTTGACCATCCAAGGAAATATAGATGTGCTTCAAAGAGTTCGTCTAATCTTGGTTGGTTATTGGAAAAATGGCAAGTTACAACTAAGATCCAAGGGTAATTTTGATTAAAACCTACATGTATGGTCCAAAATTGGTTAAACACTAGATAAAAGACCTCCCAACCTAATATGTATGATATAGAAATTTTAGGAAACACCATTCCTTACAAGATTGAAATGTTGAAGTTTATGGAAGACCTTGGTGTAGATATGTTGCCAAAGGCTATGTATGTTAATTTCTATTATAAAAAATGATTAGATATGGTGTTTGTTATTGTGTTAGTACATCCATGTGCAATATATCATTATAGATGTGGACATGACACATCTTTAGTTGTGGTTAGTTTTATCTACTTGTAGCATGAGTTCCCATTCATATAATTATGGGCTTGTTTGAAATTACAAATGCAATAGTGTTGAAAATCATTGGTTGTAATATTTGGTATTGTGTAGTGTCCACGTGTGGTATTTCCTAACCTAAAGTTATGAATTCAACATACTATTCTTTGATTAGGTGCCATAACTATGGAAAGGTATGTCACACTTGCATTGGGAGTTTGCATTATAGATGTGGACATGATGCATTTGCACTTGTGGTTAATTTCATCAACTTGTAGCATGGGATCTTAGTCATATAACCATGGGCTTGTATGAATCAAGAAATATTATAGTAGTAGCATAAGTAAAAGACCTTTTAGTTTCTTTTTATTTCATTTGAAAAAGTGGTTGTTTATAATGTGAAAGATGAAGGAGAAAACTTATTGACCCTTGCAAAAGCTCTAACATTTGTAGTTATATGTCAACATTTGGATTTGGGCCTTTTGACTCCTTGGCAAGGAACTTTTTTTTGGTAGACGTTCAACCAAACACGTTAATATGCTTGCAATAATCTTGAAGTTTGAAGTGGGTTTCATAAGGTTAATTTCAAGAATACACAAGTTGTTTTGCAAAAATCAACCAAATGGACAAGAAATCAAACAAGGGATGCATAAAGAGGAGAAAGGCATGTTTGGACATAAGGTTTTGCCATCAAAATTCCTAGGGAAGATGAGGTTTGCCAATAATGTAATTACTTTATAGGAAAGCCTAAAATATCAATATGTCATTAACTTCTGTTATGGAAATAGAAAATCCAAGACTTACAAGCTTGCAATGTATCATATGCACACACATGAGCAATTTGCAAAGCTATTTTGCCAATAATAAGTTTCATGTGTTGAAACAAAGTATTTTCAATCAAGCCAAAGGTAACTAGTTATGCTCTAATGGCTTAAAAACTACCTTTTTTATAAGTCTATGCAACACTTAGGTTAGATTTGTCAATTGCACCCCAATTTCATTGATTTTATAAAAGGGGCTTTCAATTATGAATTATAAGCTTTGTGCATATGCATGATCAAAGAAGTTATTGTAATGTTTGCTTTATTTTTGTCATTTGCAATTATTTGCAATTATTTTCAATGATTAAAAAGCTCATAACATGCTTGTTATGATGTTTGACCCATATTTTAAACTTGGATGTGGTGACAACTTTAGTAGGAAAGTTGAAGGTGATGGAAACCATAACCACAATTGAGTAAAAAAATCTCCCACCCATATTCATCCCACTTGCTTGAGGGATTTTAATTTTTTGTCATTATAGTCTAGTCTAGCGTGGATTTAAGGGGAGGGACAATTAGGAGGTTCAAAAAGAGGATTATCATTCGACCAATAGAGGGAGGGACAATTAGGAGGTTCAAAAAGAGGATTATCATTTGACCAATAGAGGGAGGGACAATGGGTGCTTGCTTTAAAGTGGAGGGTGTCAATTGGGAGGGACTAAAGGGCATCAGAAATAAAGATATCCCCTTAAGCAATTGTGGGCAAAACAATAATTGCACAAATATGATTGTTTAGGGCATTGCTTGTGACAATCACCTAAACATGTTTTCTATGTGGTGGAAGGATAACCCATAAGGAAAGTGAAATAACAAGTTAAATTTACACCTAACACATGTGTAGTTAGTGTTTATGTCACGATGATTAATATTGTGAGACCAATGATGTTTTATGTTAATGTTTTATGGAACAAGTGGGTCCACCCATGCTAATAACTAGGAACCAATGGTTCCTTTAAGTGAGGATTGCTTAATTTGAAACATTTTTGGAATATACTGAAAAAATATTTAGTTAAAAAATTCAATATAACATTACGTGAAGGTCTATATTAAAATATGGTTTAAAAATCTTTTCAAGTCCTTTTACAAGTCTTTTAAATAACGAAAACACTAGTGATAGTTGTTTTAAAAAAGTTATATGGGCATTTTTTATTCATTAGATTAATATCAAATTTATTCATATATTTTCATAATATATATTGTAAAACTGCTATATAAATATATCCAAAAATTTCAACACCACCTTAAATTACCATTTAAAAATATGAAATATTAAGTAATGGTTCCATGTTTGGTACATGTTGGCATGGGTGGACCCAAGTGCATTATGTTATAATGTGACTAGTATTGTGAGATTAGTTTAGTGTTTTTTATCACATTGCGGTTAATATTTTGATAGAGGGCAATAGAAGGAGAGTTGTTAAGATGTGAACTTTGTGGCAATAAAAGTTTGAAAGGAACTTAAAGAGGTTGATGTGAACTTGGTGACAAGAAAAGTTGGGATGAGAACTTAAAGGCAATCAAAATGAGAGGTTTGAATGAAATAGGAATGGGGTTTATTAACACAATAGTTATGCATAACATGCAAATTGTCATAATAATATCCAAGGATGTTGATAATGGGATTAATATGCTTGGATAGGCAAATTGATAAGAAACAAATTTCAATTTTTTTCCTTCAATAGTTGGTTATTTATATGAGTGTACTAGAGACCAATAAATCTCACAAAGACATTAAAGTTATCCATAAAATAGTCTTCATTTTGGGTCACACTTCAAACCTTACTCTAGCCAATTCATCCTCCCTGTTGAACTATCCATAAACTCCATCAACATGAGTATCATTCTTCAAAACTAAAGATGATCACCCCTAAGTGGTCACCATAGTTTCTATTCTAATTACACTAAAGTCTACCTAGCACCACATAAATCTACCAAGGGATATGAAGGGATAGACTTCCCTATCAAGGGATTTGGTAGTCATTAGGTAGGTCCTATGTAGTCCTCTAAATAGACTTTAAATATCCCATAACCTAGGTAAACCCTATGTGTTTCCCTAGGTAACCCTCTAGGTAAGCTTTATGTAGGACACCTATGTAAGCTTTTGGTAGGCCCGATCCTAGATAGCCCCTCTTGCGCTACAAATTGGCCCTAGATAGTCCTCTAAGTAATCTCTAGATATTCCTAAACTAAGAAATTTCTAGCTAACCCCGTATGTAAGCTTTGTGTAATTCCCTAAGTAATCTTGAAGCATCCCATAACTTAGGTGTGTCCCCCATGTAAACATAGGCATGCCCTGAGGCAAACATACCCAGGTCTGACCAGGCTTTTTTTGGCTGGCTATGTATAACCAAAATGCTATTTAAAAAAAAAGAGGTGCTAGAGATCATGTGCTTTTTGAGATTTTCAATAGCCAGAATTTGACCAAAATGTAAGAAAAATCATCAGATTTTTAGATATACATTGTTCAACCCACATGCTGAGAGAAATAGCCCAGTATCATAAACTTGGTGGCAAAACTGATACTGTACTCCCTGATCAGATTCGACAACAAACTGTCGAATAAGTAATTAAATCTTAAATCTTAAATTCGGCACTTGGTTTTTTTAATTCTGAAAATTTCAACAGGTAATGGCTATCAAAAATAATAAACACATTCTTATTATGTTTATGGGACAGTTTAGTGTGTCTAGACTGTTTTGGTCTTAAGTTCTTGAACTTTAAGGTCTGTTCAAGCCCAAAAAACTTGGGTATTCTTAATTTTATAATAATTACAAAAATTCGGCACAAAGTAATGAAATAAATAAAATTTTCAAAATTTTGGCAAAACAAAAAATAACTTAATAATTTATGTCGAAATCGTTCATGTACTTAATGTACTCTGACAAACCCCTGGGAATCCAAGTACAGGTTGTCATCATAGAGGGGATGTAAGAATGTACCCTAATTTTGGGGCCAAGAGGGGGTACAGATGTCTATGGTATGTAGTTCACTGCCAAAACTCCACAATTATTAAAATGTCTTTACTTTGCAGATACCACTGAAAGAGAGGATAAGGGGTAAAAGGAGGCCCAAAGACAGTGTGAAGACAGTGTGAAGACAGGGTTACTTTAGGGATAACTCTATTATTCTTTCAGTCATTTCAAAAGTTCAAAGTTGGTGAACAACTAACTATCTATCACCTTCATCACCCCCCCTCCCCCTCTGTCTGTTGTCACCAATAATCCTCGAACCTGTGACAAACACCACTGACATTCTGTGATGAACCCAATTGTGGGTTGTTGATAGTTTGGTACATTCCAATGGTTTTTGCAAGCAATTTTTGCAACCATGTTTTTGTTACATAGAGAGGTTGCAAAATGATGATGATGATGATGATGATGATGAGAGTAATTATACCTAGTCTAATTGGTTTGTATCTATATTCCATGGCTGTGCAATTTTGGGACTGGATTTGGGTTTATTAAGTATACAAACAGATAACTGCACACCTATGAGCATTACCATCAGTGCTTGGCTATAGTGGCATGCAATCTCAATAAGCTATATATCTTTTCAAGGATAGACCTCCAAACCCCAGTTGTATCACATATTTAAGCTGCCTGTATATTAATTATTCAGTGTGTGTGGATGGAAAGGTAATACATATTCCTTCTATGTTTGGATGAAAAGTGATCCATATTCATTCTTTGCATGGATGAAAATGTGATCTGTATCTGCCAACTGAGCAGTTTTTGGATGGAAAGGATGCTGATTATGTCAGATAATCAACTGGAGGTTGCTGATTACGAAAAATAGTAATGGCCTCAAGCTAGTTATGTAGTCCATAATGTACGTTGCCAAGAGTACAGAGCCCTAAGATTACATATGCCCATAGTTGTTAACATGGTACAAGACCCTTGGCACATGTTACCTGGCATGCCCCTTGGTACTTGTAACATGGGAGGTTATGGGTGCAAAACATGACAAGGTGCAAAAAAAAAGGGGCAACGGGCAGACTGAGGGGAAAAAATTGCAGCAGTACTCGTCTACTCGTGATAGCATTAGCAACTATGGGCATATATAATGTTAGGGGGTCCAGAGTAGAGACTCATCCAATAGGGTGATCTGTTCATCCTTCCATGCAAGGAGGAAAAGAAAGAAGAGCACCCACCCATAATGGGTTCTCCTACCTACAACCGGCCTTTTTAATTGCTGGCTATATATAGTCAAAAAGTCAAATAAAAAATTAAAAGTTCTTAAATCAAGTGCTTTTAAAGATTTTCAATAGCCAGAATTCCAAAAAAAAAGAAACAACTTGCCAAATTTCTATACATGGTTCAAGTAAGTAGCCAGAAAAAACTTTTGATTTTGTATTTAGCTTGTAGCCAAATTTGGCTAAATGTTTCTATGGATGATCACCAATTTGGCTAAATAAAAAATTTGACATTGTCTATAACAAGCAGAGGTATTTCCTAATCTAGTTGTAAGTATTTGCTACTTACAATTAGGAAATACCAGGCTAGTGCAAATACTGTATAGTACCTGGGCTGGTTCGATAACAAGGTGCCTAATAACAACAATAAAATGCTCATTTACTTTTAGCAGAAAAAGATAAAATATTAGAATTAGGTGAATACTAAATAATGTGTTTGAGAGCTTTCAGATTTTTGACATGGCAGGTAAATATTATTCAGAACTTTTGGCAAATCCAAGATTAATTAATTAAAGCTTAGCTAGCCTAGGTATTAAGAACATCTCCAACATTAGTTGGCCAACCATCCCTTTACATTAGTAGTGGTGGCACTTTTGGAGGAGATGGTGCATAATGTAATGGCAAAACTTTGCATTACCCTCATTCTTTCACAATCACTTGAGGGCCTACACGTTGTCTCTCTCCCTTCAAGGCTGAAAAATGAGTCCAATGTGTTTGTGTGTGCATATTTCTTATAGATGAGCAAAAAATCCAATAAAAAACCAGATGGTTGGAACCATCACATAGAAGACAAAAGGGAAGGCCAAAGAAAGGTCAAAAAGACACACAACCTCTAGGAACCAAAGAATGGAGAGACCTAGTCCCTCTCATGGTAGGAAGCTATTTCACCCATAGCCCTTTTACTGTCACCTACATGCATATTCCTTATAGAGATTCTAGTCATTTCGCTCTTTGTATCTTTTGACAAAACTTTGCATTGTTATGTTTACACATTGTCTATTGTATTGCTTGAATTTTCTCATGTAACTATGGAATAATGATGAAAAGATCTCCATGGTCTAATGCAAGTTGATCTTTGAAGTTAGTGAAGATGAACATCTCCTTTTTATGTTGCACTTTTCATTCAATTCAAAGGGAGAGGCAAGCATGAAGGTAGCCACATAGGCCATAGTGCAAACATTTTGAAAGAACGAGAACATGACAAATAAGGTGTAGTTCATTTGAATGCAGTATGGATTTTAATGTTGCACATGATTATTATTCTCAACAAAAATTTAATTATTGTGACATCTTGGGTTTTTTTTAATTCAAAAATGCACTTCTTCAATGAGGATGTTCGTTTATGGTGTAGATGTTGATGGGTGTGATGAGTATTGCAAGTTGTGAGAATCAACTACAATTGAAGTGTAGAAGAAATTTTGTCAAGTTGTGAAATAGTGTTTTGAGTTGAAATACCTTCGATAGTCAAACAGGGTGAACATTGAGAAACAACTACAAATCGATCATGATAATGGCTTTTTCAAGATGTTCGCTAGCCTAGATTGTTTGCACACTGTGTGAAAAAAATGTATAGTTTCTTGGTAGAATTAATTTAATGACAAAGGTGAATAACAACATTACCCTTGAAGCAATTACATACTAGAGTTTATGGTTTTAGCATGCACATTTTGGTCTTCCTAAGGGGAATAAAGTTTGAATGCACTTGATCATAGTCTTCTTATTGTTAATTTATTGCAAGGTGTTGGGTTGGATGTCACATTCATAGTTAATGGCATTGAATATGTTCAAAATGATCTCCTCATTGATGGAATATATCCACATTGGTCCATTTTTGTGCAAACCATTCACCAAACCCCAAGGGGAAAAAAATATCACGCTTTGTTGTTACACATGAATCTTGTAGGAAGGTTGAGAAACATGTTTTTGGGGTGATGCAAGTTTGTTTTCACATCATTGCAAATCCGTCTTGGTTATGGGACTAAGAGATCATCTTGGACATTTTCATGGCAAGCCTGTTGTTTCACAACATGATTTTAGAGGATGAGCATAATGAAGATTTAAAGATGTTTAAACTTATTAAAGACATTCAAATTAGATGCAAATTATCTTTTGCTAATATTAAGCTTGTACATAACACATAGAAAACACAAAATTACATTATCAATTGACGAATGGCATCATGAAACACTTATGTCCACTCAAAGGCCACAACCATACATGAAAATAAAGAATTTTCTCAATTGCCCCTTTTTGAATGCAAACAATGTTTGTTTTCTTCTTTAGTCCATCAATTTGTCATAAACATAATTTCAAAATGTTTCATCCCAAGTTGGTGGTTATCCTTTAAGTGGTTGGGTTTGCTCTTTCTTTGAGTTAAAGTTGTTGATGTGTGTGGAATTATCACTACTACAGTGGAGTTGCAGGTGGAATAATTGGTAATGCAACATACACCAAAGGGGTGAAATGTGTTCATTGTTTATGTAGTTCCTTATTATGATGCAACTAAAACATTCTTTTGTTTCAAGTGAAACAAGTTGTTTATTTAGTAACATAAACAATTGCATGATGTTTGTCTTTTACAAAATCATTATTTTTTTGAAAGTTGTAGTAACCATATCATGTGTTGCACATGCTTGAGTTTACATTATGTTTTCATTCAATTTGTTCATTTTAGTTATGTTCCTTATGTCTTTGTAAGCAAATGGGGTAATGACAACAAATTTGCAAATTGAAACACCTTTAGAATGTGACTATTAAAAATTCTAACTTCAATTTGAGGTTCATGCATAGGTTGTTCTAAATGTACTATTGGTTCATTGCTTTGATTTGTTAGCCTTATTTCCTCTACAACAACTCTATTTCTAGGTTGTTCCACATAATATTTTAGGTCATTGGGCTCTTGAAAACCTTTAACATTATACCACAATTAAAAAAACTCTCTTGCACTTGATTTATTTATGAGCTCTTCAACATGTCCATGCTTTCCCCAAACTTAATACTCAATGCTTTTTTCATTTAAATTCGGATTGTTTTTATTTGACATGTTCATGTTAACTACAATTGTGTACATTTCACTAGGCTTAGTTCGTTGTCCATGGCTATTGTATTCAAAGGTTAAACTTTTGTAACTTTGAACCCACTTTTGATGTCATATTTTGTTAATGAGATGTCCAATGTTTTGTTAACCCAATTATCAAAAGTTGATTTGTCTAGTTCCTAACAATTGGGTTTAACCATGTTGTTTATTTTCTTTCTAAATGTAGTCTTGAAAAGTTTGAAACAAATCACATCTAAGGGTTGTAATGCATGAGATGTGTGTGAAGGTAAAATCACCATGTTTAAGCAAAATGTTTGCGCTTGTTTTAGTACTTTTACGGTTACATGTGAACCATGCCCATTTAGGATTAATAGATGCCTATTAGTTTGAAAAATGCCTTTATGAATTGACTTTGTGAAAAATGACAAAAAATTATTGAAAAGGAAAGATGTCATCTATGATTTATATTACATTATTAAACATGTATTTGGCTTGCCGTTTTTGATATAATCATTTTTTATCTTCTCACCTTTAAACATGATGAACCCTATCAAAAAACTTCTAGTTGCATTGATAGTTCACAATTTATAATAAACCATTCCTTGGATATGGGAATGGTGATGCACATTTGTTCTGAACCTTTTTTTGTTAAAACTCTTGTGCCTTATTTTTTTTGTGCCATAATTCCTATTTCATTGCATTCCATATGTGACTTGTTGTATGCTTGTGTTAAGTGTACAATGTTGTAAGATTTTGGTAGAATGAGTTGCATGCCTTATTAGTCAAACCTTTGTTTTATATAGACCTCCTTCTACAAGTTTGATTGACAACTCTAAATGTCTATGCTTAAATTAGTACCACCCAAAGTACTTGGGTACCTTTATCCCATCTCAAAATGGGGTAGTTCTAATCTAGGTGAATTCTACCACTTTGAATTTGAGTTGTTGCAATGCGATTGAGAGTCTACATGCTTGCATTCCAAGAATCCAATCAATAATAACTTCCTTTTTAATTTGACAACACACCAAGTGGGCCAACTTTTAAAAACCTAGTCTTCCCATTTAGAGGGTTAGACAATGAGGTCAAGGGAATGTTGAAAAGTGTCCTAGCTTTCTTGAGAGATGTTATGCGTCTTTCCACAACATCCATGGCATTTTATAACTATTTTTAAAGCCCACTTACTTCTTTCTACTAAACAAGGAGTCCTTGTTTCTTTTGTTTTTTTGGCATGTTCAAGTGGGATGTTTTCCTTGTCTTGAGTTAGATCAAATTGGATGTTGGTCTATGTGACTTGAACTAACTAATCCAACAAGGTATTTCATCATCTATGGGGTACATTGAACATCATCTCAATTTGATCTTCTTGGGCTTATCCTCCAAAACACAAGGGGAATGTGTTGATGCCACACAAAAAATATTCTTTTGTCTTTCTTGAAACTAGGCTAAAGACCACAAGAATTCAATTACTTCAAGATATGGTTCATGTTCATGTTGTTATGTTTACCAAAAATAAGTTCAACTAAGTTTACAAAGTCTTCCCAACTTAGATTTTTGATTCTCAAGTCGAATTCGAAACATTCAAAAAATTAGGGGATCCAACTACTAAAAAACAATTTGTTGTTTTTGTACTTTTTATTGTGGACATTTTGCACTAGGAAACATAATCTCATGGAAGTCTTGGAATTCATCTTCTAGTTCCTTTATGAACTTGAACATGTTTAATTATTGCAAAGAAGTTGAATGACTTGTTGGAAAATTGGATTTGTGCACTATGGATTTGAGTTTGTGATGCTTGGTTTTGACAAGAAAATTTATAGGGAGCATAGGATCCATGGGTTGTGATTTGATTTTGCATGGCCATTGTTCTAAGGGTTTGCAATTTAGGGTGTTATTTTATTGCTATCAATGTACAAGATGCCCTTAGATCCTTAGTTAATGAATTGCAAGCTTTGTAGATATGCCCTAAACCCAATAGTTAAAGCCTCCTATTGATGTATTCTTGGTGATCATGTGATCTTTTGTGTACATTGGATTGTGACATATACAAGCTCAGTTCCAAACAATGACCTCACATGATAAGTGAATAAATTTATAAATCTGGTCCAAATAGGACCCTTTATTTCCCATGATGTGTTGATTTTCATATTCATGTATAAGTTATGCTATGAAATTTCACAATTATTCCCCATCATCAAACAAATTGATTTATATCCTTGAATGTTGGACTCACCAAATGTTTGGTGCTAGGGTGTGCGATGCTAACCAACTTACTAGGGAACTCCCAAAGTGTTTGGTCAAGGGTGAATGTTTGGTCATAGGTGATTCTACCCTAGTTACCATTTATGAGAGGTTTTGTGCATCTGCTAGAGATGCTCTAAAGGTAGTAAAAGAAACACACACACTGTATTGATTGATGATGTCACAAACCTGATGCACAAGGTAAGCAGGGGATAAAATGTCATACAGATTATAATAATAGTTGGTAAGCTAGTCCAGGCTCCAAAAGTAGCTAAGCTAGAGAGAGAGAGAGAGAGAGAGAGAGAGAGAAGAAGGGAGAGGCAAACAACCTTTTTTACTCAGACAAATCTCATGAAATCCATGGTGGAACTCAGGTTAGGTTCAAGATGCAGCTAAGCTAGAGAGAGAGAGAGAATGTATGTTCTATGTGTAAGATAACACCCAAGGTTGTGGGAATTATCAGAATAAGGGCCTGCACAAGGTGAAGCTGAGGTGGGTCCGGTTCCCGTAATGTCCACAGTTAAAGAGCGTTACATGACATAAAACTTGAGGTGTCATTTTTTTAATTTAATTTTTAAAATATGATACCCGGCGGTTACCAGCTAGGTACTCCCACCATGTATCATGCAGGCGTTTCAAAACGTGAAATGCTCATCACCTTTGTGGATGGATGTTTCACTTGTTGAGATGCCCGCTCACTACTGAGACTCGATTACAGCGTATATTATAAGGCAACCTCCATTTACACTCTCACAAAGTGCACAAAGGTTCTTAGTTCTTCTTACATGTAGGTAAAGAAAGCCCTGGTGGCATTCCCAAAATAAGGGGTCTGGTTAGTACCTGAGTCCAGCCCCCACATTTTAGGAATGTCCCTCACCCATGGGTTGTAGTCATCGGAAACCGTAAAGCCCCCCCCCCCCCCCCCCCCCCCCCCGGGACAAGGGAAAATTTTCCCCCTTAAACCACCCCCCACCCCCAATAAACATATGGAA
>Ga0116227_10010603_pt1 | contig 15985 bp, 17 predicted proteins | sample S1TSphgellanicum_FD_89693 | JGI IMG/M metagenome (GOLD analysis project Ga0116227, IMG submission 89693) | Host-associated microbial communities from peat moss isolated from Minnesota, USA - S1T2_Fb - Sphagnum magellanicum MG | ecosystem: Host-associated > Plants > Peat moss > Unclassified... | reverse complement strand
TGGGGATTGGGCATGCACGAATTGCTTGAGCGCCGCGAAATCGTTCTTCGGCGCCGTCGATAGGTCGGGCAGCACATACCGGTCGCCCAATTTGGCCACGCCGAGCTCGCGCAGGTCGCGGCTCACGCTCGATTGAGTGGCCGCATGCCCGTATTTTCGCAGCAGCGCGACGAGCTCCGCCTGACGGCCCACCGTCTGTTCGCGGATGATCTTCGCGAGCAGCGTACGGCGCGCCGGGGCGCTGGAATTCTCGGTATCGGAGCGGAGCATGGGTGGCGGGGCGGTCTATGGATGATGGGAGGGCTGCATAAAGTTGCGCGGATTTTGCATAAACATGCAGTGGCTGTCAACGGCAATGCAGCCGCCATCCGCCGTGTGAAGTTGCGATGGCGAGGGCGGCGAGTATCCTTGCGAACATGTCTGTTCAAACCATCGAAGTTGAAACCGGAGCCAAACCGGACGCCGCGGTGATCTGGCTGCACGGTCTCGGCGCCGACGGCCATGACTTCGAACCCATCGTTCCCGACCTCATCCGCCGTGGCGAGCGCTCGTGGCGTTTCGTGTTTCCGCATGCGCCGGTCCGGCCGGTGACGTTGAGCGGCGGTATGCCGATGCGAGCTTGGTACGACATCGTCGCCATCGATCGCCGCGCCAAGGAGGACGAGGCGGGGTTGCGTCAGTCCGATGCATACATCAAGGAGTTGATCGCCCAGGAGGTGTCACGGGGGATCGTGGCGAGCCGTATCGTGCTGGCCGGATTCTCCCAGGGAGGTGCTGCGTCTCTTTACACGGCACCGCGCTATCCCGAGCGCTTGGCGGGCGTCATGGCATTGTCGACGTACCTTCCACTGGCCGCTTTGCTCGGCGCCGAACGCGCCCGGGCCAATGACGGGACACCTATATTCATGGCGCACGGGTTGTCCGACAGCGTGTTGCCCATTTCAATGGGTCTGGAATCGCGCGACTGTCTGCGCAGCGCGGGTTACCCGGTCGAGTGGCATCAGTATCCGATGGCGCATGCGGTGTGCGCCGCGGAAATCGAGGACATCCGTCATTATCTTCTGCGTATGCTCCCTTAGCAGCTTGTTTCGTGACAAGCGCGTGACAATTTCGTGACAATGCTGGGCGCGCGAGACTATGCTGCGCGTAACATCCTATCTGAGGCGATCATGATGACATCGATTCCTGGGACACCGGCTCCGGCCAAAAAGACCCCTTCGCTGAAGCGCTTGACCGCTGCCGCCGAGAAAGCGGAAGTTGGCGCAGCGGCCGCGAAAGATCGCGTGCGCTCTGCCAAGGCTGCGCTCAAGAAGTTGCGCAAGGTGGCGAAGAGTGCGAAGCGAGCGGCCAAGCTCGCGCAGAAGAAGGTGGAAGCCGCGACGGCTGCGCTGCGAGCGCCGGCGGCCAAACCCAAGCTGGTCAAGGCGGTCGACGAGTCCAAGGCTGTGAAGGTACCCAAGGTGGCCAAGGTGGTCAAAGCGCGCAAGGCGAAAGCGACGTCCGGCGCCAAACTGCCGGCATCTCCCTCGGCATCACAAGTCGCCAAGGCCGTGATCACGAGAATGTCGGCAGCCAAACCGTCGAAGCCCGCCGTTTCGGTGCGCCCCGCCGCGCACGCGCCAGCCAGTGCCGTGCCGCCGCAAGAAGCGGCTGTGGTCAGTTAGGAGCCCGGGCGCTTTGGTCAGCTGGACATGGCATTCGGGAACAGCGTGACGATCACGATCATCAGGAAGAGCAGCGCCAGAAACCCCACGAGCTGACCCAGCACCCAAAGCCCCAGGGCTTTGCGGATCGCGACGCCGAGAATCTCGCTCAATCCCATCACTTGCAGCACGACGGCCCACGCCGTCAACAGCACGTACGCAAAGAACTGTGCGTGCAAGATCAGCTCGACGAAGCCTTCCAGGTCCGGACGCAGTACGGCCTCGAACGCCGCCTCGCCGGCGAGTAATGCGGTGAACACCCAGATGACCAGAGAGGCGACCATCGGCACTCCGCCGTAGGCGAGAACATGCATGACCTGCTGGCGCATGGAGGCTTTACCGGCGCGCGCTCCCAGGCGCGTGTAAATGGTGCCCATGAAGAAGAGACTCGCGATGCCGGCGATGCTGCCAATCAGCAGCGCCTTGCCGAAGATCTCGGCGATGCCGCTCACGGCGCCGGCATTTTGCTCCCGGCTCAGCGCAAGCCAACCGACGATGCCTTGCGCGGCACCCAGCAGATAGTCCACGCGCTCCACGGGTCGCGATGCCAGTTCGCGGAACACGCGACGTGGTCTTAGCCATACATCATGCAAAGGTCGAATGGGGTCTAGTGGAAGCACGCGAGCAGCGTACGCAATCCGCGTGATCGACTCCAGCATCACGCGCAGATGACAGCAACCTTTTTCGGGGCTACTCTCACTGCGAGCAGCCGTTAGACCGCGAGGAGAGTAATGATCATGGCAAAGAAGAAGAGTAAGAAGACTAAAGCGAAGAAGCTTCCCGTTGCTAAAGCAAAGCGCGCAGCGCCCAAGCCTAAGTCAGTGAAGAAGAAGGCAAGCAAGACCAAGCCGGCGAAGTTGAAGAAGACGACCAAGCCTTCGGCCAAGGCGAAGGTGTCGGTCAAGAAAACGTCGGCCGTGAAGCCGGTGAAGAAGGCCGTCAAGAAAAAGTCGGCCAAGAAGAAGGCACCCGTCGTCAAGAGCGTGACCCCGGTCACATCCATCCCCGTCACCGAACCGTCCCATCTGCCGGAGCACGACGCGCTCGCCGAGGCGGTGCCGTCCGAAGCGGAAGTCGCCGTGTCTTGACCCGATAATCGAACCGCCTTCACCGCGCTCATACAGCCTGCCGCTGCGGGATAAAATCGCAGGGTATAGCGCGGCTGAAGGCGGCACCGCGCCGTGTCCACTCGAGGCCGAGGCCCGTCGGGCGGGGAACCTTCGGAGCTGTCGTCGGTCAAATCTGACAGGCACAAGCGTTGAAGACCGATCAACAGACCGTGCCGGGTTTCCCACTATGCTGTTTCCACCTCGAGGGGTGGGTGTGGAGGCGGTTAGCATGGCATACGGAAAAAGCAGACTTTACGACACTGGCGCTGTGGCCGAAGCCGGCGACGTGGCGGCCGCTCCCGTCTCATTGCGAAGCAACATCGACCGCGATCGGAAAGAGTTGCTCAGCGAGATCGACACGCTCCGCTCCATCAACGCCCATTTGATCAGGCAAATTGCCCTGCTCCGCCAGCGCGAGGCACATGCGCAGCGGCTGGCGCACCGGGACGGGTTGACCGGTTTGTACAACCAGCGGCGCATGCTGGAATTGTTGAAGGAATCGATGGCCGAAGCGGCGCGGCGGGACCAGCGCGTCGGTCTCTTATTCATCGATTTGGACGGCTTCAAAGGCGTCAACGATCGATTCGGTCACACGGTGGGGGACGAACTGCTCATCACCGTCGCGTCTCGAATCGCGGCCCGGGCGCGCACCGAGGATTTCGTCTGCCGGTATGGTGGAGATGAATTTGTCGTCATCCTGCCGCGGGTGGCCGACATGGCGGCCGTGAATCGAGTGGCGGACAGCATCCGGGCTCGAGTCGCTCTGCCGTATCGACTAAACGGAATCGATCTGACCGTCACGGCGGCGATCGGCGTGGCGCTGTACCCGGACGAGGCCCGCGATGCCATGGATTTGATGCGCCGGGCGGATGAGTCGATGTATCGAGCGAAGTCACGGGGCGCGGACCTTACCGCTGCACCCACTCGCCTGCCCGCGCTATCGCGGCGGCGGGACGATCGATCGAAACGGCGCCGGGTCTAGAACGCAAAACTCTGCTTTCGGAGATGATATTTCGCCTGTTGCCGGCTATTCTGGCGCGCAGCTTGGCAGACGCGTACCCATCGTCGACATGTCACTCACCGAATTCCGATTGGCTTCTTGTTTGGTCCTGGCTCTCGGGATATCGGCTTGCGTCATCGTCCCAGATCAACGCCATTATGCCGGCGGTCTGGTCATGGTCGCGCCTCCGCCCCCTCGGGAAGAGGTGGTCGGCACTGCGCCGCAACCCGGATACGTCTGGCTGAGCGGATATTGGGCTTGGGTCGGTGACCGGCACGAATGGGTCCCCGGGCATTGGTCGGCACCGCGCCCGGGCCGGCACTGGGTGTCCCACCAATGGGTCAGGGAAGGCGACGGATGGCGCATGAAACCCGGACACTGGGCTAGAAACTAGCTCGTCGGCCAGGGATTGGCGCCCTGAAAATGACTCAAGGGCTTCTCACCGGCCGCGTCGAACCAGTCTTCGATCAAGCGATAGGATATCGAGGTATTGGGCGGCAGCAGCGGTGTGCCCGCCGCGATGTCGTCGCGCGTGAACCACCGTGCGTCCTCGAGCTCTTGATCAATCCGAAATATTTCGTGCGTCACCGCGTGGGCCGTGAAGCCGAGCATCAACGATGAGGGGAACGGCCACGGCTGCGAGGAGTGGTACTCGATGTGATCCACTTCGACGCCGGTCTCCTCCAATACTTCGCGCGCCACCGCATCCTCGAGCGATTCGCCCGGTTCGACGAATCCGGCGATCGTGGAGTAGCGGCCCACGGGCCATGAGGCCTGACGGCCGAGTAGTGCGCGCGGCCCGTCGTGAATGAGCACGATGATGGCCGGATCCAGGCGTGGAAATTGTTCTTGCCGGCAGGCGGGATTGGTACACACGAGCACATGTCCGCCGCGCGCGGGCATCGTCGCCGTACCACAACTCCCGCAATATCGATTGCGCCGCCGCCAGGAGATCAGTGCGCGGGCATATCCCAGCAGCCCCGCCTCGTCGGGCGGCAGCAGCGACGCAATCATGCGCAGATCCTCGAATCGGCCGTCCTCGTCCAATTGAGGCGGATCGATGGAGTCGAACTCATAAGCGAAATAGGAGGCGTCCTCGTATTCTCCCAGCAGGATCAGGTCACTGATGCCACGCCGTTCCGCCGGTATCGCCTCGAGCTCGATGAACACAGCCTTGGGGTCCACGCCATGCGCAATGAAATTACGTGAGTTCCAAACCGGAACGACCCGACTGCGCCGGTCGCCGAGCGCATCCTCGTACCAGTCCGGGTCCTCACGCAAATGTGCAGCGCGATCCAGGTAAGGACCGGCAAATACGTTCCGTCTTTGCATGCAACCATTCTAACAGGGTGCGAGCCTTGCTACGCTGTGAGACCGATGCAGTAGCACGCCGGTTCACGCAGCCTTTCAGCGAAATCCCGTCGAAGCGCCTCGCCCTTCTCGAACCACGCACTCCGAAGTGCAGCGTGCGCTGCACCTTCTGCATCCCGATAGACGATTCAGGAATCGATAACGGTAAAGCCCTCACGTCGCGCCGCGGCGGTCAAACGGGCGTCGAAGCAGACCACTTCGAGCGTCGCAGCGTCATGATCCGATGCGATCAACGCGGCTGAGAGCTGCAGGCTGTCAGCCGCTCGAAGTGCATGCAGGCGCAGCAGACGTTCCGCCGTGCGACGGATCATGTCGCCGGGAATGATTTCGTGCCACGCCGCCGCCAGTCGCTTCGCCGCCCTTAGCGCAGCCTCCGCGTCCTCGGCGCAAACAGCACCCTCGCGTTCGCGACGAGCGACTGCCGAAGCGAGTTCGACCGCCGTTCCCCACCAAGCCACGATCTGAGAATCTTCCTCATACAGCTCGAGAGCCCTCTCACGTGACGGCTCATCGGCGACGAGCGGTAGGATTGCGGAAGTATCCCAGTAGCGCATCGGAACGTCAGCGATCTTGAGAGCGATCTTCCAGCAGCGCATCCAGCGTGCGCGCCGAGCGCGGCAGAGGGTGGGGTAGCAGCGTACGCAGCTCACGCGCCCCCAACGCACGTGTTGCGGGCCGCGTGATCCCCCGCGCGGCAAGCAGAGCAAGTCGATCGGTCCCGGGACCGCTTGTCTCGATGCGTTCGATTCGAGCAATGGGCACGTCGCGGTCGTAGATCAAGACAGGCTGGCCGGACCGAACCTTGCGTAAATACGCGCTGAGGTTATTCTTAAGCTTGGATATGGTAGCCTTTTCCATCTGGCCATTATAGCCAAGTCGTTTTCCATCGCAAGCATGCAGCGGCGCTGCGCGCGCGCAAGTCCGATTCCGTCCCCGAAAGGCTAAGACGAGATTTTTCAAGTTAGCTCTGCTGCTTTGATTGGCAGGCTCATTCCCCTATTTCGTTGTCGGTTTGGCAGGTCGAGCAAGTCCAGCCACGCTTGGTGAGCAGATCGCACAGCTGCAAGCCGCCGCATGCCGCGCAATGCCTGAGCCCGATCTCGTCGCGCCGCCCGAGCGCGAGCAGTAAGAACCAGGCGTGCTCGAAGGAGATAGTCGCAGGCGAGTGCAGTTCGCGATAGGCCTCGTAGCCTCCGCAAAGCAAAGCCCCGGCTTCGAGCGAGCCCACACGATAGCTCGACTCCACGCCCTGTGAAGTTGCGCGCAGCAAGCCATACAACACGAACAGACTCGCGAGTTGCGCCGCCTGAAAATTCAGCTCGGCATTGCGAAAAAAGAATGCCGCCTGACGCGGCGACTTGCCGCGATGTCGCATCACGCGCTGCGCGCCGTGGTTCAACACGTAACTACGGTACAGCTTGCGGATGCGATCGTCGCTGAGACCGGTCCACTGGCGAATCGTGAACGTACGCGCCTCGTGACCAATCAAGCGCCACGCCAGGTCAAAACGCTGCCGGTCGCGGGTATATCGATCGTCGGACACTCTCATGATGCAATCCTTTTCTCATTCGGTGATTCGCGCATTTTCGGGTATAAAAGAATTTGACAAAGATTTGTCACAAAGTTAGCGTAAAACTCGTCGGGTGGATACGAGCGATAGCCGATGTATTCGCAGCGAAATGCGGAACCGCGAAAGATGCACCGGTGGGAAGGGTCAATGGAGGCGGACATGCAGGATGCACATGTGGGGAATTTGAATCGCGAACCACAGGTCTCGGCCGAAATGCTCGAGTCCTTGCGCGAGCTGAATCACCGGTTTCTCGATCTCATCGCGACACCGACGCGCGACTGGAATTCCACGGGACGGGTGGGCCTCAACGTCGATCTTGGGGATCAAGTGGCGCCGCTCTCGGCGGCCCAAAAGCGGGCTGTCGCCAGCTGCCCCTACGCATTGTTCGATCTGCGTTTTCATGACGACGAGTACTGGCAGACCCGGGCGCACAGCACCCGGCAGTGGAGCGTCTTCGATGCGGCGGACGTGGACTCGGGAACTCTGGACTTCGTGCGCCTGGCCTTGTTCTTTGCGTGGCACGCGGCATCGACGTCCAAGCTCGCCGCGCGATTTCTCCTCGGCATGAACGAACTCACGGTGGCCGCGTTTCGAACCATGACCATCGACTGCCTGTCGGTGTTGGCGGCCACGGAAGCCTCGCACCTGACCGCGAGATGGAGCGACCGTCCAACCTATTGGAAGGCATTGATGAGCGCCGCCGGCCGACCCAACCCGGCCAATCTGCGACGGATCCAGCTTTCCGGGTTGCAATTGGCGGCCGCGGTGCATTTGCCCTGAGCCAAAGTCCCGGGTTGCGGCCGGAGCCTCGCGAGGTTTAGTCTACGCGGCTCCTATGCAAGCCCTCGTCCTACGCCAGCTCACCAAAACCTATAAGAACGGCATCAAAGCGCTCAAGGGTGTCGATCTCGATGTCGCGGAAGGCGATTTCTTCGCCTTGCTCGGGCCCAATGGCGCCGGCAAGACCACTGCCATCGGCATCGTGACCTCGCTCGTCAACAAGACGTCCGGCTCGGTCACGGTTTTCGGCAACGACATCGATAGCGATCTTGCGGCGGCGAAGTCCTGCATCGGCATCGTGCCGCAGGAAGTGAATTTCAACATGTTCGAGTCGGTGTTCACCATCGTCGTGAACATGGCGGGATTCTATGGCATTCCACGCACGATCGCGAAACAGCGGGCCGAGAAATATCTCAAGCAGCTGCAGCTATGGGACCGCCGCAACTCGATTGCGAGATCGCTCTCGGGCGGCATGAAGCGCCGCCTCATGATCGCGCGCGCGCTGATGCACGAGCCCAAGCTTCTGATACTCGATGAGCCCACGGCCGGCGTCGACATCGAGGTCCGGCGTTCCATGTGGGAGTTCCTGCGCGACATCAACGAGCACGGCACGACGATCATCCTGACCACGCACTACCTGGAAGAGGCCGAAAATCTGTGCCGCAATGTCGCCATCATCGAGGGCGGCCGCATCATAGAGCGCGATTCCATGATCAACGTTCTGCGCAAGCTGCAGACCGAGATTTTCGTCTTCAACTTGAGCTCGTCGCTCGACCAAGCGCCCCGCTTGCGGGGATTCCAATGCACGTTGTCCGACGCCCAGACGCTCGAAGTCGAGGTATCGAAGGGGCAAAATTTGAACGAGATCTTCGCGCAGCTTTCCGTGCTGGGAATCGAGGTGAACAGCATGCGCAACAAGGTCAACCGCCTCGAGGAACTGTTCGTCCGTCTGGTCGACGTCAGCGCTCGCGCGACCGCGCAGGGATCGTAGGACCATGGCCTCCGCATCGCGCGCCCGTGCCGACTGGGTGGGGTTCAGCACCATCCTCATCCGCGAGTTCAATCGCATCGTGCGCATCTGGGGACAAACCATCGTGCCGCCGGTGGTGACCGCGACCTTGTATTTCGTCATTTTCGGCAGCCTCATCGGCAAGCGCGTCGGCCAGGTGGGCGGCTACGACTACATGCAGTTCATCGCTCCCGGTCTCATCATGATGACCGTCATCACCAACTCCTACGGCAACGTCGTCTCATCGTTCTTCGGCGCCAAATTCGGCAAGCATCTCGAGGAACTCCTGGTCTCGCCGCTGCCGAATTGGCTGATCGTCGTCGGCTACGTCGCCGGCGGCATGTTGCGCGGATTCTTGGTCGGGGCCGTGGTCACGGTGGTCGCATTCTTCTTCACGCATTTCCGGATCCTGCATCTCTCTGCCGTGCTCTCGGCCGTCGTGCTGACGAGCATCGTCTTTGCACTCGGCGGCTTCATCAACGCGCTGTTCGCGAAGAACTTCGACCAGATCTCCTGGTTTCCGACGTTCGTGCTCGCGCCGCTGACCTACCTCGGCGGCGTGTTCTACTCAGTGACGATGCTGCCCGCATGGGCGCTCGCGGCGTCTCACGCGAATCCCATTCTCTACATGGTCAGCGCATTCAGATATGGCTTTCTGGGCACGTCGGATGTCGATTTGCGGCTGGCCTATGGGATCATGAGTGGCGCCGTCATCCTCATGTTCGCGCTCGCCGTGACGTTGATGAACCGGGGCGTCGGCATTCGCGACTAGGAATATGGCACGCGACACGCGCCATGGGGGACATGCGGGGAGGTTCCTCAAGGTCGCCGTAGTCGTGTATCGTGCCGCCATCGGCTTGGAATAAATTCGAAGGAGATTACTGATGACCGAAGAGAAGCAGCAAAAATTCACGGCAAAGGTGCGCCGCGGTCTCGTGTGGATACACGCGGTTGCCGGCGCGGAACTCGCCAAGAAAAAGGCCGAAGCCACGGGTGTAAGGATCGAAGGTTTCACGGCGAGCGAGCTCGCGGACGTGGAGTCCGCACTGACTTGGATTGCTCAGAACAAGGAAACGCCGAGCTCGGAACCTTCCTGAATCAGACGGGGGTCCGCGGCGCTGCCGAGCGCGCCGCGAACCTCCCGTTTGGGTGACCGTCATGGCGCGAAAACGGACATTGGTCGTTGACGACTCGAAGTCGGCTCGAGTGATCTTGAGTCGCATGCTCGAAAAGTACGACATCGAAGTCGACATGGCCGAGTCGGCCGAACAGGCGATCGAGTACCTGAACCACAACCGGCCGGACGCGATTTTCATGGACCATCTGATGCCGGGCATGGATGGGCTGCAGGCGGTGGAAGCGATCAAGGGCAATCCGCTGACGGCGATGATCCCGATCATGATGTACACCTCACAGGAAGGAGAGCTGTACGTCGGGCAAGCCCGTGCCTTGGGCGCCATGGGCGTGCTGCCGAAACAGGTGCGGCCCGTCGATGTCTCCAAAGTGTTGTACGAATTGCATCTGTTGCCCGATCGCCGGGACATGACCGAGCCCGTTCTGGCACCGGTCGACAGTGCCGGCGCCACTCCCGCCACGGATGTCAAAGCATCGACGCCGGAGTGGGCGCGGCGGCTCGAGGCCACCGTGAAGGAACAATCGGTGGATATCCGGCGCTTCATCGTCGCGAGCTTGGATAGCTTTGCGTCGCGTGTGGTCAGCGACGTGCGTGATGCGACACCGGCTGCGCCACTCGAGCCGCCGCCACCTCCGCCCAGCATCCCGCCGCCGCCCATCTGGCCTTGGGTGGCGTCGCTGGCCGCTTGCGTGTTGATCGCCGCGACCTGCGCCGTGTTCCTCGCGTTGACCCGCGAAGATCTTACCAAGGCGCGCGGCGAACTGGCGGCGCTGACGGCGGCCAACGGCGAATTGCGTCACGCCCGTGAGGAACTGGCAGAGACCAACAAAGAGCTGACCGCCGCGTTTGCCGCGAGCGCGGCGAATTCGAGCCCGGTCGTCGCCACCGCCGGCGCCGTTGCGGTCCGCATCGAATCGGTGCCCTACGGCGAAATTCCGTTCGACCGGAGCCGCCTCGATGCGCTGCGCGATTTCCTGGCCAAATTGGAGGCGCAGAATTTTCATGGCGTCGTGCGCATCACGAACGCCGAGGGACTTTTTTGCCTGAGCGGTAATCCAACGGACGGATTCGTGCCGGCGAACCCGAGTTCGCTCATGAGCAAATGCGATGTCGTCGGCAATCCGTTCGAGGAATCGTTGACGGCGCAACAGCGCCAGTCCCTCGCGTTCGCGAACTTGATCGCCGGCGTGCGGCAACGGCGCGCGGGCGCGATCACCATCATGATCGAGGACGCCGGCGCCACGAAAGGCGCCGCGCCGTACCCGCCGCGGAACGACGTGGTCACGGCCGGCGAATGGAACCGGGCGGCGGCCGCGAACAATCGGGTCGAGTTTACGGCGGAGCCGTCGACTTGATCTGATCTCTCTCGAGCGCGAGGTTGCCGGTCAAACGATTGTCCGTGAACCTAGCGCTCATTGCGCCTCGAAATTCATGCGCATATGCTATGCGCATTTCCAATGCGGATCATTCACGATGGGCGCGAAAAAAGCAGTGAATGTTTCTGTCCGGTCCGATCTGCTCGATCAGGCCCGGGCCGAAGACATCAATCTATCGGCAACCCTGGAAGCGGCGCTGGCGGAGCAACTTCGCATTCGAAGACGCGACCGATGGCGAACTGAGAACGCAGCCGCTATTGAAGCTTACAACCGCGATGTCGATGAAAATAGCTCGTTTGGCGATCACGCTCGCAGCTTCTGATGCCCCAGTTTGCGGTTTATAAAAATCGCAACGAGGCCACGCGGGCGCGATTCCCCTTGCTGCTGGACGTTCAATCAGATCTTCTGGAGCCTCTCGAGACGCGCGTGGTTGTTCCCTTGACTCCTGCGGTAACGGCCAGGGCACGCGCGATGCGGGCGCTCACGCCGAACCTTACCGTAGCCGGCAAAGAATACCTCATGATTACTCCACAACTGGCCGGGATATCGGTACGGGAACTTGGAACCCTCGTCGATAGTGTCCCAAGTGAACGCGGTAAAATCATCGGCGCTCTTGATCTTCTGATCACAGGGATCTAGCAGCCTGTCTGACTTATCCACGTGAGCCGCGTTGGCGAGTTAGAACGCGACCCTAAAGAACGCCTCGGGTCCCTTGGTGCTGAAATCGAACCGTCCCGACTGCGAGGATTCGGCCGAGTCGAGATGCACGGTGATTTCCGTATAGCCGAGCGCGAAGGAGATATTCGGCTTCCAACGATACAGGGCGTCGAATGAGTAGAAGCCCACCGATCCTGAGATGTTGTTGAGATGAACCGCGAGGTATTGCGCGCGCCCGTCGAGGTAGAAGCGGCGGCTGGCCACCCACGTGGCATCGATGCCGACCGTGGGGACGGGTCCTGCCTGATCGTCGTTCTGAATGATGTGTTTCGTCGCGGTCTCCACCTTGGCCGTGGTCGAGAGGTCCGTCGAGTGCACCCCGAGCGTCGCCGCGATCTCCAAGGTCTCGCTGTGCCAGAATGAGTATCCGTAGGTCAGGCCGAATGTGCGCAGATTCAGCGTCGTTTGCAACGGCGTCGGGGAACCCGGCGTGCCCGCCGGGAAGACGACGTCCCTGAAGTAGATGGTCTCATTCGCGAGCGTATTGCCGGTGCGATCCAGCGTGAAATAGTCGAAGCTCAATCGGTGGCGCGTGGCGACGCGCACGACGGCCTGGAACTTCGGCTCGAAATCGGACTTGTCCAAACCGAGTAGACCCTCGCCGTCGATGTCCGTGCCGATCGTGCCGACGCTGCTGTCCGCCTGAAAGTTGGTCGAGTTACTCACGTGCATGACGCCCAGCGAAATACGCACATGCTCGTCGGTGGGACTGAAATAGTAATCATCCGCGCGCGCCGCGAGTGCAAGCAGTTGCAGCGAGGTCAGCATGGTCAAACAGGCTATTCTCTTCGCGATCATTCGGTTTTCCTCGATAGCGGCGGGTCCGGGTGCGGCACACGGGGGTGGGTCCGTGAGTCGCGGCGCAGCACCAGTTTAGCAGCCTGTCTGACTTATCCCCGTGAGCCGCGTTGGCGAGGAGAGGGAGCGGATGCAAGGCGCGCGGCGCCGGCCGTGGTGGGCCCACGGGCAAGCCGCGCAACGCCGCAGACGCCCCTCTCCTCGCCAACCCTTCGGGACCGGGCAGATTTCCCCTCACTCGTCGTTGTCGCCTCCTCATTGGGGCCCACCCAACTCGTCGGCTCCGCCTCGATTGAGGGGAAATCTGCCGCGGTCGCGGCCACGTGGATAAGTCAGACAGGCTGCTGACGGCCTTCGCGCTTTTCCTCGAACTCGACGATCGGCGTGCCGGACGTGACCACGATCTCACCGTCGACGATGGCACCCTTGGCGATGGCGATGGTGCGTGCGCTGACGCTGCCGCGAATGACGGCCGAGCTGCCGATCTCCAGTTTGCCGGTGACCTCGAGTGTGCCCAAGATGGTGCCCGCGATGATGGCTTGCCGGGCGCGAATATTCCCGTGCCAGGTTCCCTTGGCTGAGATGTTGAGCCCGCCATCGAGATCGCCGTCGCCCTGGACTTCGCCGAAGACGACGAATTGGCCCCGGCCGCGGATGTTGCCGACGAACACCGAATCGGCGGCGATGAAGGTGGCCGTTGCCGAGGCCTGCAACGCGCGCTCCAAGAAACGACGCTTATGATCGCTCATGAGGGGTTCATACCCCATTGGGCGTTGGTATTAATGTGACACGCTTGGCGTCACCGACATGTGGGCTGAATCGAAGTAGAATGCTGGCTGGGACAAACCGGGGTCGGAACTTCAAGAAATGAACGGTCAGAGAACTGCGGCGGGAGTCTTTCGTGCGAGCGTCTGTTGCGTGGTGCTTCTATTGTGCGCGTGCAGCCGCCAACAAAGTGATTGGCAGAAAACGCGGGAAGAGAACACTACCGATGCGTATGAACTCTTCTTGAAGAAGTATCCGACCGGCGAGTTCAGCGCCCAGGCGGAGGCACGGGTCAAGGAGTTGTACGAGGAGCGGGATTGGCAAAAGGCGCGGGACGCCGATACGCCGGAGGCCTATGCGGCCTTCTTGAAGCAATACCCTGACGGAAAATGGACCGAGGAAGCGCGCATTCGCGTCGAGAATTTCTCGTTGGCGCAAGCACCCGGCTCGGGCGCCGCTGCGGCGGCCACCCCCGCCACGACCGCTGATTCCAGCGGGGTGGCGGCGGGCAATTCAGCGCCGGCCACCACGCCGCCGGTCGCCACGTCGCCCGTGACGGCGCCGCCCAAGGCGGCCGCGACCGCTGGCGGCAAATCGCCGTCCGGTACCTATGCCGTGCAGCTCGGTGCGTTCAAATCGGGCGCGAGTGCGGCGCACCACCGCTGGGAACATCTACAGAAGGAATACCCCAAGCTGTTGGCGGGTCTGTCTTCCAAAGTGGTCCCAAAACAAACCGCGTCGGGGACGCTCTATCGATTGCAGGCGACGGGCTTGACCGAGAGTCATGCGCGGGCGATTTGCGGCAGTCTCACGGCGAAATCTCAAGCCTGCGTCGTCGTGCCGCCGGCCTGAAGCCGCAGGCCTGGTCGGACCGCCGAGGCTCAAGCCGTCTCGCGGCGGTGTGGCTGATTCGCGGCTTGCCCACGGGCTCACTCGCGGATGCCGAGCTCGTGCAAGATGAAGGCATATTCCATGGCGGTTTCCCGATACCGCTGAAACCGCCCGGATTTACCGCCGTGACCCGAGTCCATGTCGACGTGCAGCAAGAGCACGTTGTCATCGGTTTTGAGTGAGCGCAGCTTCGCCACCCATTTGGCGGGCTCATAGTACTGCACCTGACTGTCCCACAGACCCGTGGTCACCAGCATGGCCGGATAGGCCTGCGCGCGCACGTTGTCATAGGGCGAGTAGGAGAGCATGTAATCGTACGCTGCCTTGTCCGCTGGATCCCCCCACTCATCGTATTCGTTGGTGGTGAGCGGAATGGTGGCATCCAACATGGTCGTTACCGCGTCGACGAACGGTACCTGGGCGACGATGCCGCGATAGTCACGCGGGCTCATGTTCGCGATCGCCCCCATCAGCAGACCGCCCGCGCTGCCGCCCATGGCGAATACCTTGTCCCGGGCCGCATAGCCCTGTGCCACCAAGAAATGCGTGGCGTCGATGAAGTCGTTGAACGAATTCTTCTTATTGAAGAGACGGCCGTCGTCGTACCAGGCTCGGCCCATTTCCTGACCGCCGCGGATGTGCGCGATCGCATAGACGAAGCCCCGGTCGATGAGACTGAACCGCGCCGATGCGAACGCGGGATCCATCGATACGCCATACGAGCCGTAGGCGTATTGGAGCATGGGTGCGGAGCCATCGCGTTTGAAGTCATTGCGATGGATGAGGGAGACGGGAATACGCTGTCCGTCCCGGCCCGGTGCGAACACGAATTCGGTCCGGTAGCGGGATGGATCGAAACCGCCGAGCACCGGATCGCGTTTGAGCAGCGTCTTCGCGCCGGTGCGCATGTTGTAGTCGTACACGGTGGTCGGTGTTGCGAGCGACGAGTAGGTGTAGCGAAGTATTTCCGAATCGAGTTCGGGATTGGCCGAAATGGACGTGGTGTAGGCGGCCTCGTCACTTTCGATGCAGAATTCCGCAGCGCCGCGCGGCGTCAACGGCTGAATCGCCAGCTTGCGCAGGCCGTCGCGACGCACGGACAGCACCAGGAAATTCGTGAACACGTCGAATTCCTCGATGAACGTATCGTCGCGGTGCGCAATCTCGTCGCGCCAGTGGTCCATGGACCCCTCGGCGCCGATGGGCACCGAGACCAGGCGGAAATTGCGCGCCTGCCAATTCGTGCGCACGATGAACCGGTCGTCCAAGTGTTCGACCTCATATTCATGGTCGTCGCGACGTGGCAGGAATACCTTGAACGTCAATGTCGGATCGTCGGCGCGCGCGTAGTGCCATTCCGACGTCAGCGTGCCGTCCATGTGGACGAACAGATAGCGGTCCGACTTCGACTTCGCCAACCCCGTGTACAGGGTCATGTCCGTCTGCTCGAAGACCAACTCATCCTGCTTCGGGTCGGAACCGAGCACGTGCTTCTTGACGTACAGTCCCAACAGCGTCTCCGGGTCCTTTTCGATGTAGAGCAAGGTCTTGTTGTCGCCCGCCCACGTGAGGTCGGGCTCCACGTCGGCGATCGTTTCCGCCAGCATCTCGCCGCTGACGAGATTCTTGAATCGCAGCACATACCGGCGCCGGCCGACGGTGTCCTCGCAGAACGCCAGCCAGTTCGAGTCCGGCGAAATGTCGATCTCGCCGATCTGGTAGTACTCATGCCCCACGCAGAGTTCGTTGCCGTCGAGCATG
>Ga0116227_10010602_pt1 | contig 15986 bp, 7 predicted proteins | sample S1TSphgellanicum_FD_89693 | JGI IMG/M metagenome (GOLD analysis project Ga0116227, IMG submission 89693) | Host-associated microbial communities from peat moss isolated from Minnesota, USA - S1T2_Fb - Sphagnum magellanicum MG | ecosystem: Host-associated > Plants > Peat moss > Unclassified... | reverse complement strand
GCATCGACGACGGCAGTTGCTGCGCGGAAACGGACGTGAATGGTTCTTGGAGAGAGGCTGCAGGTTCTGCAGCAGAACGTCACGTCACGGACGGGAAGACGTAGTGAATTTATATATAAGATAATGTGTGTGCTTGTGGCGATTTCCAAATCGCAGCTTTTCGATGTAGGCGGCAATGGCATTTGCTTGAAATGACTAGAGATGGCGATGGCATTCACTTGAAACAACTGCACAAGTGAAGGAGCTTGTAGGCTCGTTGAGCACACAACATCCAAGGGCTCGCATGAATCAATGGAAACATGCCTCTCTTACACATTCACATTTTTACGATTTCATCCAAATCATGTGGCTAAAATTCCTATAGGCCTTTCACCATGGTTCTTTTTTCTTTGCCAACATGTGAAAGTTCACCCCAAAAAAATGTTGATGTAATCCTTATTAAAATAAAGTTATACCAATAATATTTGATGAGGTAGTGTTACATTGATAATGTTTGGTTGGTATGGTCATATATTCATGTAATGTTTGGTTAATTTTAAGTTTATTCAATAATGTTTAGTTAGGCAATGTTTTACTATGTAGAGTTACATCAATTAAGTTGGGTTAAATTGAATTATATGATTTTATTATGATTATTGTTCATTTTTATAAAATAATGTTACGTCAATTGAATTTGGTAAAATGGAAATACACACGTTTTTTTTGGTATGTCAATGATGAACATATTTTTTTAGTGTTGGTTGTTCATCAAAACAAATGTTAATGTCATGATGTGACATAAAATGTAGAGGGAAATTTTATTTGCATGTTTGTTTCACAATGTTAATTAATTAAAAACCTAAATCAATATTTACAATTAAATTTGAAATTTGAAATTTTTTTATTAAACACACCTTGCACAACATTGCAAATAATGTTAAATAAATGGTATCCATTATACAATTCTTTATGAGCACAAATGAATGAAAATAATGTCAAAATACATGTGAGACACTATTTGGATGATAAAAATATATCCACATTAATAATTAATGGGAGTTATTGAAGTTTTAGCATTGATATTTTGAAAATGGAAATATGTATCTATTGTTAATGTTGTTTTGTAAATGCAATTGCATTTGTGAAAATATATATTTGGATTATTCCAAGTCAGCCAAATGTTATATATATGGCATATGTTATTATAAAAAAACTACACAATGAATTATTTATTTGTTGCATGAAATTTGCATATTTGTACAATTATTGTTCAACACTTGGTCAATTTTTTATAGTTGTATGATGTCATTGGGTAGCATTCCAATCATTGGTTTTTTCTGAATCATATATTGTATAATGTGATTCGAATGTAGAAATATGTACATTGATTAAAATCCAATGATTATTGTTAATGAAAATATGTTAAAAGGGTTTGTTTACAATTCTATTTATTTTTCATATGATTGCATAAACGTTGCTTGTTTATCAGTTGTAATTTGTTAATATACACCATTTGTAAAATTGAACCTAGGTGTTGATCACTTAACCATCCATTTGGATCAAAGAATATGTTTTCATCTTTTATTGTTAATTGGGATTTTTCATGCTAGTGATGGATGATGTCATTATCATTGGTGCCATTGTTTGATTCATTGGACATAATGTTTTTTTGTGCCAACAAAATAAATTGGAATTTTTTAATGTAAATTTGAAAAAAAATGTTAATGCTTTTAGGGGAAAAAAATTTTAAATCAAAACCACAAAACTAAAAATAAATAAATTAAAAAATTAAAAATTAAATTTTTTTATAAAAAAACTAAAAACATGAATTGTACACCCATGTTTTCATACTTTCTTTTTTATCATTTTTGTAAAAAAAATCTAGAAATTTGTCAACAACATGTTGATATTTGGCGTCAACGATTTTACTAACATTGGTACATCAACTCGTCATCCTCCTTTTCATCGTTGTTACTATCATTACACCAAAAAATAACATAAAGGATTGAAAAAACAACTCCATTTGTAATTCTAAACATCATATATGATTGAGCATGATTACATAATTTTAAAATCCCTTTGGTATATGCCACAAGTCATATCCATCATTATAGTCACAATTGCCATTTGTGATTATGTACTTTGTGAATATAATCATATCTACCACATCCATGAAGGACATCCAATGATTAAAATTTAGATTTTTTGATTAATTTATTGTTCTCACATGGTAGACTAGGATATATTCAAAAACATTATTGACCACTTATCAACTATCGTGCCTAAAATTAAGAAATTATTATTTTTTGCCCAATCATGTGATGCCATATGACAATCAAAGTTCAATCAAATAAGGTTATGCGAGTTAGCCTATGTGACCTAGGCTAAAAAGCTTAACCTAAGCTAAACTATCTAGATTAAAAATGCACCAAGGTTAAAAATTTAAGTACATATTATTTGGGTTGCAAATGGGAGGACTTGAACCCCTCATTTACGCAAAGGGTTCAAATCCTTAACCGTTACACCATAACATTTTTTTGTAATAAAAATAATTACCAAAAAATTACAAAAATATATATATTTTAGTCTAAGTTAACATAAACTACCTTAAGGTAACCTAAGGTAACTTAAGCCACCTGTTAGTTTAGCCTATTTTATGTTATGATAATTTAGGCCTTTCTAAAATAAACCTAGGTTAATAAAATATAACCTAGGGCCAACTTGGTAGACTAGGTTGAATTAATTTAAATTAGTTTAAACTAGGTAAAATTAGATTAAATTAAGTTAAATTAAAGTAAACTAAATTAGATTATGTTAAAAAATGTTATTTAAATTAAATTTAGTCAAAATAAGTTACTTTGGTTGAATTAAATTAAACTAAGTTATAATAGGTTAAATTAAATTATACTAAGTTCTATTATATTATATTATATTTGGCTAAATTAAAACTAATTACATTGAACTAGGTTATTTAAACTAAATTGGGTTAAACTAAGTTAAATTAAGCTAAAGTAGATTAAATTAAATTAAAACTAAACTAAACTACACAAAATAAGTTAAGTTAAATTAAATTAAATTAAATTAGGCTAAACTAAGTTATTTAGGCTAACTTAAACTAACTTTCATTATACTAAGGTATTGAAGTTAAATTAGGCTAAATAAATTAAATTAAATTATTTATGCAAAATTAAGTTAGACTAATTTAGATTAGGTTAAACTAGTTACATTATGTTAAACAAATTACATTAGGTTAAACTAGGCTACATAAATTAAATTAGATGAAACTAAATTAAATTAAGTTAAACATGGTTAAATTAAGTTGAACTAAATTATTTAGGCTAAATTAGGTTAAAGTAAGGTACTTAAACTAAACTACATGAAACTAGGCTAAAATATTTGAAACTAAGTGAAACTAAACTCAAGGTTTGGCTAAATTAAACTAAAATAGGTTACACTAGGGTAAATTAAACTACTTAGGTTAAACTAGGCTATATTTATTTACATTGGGCAAGAAGTTTGATAATCATATTTACACAACTAGTTCAAAAAATTTCAAAAGAATCCAAGACCTCATTTAGATTTTTAAAATCCAAAAGAATGTCGGACCTCAAGTAAATTGATGACACATACATAAAGATATGTTAATTTTTATAAAGGTGACCACAAACAAGGTCAACTCCAAATGAACATGTCTACTAATCAATTAGTCACATTTATAGTCATAATTATTTATAGTTATATTTCTAGTACTATAATTGTAATTTTGACCATAGTCACAAATGTGGTTGCAACTTGAAACAAAATACAACTACATGACTACATTAAAACAATAATCACAAGTTGATCTAGTCATCAAATCCATGTTTTGGTGTAGTGTATCAACAAAATTTAAATATGTATCATGTTTGTCATCATTGTTATTAAGAAAGTCTTGATATGCATTGTGTTTGTCACTACAACTATGAAGAAAGTCCATACATGTATCATGTTCATCACTATTATTATCAAGAAAATTCAAATATAAAAGCTTTGGCATCATCTACATGTTATTATGCTTCATGGTAACCATTAACATTTTTTGAGCATTCATGAATAATTATTTGTCGATCCACACTTATTGCTTCAAAGTTTAATGACTATTTTTAGAGGAAGACACATTAACCCCTTCTTTTAATTAGTGTATAAATGGAAGAGCTTAATCAAGAACTGGTTTGTGCACATGAAAATGAAAAGAAATTTATCTCCAATTTCAAGCCCATTATTTTCCATAAAATATTTTCAACCTCAACCTATGCAAACATTAAAAGTTTCACCTCACCCTTGACTCAAACATTTCATCATCAACATCAATATTTTCCATTAAAGTTTATTATTGCTAACTTCTAACAAATATTTATGTTCCAACTCCCTCATTCCAACAATGCATTAATCTAAAAAAATCTTTTGTATGTACTACATGGCACACAATAACAATTTTCAATCAAATTTCAAGTAATATTATACATATATAAATTTTCACAAAAAAGGTTATCTCAAAAACTACATACAAAATTTAGGTGTCAAATCAATCAACTTACAAGTTGATTAAAGGCCCAACATCACACTTGCAAAGCCAATTCACAAAGAATATGTCTTGAAGATCATTTGTACTTCATGGTTTTTTTTAACATCACTTTTTCAATGCAAAAGTGGAATAGCTTAGTTAAAGAGGAAGAGCAAAGCAAAGCAACTTAGTTCAATTAATAAAGTATAGTAAAAGCAAATGAAGGCAACAACATAACCATAAAGTTGGTTTATTTCAATGTGGTTTTTTCTTATTACATTTTAATTGTGATTGAGTGGTGGTCATCATCAACTAGGAAAATGTGAAGTTATGCAAGAGATTTTGTAATCTTCCATGCATAAAAAATGAATCAGATTTTGTAGATCAAAATTAAGACTTACAAAAATTTATTCCATTGCTTTGTGGATTTTTTGTTGTAACACTTGAGATGTTTTTAATTTCCAACCTCAAAACAAAATCCATTATCACAATTTGTATTCCTAAACATATGATCTACCATTGCCATCATAATGGCATGTTTTAAATTGGATATTTCAACTACTTTTTTTTGGTTTTGTGATTTAACCAACAAGGGAAACAAAAACATTGCACAGTTGAAAGATTGTTTGGAAAAAAACTTGATATGAATCTTTTATATCAAAAAACAAAGGAAAAGACCATTGCAACTTGCACTTTCCAAGTTCATATAAATTTTGACACTAATATGATGGCATCTAAAATGTGTTTGTAATGAAAACACTTGGTTGTCCATCTTTGAAAAAAGGTACTTAAAATAAAGATAGCTACTAGTAATGGCCTTGTATACACATTTGTGAAAGATAGGTAGTTAATAGTAGTTGTGATCATGTTTATACATTGACGCCTTCACTATTATCTTATCATCAGAAGAAAATCGTGAATTAACAACTAGCTTTTCCAACTATCTTTTGCTGCAAATGAAATTTACAACTAAATATCCCTTTAGTACCAAATGACAAGCCGCAAATGACTACCAAGTACAAGTGACATAACATATTTCCTACTTTATTATACGGGATCATTCATTGTCATGTGGTATGTATGGTGGTTGTTTTTGCAACAAATGTGCTAATTATTTTAGCATTCATATTTGCAAAACATGTACAAATCATTCATGAACACCTAACAACAATTGAAACATACTTACCTACCTATTTTAACCTACCCAGGTTAAACTACTTACTTTTCTACCTACCCTTATTATGTAAATGAATCATCAATGTATGCATGGCACCTAAGGTTAGCTCAAGGCTAGAAATTACCTTAGGCTGTACTAGGCCACATGGCATTTATATTAGCCTTGGGCTCCAATAGCTTATGTGACACCTATGTTAAACCTAGGCTAGGTTTAGATTTAGGCCACATGGCATTTATATTAGCCTTGGGCTCCAATAGCTTATGTGACACCTATGCTAAACCTAGGCTACGTTTAGATTTAGGCCACATGGCACTTAATTAGGAAAAAACCCTATTTCATTTTTTTAAAATCTTATTTTAGTCTGGGTTTAGCCTTTAGGGTCAAATATCTTTGATTAGTTTGATGGGAATTTATTATTATTATTTTAAACAATTTTTGAATGATTTAATGCATTTATTTACTTAATTTATAGATATAAAATCAATGACAAAAGATATGAGATTTAAATGCAAGATTCTCATATCCCATACAACATTAACTTTTTATCCCATATAATACTACCCTTAGGTAGTTAAAAAGGGAGGTACACTAATTAGGTAGGTAGGTAGGTAATGACATATCTTACATTAAACAAATAGGTGGGTATATGAATTAGGTATGTAGGTAGCTAGGAATGCAAAAAATAAGCAACTTAACTAATGTATGTAGGTAACATACCTTAGTCTAGGTATGGTACTTTAATTTAAGTAGGTAGGAGGGTACAAAATAGGTAGGTAGGTAACTTAACTTAAGTATGTAGGTTATAGCCTACCCTAGGTTAAGTAGGTAGGGGGTACAAAATAGGTAGGTAGGTATTCTAACCCAAGTATGTAGGTAGCCTACTTTACTTAGGTACGTAGGAAGGTAGACAATAAATAAGTAAGTAATTTAACATATGTGTGTGAGTAGCCTACCTTAGCCTAGGTAGGTGGGAGGGTAGGGAATAAATAGGTAGGTATGTAAGTAATGTATTATAATCTACATAGGTAAGAGGGTATGAAATAGGTAGATAACTAATTTAGCTTATGTAGGCAAATAACCTATCATAACCTAGGTAGGTAGGTATGTATGTAACTTAGGTAGGTAGTTTAACATAACTTAACTAGGTATTTAAGTAATTTGACATAACCTACCTAGGTAGGTAAATAGGCATGCAAGTTACCCCACATACTACTATAAACCATTAATTGCATATTAATTGCATACACAACCATGAGGTCTAATCATGTGTGCAATTAAATGGGTCCAAAATAGTATATTTGGATGAAAAATGATGAAAAATCATCCATGTCATTTTTTCACATAACTAATTGCAAATGAATTGCATAGACGACCATATATATTAGAAATTATATGATTATGACTTTGTAGTTGCAAGAACATCCAATATAGTCATAAACAACAACTAGTTGCACATAGTTTCAAATGATTGGTTGGAAATGACAACTTTTCTACATATGTATGTATTTTGGTAGTTTTAACACATAATTTTTGTTTGGTAGAATTGTTGAAATTCAAAAAAAAACTCTTTTAAATTAACAAAATTTTGTGAAGGCATTTATACATCCAAAAATGTGAAAATTTCCATTCTTGACTAGAAACCTTCCAACTTATTTTACTACTTGACAACTATGTGTTGAGGCTACCCTTATACTCAAGATAATTGATATAATGGTTGGGTGGTGAACCACATTCATCCATAGATGTTTTGTTTGTAGAAATTGGAATTAAAAATAAAGAAAAGGCAAAAGGTATGAAATCATTTGCTTCATGTTTTTCCTCTCTTATGATAGCATATTTGACATTTAAATCATAGTGTTCTGTGTGTGTGCATGTGTGTTATTTTTTCAATTTTGTGGTTTTTCTCAAATAACATTCATCCATAAATAATTGTAACACAATTTTGTTAAATTCAACCTAGAAAAGTAAAAAACCTTGAGCACCTTCCATTGGTGTAAGTAAATTGTGGCGGGTTTTTGGTTTTTTAAATTTTAAATAAGGAAGTTACAACAAAATATTCCTTTTCCCATAAAAAATCAAAGGAATGGCAAATTTTTATCACAAAAAAACACTTGTAAACTTTATAGCTTGTTGTGGAAATGGAAACCTAAACTTCAAGCATTTCCATTACAAACCATCAAACTTTCTCAACAAAACCAAAGTTGTTGGGAGTTTGTTGAACTTGAGATGGTTTAAAAATGTTGTGCCCTATCACATTTCTATGCAAAGCCCAATACATTTTTAGTTTTCTAGAACACTAACATGTTTTGTGGCACATACCTCTTCAGAATTCTTTCATATCAAAAAATATATATCTTCATTTAAATTTTAATTACATTGTTAAGGTAAAAGCTTCATTTTCAACATGAAAATGGACACACAAAGCAACATTTTGGATTAAACTCCTTTTCACCCACCTTGGTACCATGGTAAAAATCCCAAATTCCATTTAAATTATCTTTAAATATTACAAATATCCCATCATTACACCAAAAGGTGGCATTAATGACTCCATTCATGATTATAAGCTTTAGTAATATATGCCTTACCAACTAAATGATTACATAATTGATTCAAACTCAACACTTATGTCATTTAATCACAATCATGAATATTGTCATTTATGCCATTCCATACCATTTTCATGATTATAATCATGGATAAATGCTCAAAATCTTGAAAGATTATGTAATCATGGTTGTTAGATTTTATAATATTAAATCAAATAATATATATATTTAACAAATGAAGTGTACACACATGGTACATCACAATTAAAACATAGGTCATTATATTAAAATATACCACATGGCACCTAGACATAAACCACCTAAGCTAAGTTAGGTAACATGGCATTAAACATATGTCCATTAGGCTAGGCTAAGCCATGCAGCACCTAGACATAAGCCATCTAACTAAGCTTGGGTTCAACCACATGAAGCCTAAGCATAAATCACATAAGTTAGTTTAAACCATATGGCATCTAGACATAAGTCACCTGAACTAAGTTAAACACATGTCACGTAATCTAAGCCATGTGTAATTTATGTTAAACTTATACCTTAATAACATATGTAACACTTAGGTTAGGTATAAATATAGGTCACGTGGCATTTAGGTTAAGCCCCTTGGGTTAAACTTAGACATAGGCAATGTGACAACTAACAAGGATTATCTTATTTCATTTTCAATTTAACTTTTACGGTTGAAATTTTTTAATTGTTTCATTTCAAATGACATTTAAAAAAATATTTCTTATGTTTTTTGGATGTTTGTAGTGCACTCAGTTATATTGTTTAGAAAGTTTGAAAGGATGACAAACAATACGGAATAAATTACTGGGAAAGGAAAACATTCCCATGTATCCCATACAACATTATCCCTATATAATTAATAGGTGCATTAATTAGGTACTTATAGGTACCTAAGTAAGGAGGTAGGTACACTAATTATGTCAATGCAAGAATTAATTACAATAGTTAGTACCTAATTATTTAATGTAAGTATGTAGGTAATTTACCTTAACCTACATACATAGGTTACCTATAAGTTATCTAGACCACTTAGATACTATACTTAGGTTACTTAAATTAAGTAGGTAAATAGTTTATATTACCTTAAGGATAGTTAATTAATTATAATTAAGCCAATAATAGGAATTAATTACAATAATTAAAACATATATTTAAAATAACTAGTTAACTTAATGTAAGTATTTAAGTAACCTACTTTAGCCTATATATTTAGGTTACCTATAGGCTATTTATATCATTTATATACCATGCCAAGGTTACATAAATTATGCAAGTAAATAACTTAGCCTAGGTATATAGGTAGCCTAACTTAAATATTTACCTTGGTAGTTTTGCTAACTTATGTTAGCTACTTATGCATGTGTGGTGTGATTGTAATTTAATATTGATTTCCAAGAGAACAATGATCAACAACATGCTTATGGATGGAATCTATTTTGTGGTTTGTGTGCAAAATCATAATATTTAAATCATTCACAATTAGTGATGAATCATATGTTATTGTGTGTGTGTGTGTGTGTGTGTGTGTGTGTATTATAATTATGAACATATTGCTTTTAAATGCATGCATCTAATTGACAATTTTTTAATTATCATATCAATTTTTTTTAGTTTTTTCATCACAACTACAACATCTCACGATTTAGTAATGGAAATCATGCAAAATTTGTTCATTCATAATTTGTACATTTCACGCATTGATATCATGCATTGAAAACATATTTCATGCATGGATTTATAGGAAGATGTGAAATTTGTGTGACATTCATTTACTCATAGGTTCATGTTTCATCTATCAGCAAATTTATTTGTGTGCCAAACATATTTTCAACACATGATGTTTGTGTGTAAAATATACGAACTATGAATGAACAAACTTCGCACAATTTTTATTATTAATTTGTTGCATGTTAAATTTGTGATGTTGACATGTCCAATATTTGTTGTTATTTAATCAAACAATGTGCCTTAAATCATGTAATCATAAACATGATTAAGTCATGTTACATGATGAAAGACATGACTACATCACCAAAACTTAGTCATGATCACCAAAATGTATAAGTCATGGATGACACCTTTTGGCATAATGCATGTTTAGATTGAATCAAGGTTTTAAAATTTAAATCTAACATTTTTTGGGCTTAATATGGCCACTAAAAGGCCTCACTCAAAAAAAATGAAAGTACCAATGTGGGTGTTAATTCACCCTAGCCCTATTATATTTATATTCTATTATTTTAAAAAAATTGATGACTTTGACGATACTAATGAAATTTGTGAAGTTCAAATTTGTGGAGTTCATTTTGGTGACCCACAAAGCACTATCAAACAACAAGGATTAAACAAGGCTTTAATGATAAAAGATGGCAAAGAACCTTGAGCATCCATAGTTGTTATTTTTTATAATGACAATTTTTTTTTAATTATCCAAGGCATGCATATCCTTTTATAGTATGAAAAATTGTGTCTGCCAAAACATCATTACCCTACAACCATAGCTTTGAAACAACTAATTTGCAACTTTGTTATAATTATCCCATGAAAATACATGGAATTTAAAAATAAAATTTCATGTTAAAAATTTGTGGCGTTCTATTATAATTGCATATTAATCCCAAGGTGGACATGGATATAGATGAATGTACACACCATATATATACAATTTTTGTCAACCATGTTTGATTTTGTTAACAAATTGCATGAAAGTTACATATGACAACTAAAAAAAATGAAGTGTTCATTAACATTTTTTTATGACTATTTCACAATTATTATATTGGATCTTTTTGCACTACCCAACTATTAAATACAACAACAACAACAATAATAATTAACTTAATCATATAATTTGTTATGGCTACAATATTATAATATAAATACATTAATTATTAGTATAAATGTAAATATTTAATAATATTAATATTATACATTAATATCTAAAATCTAAAAATAATGATTAATATTATCACTCATTGATTATTATGAACTATAGTATATAAATTATGTTACTTGGTATAATGACCTATCACCGAATGTTGGCTAACAATTGAATAATTTTGGATATTTCTTTTTTCTTGTTTATTTTGTGTGACTTAAAACATCATGGGAATGCCAAGGTAAACTTTATATTATATGTTTCAATTCTAGAAGGAAATGAACAACATAGAAAAAACACGAAACATGTTGAAATCACATAATGTGTTTTTTTTTAATAGATGACCTTTTATTTTTAGACCTCATATTTTCCTTGTTTATTGTTTCTTTTCAATAATGTAAAGTGTTATGGGTGCGCCAAATTAATATTTACATAAATATTTGAGTTCCAAAGCTAAAGGAATAACACACAAGACCCATGAAGAAGATGAATGTGTTAAATATTAAACAATGAATAGGCTAGTGACTAGACATTGACCATGTTTATTTTTGACAACCATATCTTCTTCATTTTGGGTTTTTTGAACAATTTAAATGGTTGTGGGTGTGCCAAATCAAGATTTTTTAAAACTTGTTGCACTTGAATTGCAAATGGTCAATGCCTAAAAATTTGAAGTTCTCTTAGAGTTTAATTGTTTGTTCACCACCTTATCTTGTAGTAGTTGCAGGTAAGTTACAACTAGGATGTAACTAATTTTTTAATCCCATTTTATTTGTCCTACTTTTCAAGTTTGAAAAATATATAACTAAATGCACAAGGAATATTTTTTTAAATGACATTTGGAATAAACCAATAAAAAAAGGTTTGGTCCTAAAGGTTAAACCCAAAATAAAATAGGATTATCCCAAATTACCTACCTATGTAGCCTAATATTACCTACTTATTTACCTAGCCAAGAAAAGGTAGGTGGGCATATTCACATGACTCAAGGACTTTGTTTTTGCTATCTTCCAAATGTAAAATCGAAATGGAATAAATTTAAGTGAAAGATATTGGATAATTTGAATTATAATAATTTTCATGATTGTGGTGATTTTTCACATGTGTATGTAACTATGCATAAATATTTTGGTAAAAAAACATAAATGCATAAAATGAATACATAAGCTTTTATATACAACAAGTAACATGTTTTCTTGCATGAAAATTTCTTGCTCATTTTGTTGACATTTGGGGCTACAAATTATAAACCTAATGAATACAAAAAAATTCAACCAAATGGAAAAAAAATCATTTTCGTTGTTGCCTTTTTGAAATGGATTTTGTAGCCTTCAAAATTTTTATATCCCATATTATTTAATCAAATGCATTATATGAACATTGCCAAACATTGATGTATGCATTACTTATCCATGAAAGAAAATTGAAGTCAATTACATTGTTTAATACATTCATTTTAACTCCTCTAAAATGAAACTTGTAGTTAAGACAAGGATTCAAATTATTTAAAAGGACTCAAAATGACATCTATATTATATCCAATTTATTCTTAGATTTTTTAAATAGATTATCATGACATCATTCTAATTATAATCATATACCAATCCCTTATAATCATGAAATAGTAAATGTAATAAAAATTCAAATAATCCTTTGCAATCCTTTTTCCATTAGATCGTCCTTTTGGGTACCTTGTTTGTGAATATGCCCATGTAGTAATGCATACCTATTTATTGACTTAAACACTATATGTTAACATCTTATTAACCTTAAGTTGGATGATTTAAATGTAATAAAAATATTAAATATCAAAATAATTTTATAATTACCACTTGTCCATTGATGATTTGTCAACACATCATTGTTACATTGTTGTTTATGCAATTGTGAAGTAGTTACAATGTAGTGGCATTCTAGTTGCATACATATACATTTTCAAATATGGTGAATTGTGTATGTTACAACTTTTGCAACTTGTTTGATTTCACCCATAATATAAAAATATTTTGAGTTACAAGTGGTTGTTACAATTCAAAAACCTAATTACAAGCCTAGTTGCAAAACATCCAATTTTCTCATAGTGTTTGACCCAAGTTAAATTTCTTTCACAAGTAACATTTTATTTGAAATGGTTATAGGATAATGATCTTTTTAAGAATCCTTTAGAAAGTGTGAGTGGAATGTGAAATCTAGGTAGAGATTTGGGCATTAGAAATAAGCAAGAAAAGTTTCCAAGTATAGATTTTCCATGGCAACAATGTAAGTATTTGTTCAAGGACCTTGCAAAATCTGAGGTGTGATAATGCATCCTTTGGGCCACAATTTTTCCAAGTGCATTTTCTCAATGCCAAAGTTTTGGACCTCAAAATGACTACAAAAACATAATCACCGTTCTTAGGTAATTGATAAAACACTAAAAATTTCTTAAAATGTTAAAAAGAAGGGGAAAAGTTTGTTGTTTGGTTGATAAGGTCCACCATTGCTAAGAATAAACACAGAGAAAAAATCAATGATTTTTAATGCCTTTTAACAAATTTGGGAAATAAAACTTGATTTGAAATGTGCACCATTGTCAAGGGAAAAGAACACAAAAGAAAAATTACCAATCTTTAGCAACTTTGGACAAATTCAATTTAAGAAATACCTTGAATGGTGGGGTTGGTTCAAATTTTGTGATATGAATGTTGCAATGGGTAGTTCAACAACATTTTTTCCATCAAGTTGTCATTGAAGGCCTTGATATTATATTGCAATGGAGATGTTGAGCCACAAGTAGTAAAATGGCATGTATGTTATATTTGGAAAAATAACATGTAACCTTCTAATAGTGTGAAAAATATAGTTGTGATCTGGAAAAATAACATGTAACCTTCTCATAGTGTGAAAAATATAGTTGTGATCTGGAAAAATAACATGTAACCTTCTAATAGTGTGAAAAATATAGTTGTGATATTGGAAATTATTTTTAGATATTTGGTGTTGATAATTATACACATGCATGAACTAGGTTAGTGAAGTTTCAATTTTCAGATTTGAGTTCATTATGTGTTCATCTTGAATCCCACATTCAATATATGAGGATAAGTCAAATGTGTAGTTTGTTGTGGTGTGACCGGAAAGGGGGTGATCGAACGGGGAACCTGTTTGTGGTTTCTGAGATGTGAAGGCCAATTTTGCTTTAAGGGCTTAAGGGTTAAGCCTGCCGAAAACTGGTTTAATGACGGCGCCGGAATGGGCATTCATGATGGAAGTGAGTGGCAATTGAAGGTAAGATCTTGGAGGAGAAGAAAAGGAGGAAGGGGATTTGGCAGGGGGGAATTCTGGAGAGAGGGAGGAATTTTGGCAGAGGAGCTCAGAGCTTTGTGGCTAGTTTTCACTGATTTTCTTTTGCTGTGTTAGTGACTAGGAAGGAGCTAGCTCCTGGGCATGGGAAGAATCGGATCCAATAAGGAATGAGGTTGTAGCATAGAGCAGTTTGGGGGAGAAGTGCAGGAGATCAATAGTTTGGAGTGATCTGTTTCTGGAGGAGAGTGTGAGAGTAGACAGATAGGAGTCAGGATTTTGTTCGATGTTCTAGGAGGTTGGACGCTTGTGTTGGCGGAGACTTTTCGTGCAAGTCTAAATTATGAAATTCTATCCTGGAAGCCCTGTGCAAAGAGTGTGTTTGCAGGAGGTTCAGATGATTCTGGGTCGGTGAGAGTTGTTGTGCATGCTCTGTTGATGTGTGAATGCTGAATGCTGGATCAATCACAGGAAATGCAGTAGCGTCAAAGGGGTCTTGTTGTTGTCTGGGTCCCTCCCTTTTTGGTTACAGTGGCATTAAGAAGTTGTTGCACAAGGAATTTTTTAAAGATCTAGAAAATAAGCATAAGTAAATATATGTAGAACTTCCTTTTCATTATTTTGATTACACAATAACTACATAAATTGTTTTTGCACCAAGAATATTTTGAAATGTTATGGTGTCATTAAGAAAATTCAATTGAATTGTGAGATTGTTAAGTTTCCAATGAAACATAATGCTTGTAATAGTGTTGGAAATGTGTGATAAATCGATGAATTTTATTTTATTTGAAATGAACACAAATCTTTCCTTTTGAACACCTTGTGATGACGACCATTCATCACCATCAGTATCCCTTGTCATTAATTTTTTCCATTAGAAGTGGGAACAAATTGAATATGGATGAACAATAACCTTTGAAATAAAACATTTGGTTTTTTTATAATTATCAACACCTCCTATATTAATTAATCTTACACATGCCAATGTTGCCAAATTTTGAAAAAATAAATTTAATGAAGATGCGGTTTGAGTGAAATTTAAAATAGGTCTAATCAAATTTTGTTCAATACCTTGTGCTTCTTCAAAACATTTCTTTTCACAATCAAAACTAAGTTTCCAACTCACATTGTTCTAGATGATAGGTACAATGTTGACCACATTTTGGAAAGTATGCATTTTAATGCAATGATCATCTTCATGATATTTCATGTTCATCCTTTCATGGAGTAGTGACCTTCAACTATGGTTGTGAGCCATACCGACACAATCATGTGCGGTAGTCTCAATTTTCAAGAGTTACATCAGGGTTATTTGAGTGGGGTAAGGTTATTAAGGGCTTTTAGTGATTTCATAGGGAATGATGAATGTGCTTGGTGCGAAGAGGGGTTATTTTCTTTTTTGAAATGCGTTATTGGTGAATAAGGAGTTGGATTAGTTCTTTTCTTCAACAAAGGCTAATAACCATAGTTTTAGAAACTCTGTTGCGTAATTAGGGGTGAGAAATCTCTAGAGGGTTGGGGGTAGAAGTAGACACCAAAATTTACGGTGTT
>Ga0116227_10010600_pt1 | contig 15991 bp, 12 predicted proteins | sample S1TSphgellanicum_FD_89693 | JGI IMG/M metagenome (GOLD analysis project Ga0116227, IMG submission 89693) | Host-associated microbial communities from peat moss isolated from Minnesota, USA - S1T2_Fb - Sphagnum magellanicum MG | ecosystem: Host-associated > Plants > Peat moss > Unclassified... | reverse complement strand
GTCATACATCACAAAGTGATGTCATACATCACAAAGTGATGTCATACATCACAAAGTGATGTCATACATCACAAAGTGATGTCATACATCACAAAGTGATGTCATACATCACAAAGTGATGTCTTTGCAGCAAGACTTGAAGATGAGAGATTAACCCCTTACCAAGGCGCACACTGGTAGATTCTATCTACCATTGAATCCTATATGCGCCCACTGGTTGGGCGCATAGCATGGATTTCGTCTACATTTATAGACATAGAGTCCACGTTGGCTTGTGATGCCATTGTACCACGCAATCTTGCTCTGTGGACCAACTTGCCATCGGCAGGTGTTTGTAGAATTAGCCCTTTTTTTGACAAACTTCAAATTAGGGGTTGAGTTCTTGGATTTACCCCTTTAGAGAGCTCTTTTAGGGCCTTTAATCTCGATACGCTCTCTTTAGGGTCAGGAAGTACGCTCTAGGCTTTACATCACGAAGCGATGCTAGGCTTTGTGATGCAATGACATCGTTTGATGCAGCTCTAACAAACTAACACACCACTTCGTAATATATAAACCTGGATTAAGAGAGCTTGCCGACTGTTTTCGCAAATTCCCTAGTGTTTTGCTGGAAGACTTCTTGATGCTTAATCGCTACTCCTTTGTGAAGGGTTAGAACTATGGCCCCTATCATGGCTACCAATAGTATAAGGCTTGCAAGCAGAAAGAAATAGAAATAATAGGTGTAAATGATCACACCAACCCCCTCTAACGGGGTGATGCCTTCTGCCAAGTGTGACCAAGGAGTCCATTCCATAGCAGAAAGCTCGGCCCATTCTACTAAATAAGAAGACCCCAACCATGGGATCAAATCATTGTCAACTATTAGGAACATTTCGCCCAGGAAAAGCATGCCTAAAAGACCTCCAATGGGAAGGTAGCGCAGTCTTTTCTCGCTAATTTCTGCCAGTTTTATGTTGAGCATCATCACAACAAACAGGAAGAGCACCGCGATGGCTCCTACATAAACCACTAGGAAGATCATTGCAAAGAACTCAAGACCCAGTAGAACAAGCAACCCAGCACTGTTGAAGAAAACTAATATAAGGAATAGAACAGAATAAACAGGGTTACGCGCCTGTATTACCATAACTCCAGAGATCAAAGCTAAACTGGAAAAGAAATAAAAAAGTGAGGTCATAAAATTATATTCTCTGTCTTTAACACTTAAAAAGATCTCTCGACGCTGAACCAACGAGAAGCCACTTGGGTCTTGGCACATCAAGGTGGACTCTATGAAATAGAGGTGGACTCTATGAAATAGAGGATTCTGATTCCATCAGCACCCAAGATCAATTCCACAGTGTTTACATATCCACAAAGCTCATCACTTTGTCATGAGTGCTCACAATAGATTGAGCAACTCTTTATTTGCCCGGCAGCAAAATTGCACGACAAAGCCAATGCTAGATTGCGCGCAATGTTAGATGCAATCTAACAGCGGTCGCATGGTAGGGTAAGTCTGATAGACCTCGAAAGCTTCGCAAGAGCTTCGCAAGAGCTTCGCAATGGTAGTAACATCGCGAAGCGATGTTAGGATTGCTTAAGAGGCCACCTAACTACATCAGCGATGCAAATGATATGGTAGCTAATCTTACTCGGCAAATAGTTGCAACCCACTCCAAAACAGTGGAGCAAAGGCTTTCTCTCTCGATGACATGACCAAGGCAATATCAACACCTTCCAAAGATTGGAAAAGGTCATAATGATGCTCCAACTCTACAAAAAGGAAGGGGTCACTTATCCCAATGTTGTAAGGACCGTTGGCATCAATCGCTTGGCTTATTAATGAGGGGCGGGCCCGCGGCAACACCAAATTGATTAGCTTGTCTACGAAAGTGTACATTAAGTTGCCACGCAAAGTTACCTTGCAACCCAACACGCTCCCCTCTCGAAGCTTAAACCCCGAGATAGACTTGCGAGCCCATGTTGCCTGGCATCTCTGCCCAGAAATCATTAAGCAGGCCGACAACCCAATTATTAACTCCTTCTTGTCGTGAACAATTTTCTTTGAGCTGCTGTTTAGTACAATCTTTTTGGGGAGGGAAAGCTCCATAATCCCCCTTAATTGACATTGTAGCAACAAATCAAAGCACAGCACCTCTCGATAAAACCTCTCTGTTCTCGGGGTGCAGTGCACTTGAACCTTCCAACCTTTGCCAGCAGTCGCGTCTCCTGACTCCTCACTGAGCTGGTTGCGCATGCTCTCAGGGGAATCGGTGGTTTGCTGGAAAAAAGACCTTTCTATACCAGGGGCATTGAGCCGTTCACTCTCAATTGACCCCAAAGTTGCAGAGCTTGATGTGCAATCGCTTCGACCTGTTTGCTTCTCCAAAAGGGTGGTTTCCAACGTTTTCAATTTCACGCGAGAATGTCGGTGAGCAGACTTCAACTCCTCTACAACAGGAAGAGACTCCATGATTTGATTTGCACACACATTGATAATGTGTTTGAAAGGAATTGTGTGATTATGTTTGTACTTTTTTTCAATGTTTTTCATAGCAAAGGCTTCTTCTTTTTAGTTTGTGAAACACACTGGTAGGGTTAGCATCACATAGTGATGCTAGCCCTACCATTGAAACATATTTAGATTCAGCTAGTTGAATAAGGGGGAAGGTTTTGTGCCTAACATGATAATGCATACAGCTTCATTTTCTTATCTACCAAAAAGCATTTCTCTATGGGCCCACTGGTAGGGTTAGCATCACCATGTGATGCTAGCCCAGCCATTGAGATATTGGCGGACGCGGACTTGATGTCTATGAGATGGAGGAAATGAGAGCACACTCTTCTGCTTCCCAACGCTAGCTTTTTGTTCTTCTTTAGGTCAGATTTGCCTCAAAGGAAGTTTAGGAACAAACTGTCAATCAGATGCCCCCTCCCCTCTCAAATGTAGGGGGGAGAGATTTTGCCAAATCAATTAGAGTGCTGATGATTTTGTTTGACCAAAGCGATGCATTAGAGTTGACTGGAATGGGGACAGCGATGTGAGTCAAATCCGTGTTGGAATCCACCAGTGCCATCACTGGGATCTTTAGTGTCTGAGCCTCCTGAATCACGTGTTTGTTCTCATTCGGATTTGTAAAAAACAACAGGTCGGGATGCCTTTTCAAGCGTAAGTGCACATCGCCTGCTTGAGTCTTCAAAAAGCCAGGATAAGCTTGCCTCATCTTCTCGTATCGAGGCACATGAATGCGATTCCTTTTAAGAAACGCTTCGAAGTTGCTAGAGATTTGCGCGGATCGGCATATCATTCTAGATATAGATACCCAATTGGTAAGGGTTCCACCTACCCAGCGATCCCCGCTAAATGATAGTGAAGTAAGGATCTTTCTATTGTGTCTTTCAATCAACCCACTCAGCGGGGATGTCTCTCCGCGGGTGTCAATCACCAAGACGTGCCCTTTTTGGCGCAATACAGAAGCTGCAAGAAGCAACCCTTTTGCAGTTTGCTTAAATGTGATCAAAGGATTTATCACAGCCCCCCCGTCCCTCTTTCCTCTCAAAGAGCTAAACGTGTCAGAATATCCAAGCCGAGAGAGGGACAATTTGAGGGGTCTATGGCCCACGTGCCCACCAGATCGGAGGAAATCTTTCAACCAACGGTGGATCTCCAAAATCTTTGATCTTGAAGAGGAGGCAATTCTTGATTTCAAACGAGGTGTAAATGTTTTTTTGTTCTCTGTTTTCAATTGATTTATCATTTCTATCTCTTAATTAGTTGGATCGCTTATGGATGCCCCTCAAATTAGAAATCTTGAAGTGGACTTTGGGATATCATGTTCTCGAAAAGGTTTAACTGCCTCGAAAGATAGGGTCTAAGGTCTTTCCCTCAAATAGCCCCTCCCTCAATTTTCTTTACTGGTTTTCTAATTGCCATGTGAAGACACTTGCGCTCACTGTCAGATAGAATTAACATTGCGCGCAATTTGACATTGAAATGCTACAATTCTCTTGCTTTGTAGAGTCCACATTAGCGGCAAGGCTTTGCTAGCCAAGGAAACAGATCATCCCGACTGCTTGCTTGTGATCTGTTTCCTTGGCTAGCAAGCTTTTGTACGCCTTTAAGTGGCGCCGTATCTGTAGCTGAGGGTCTATACCGATCCACAATGCTTTGGCTTTGCTTATTGCAAACTCTTGACCATTGGAATGTAACGGGTGACTTATGAACAAGACGTGTCCAAGAAGCACGACACTCAGCTCAACGATGCGAACGCAACCGCAAGATTAGAATACAAACAAGATCAAGAATGCCATCATGAGGGCGAACAGAGCAATCGCTTCGGTCAAGGCGAAGCCCAAAATTGCATAACCAAACAACTGCTTGGTCAATGATGGGTTTCTGGCTACAGAATTAATAAGTGATCCAAAAACAATGCCTATACCAGCACCTGCACCAGCAAGCGCTATAGTTGCACACCCAGCTCCAATTAGTTTAGCTCCTTCAAACATGGTTAGAGAAAAATCTTTGTTGATATAATGCTCATGGCGAAATTTTTAGTACTCTCTGATTTGCAGAACCATGCGCCCACTGTTAGATGCGGACTCTACAAAGTAGAGGTGGACTCTATTTCGAAGAAATAGAGGGAATCTAACATTCATCTAATGTTGCAAAGTTAGGCTAGAGCACTAGGTGAGTGCATGAGGCCGATTGCACGTAATTCGAGTGGAGCAAAACCTCAACTCCAGTCGAGGGCACCTTTGCGCCATTCATAAACGAATCCTATTGTAAGGATTATCAGGAAAACCATCATTGACCAAAACCCAAAGAGACCTACCCTGTTCAAGACCAATGCCCAAGGAAACAAGAAAGTCACTTCTAAATCGAAGATAATAAATAGAATTGCTACGAGATAGAATTGAACATCGAAGCGGCTTCGAGCATCATCAAATGGATCGAACCCGCACTCGTAAGCAGATATCTTTTCTGGATCTGGCTTCCGAGTCGATGCTAAAAAAGAGACTCCTAACAAAATGATAGCCAATCCCGTAGCTATCACGAAATAGATGAAGATGGCTAGATACTCTACCATGTGTGTTCCTCTTTTTTATAGATTTCACGCTTTTATTACGCTGACATCCTGCTACAACATGTGTGACCTTGTCTAGTTAATTTCCACTCTTGCTACACACTGCTGCCTTAGAAAGATTGATTTGCAAAAAGACATGGCGTGATCTTAGCAACCCTCTTTTTTAACTTGAGGTTTCCTCTATGAAGCTCTACTTCATAGAGTCCACCTCTATCCCATGAAGTCTACGTCAACCTTGATGAATATAGAAGTTTCACCACGAGGACGACGGGAATCGAACCCGCGGCCTTTGACGTGACAGGCCAATACTCTAACCAACTGAGCTACGTCCTCAAACAACCCATTTGAAGAAAGGAAGACGGGGATGAAGAGTTGATCGAGGAGTTGGAAGCGGGGGCCCGCTGTTTCATCACGCAGTGATGATCGGCACCACTGCGTGATGACTGGCCTTACTAGGCATAGGTTGTGGGGGATTGCGCCACGAAGTGGTGCACTCCACCAACCCGTCGAACCCCCCCTTTCATCACTTCGTGATGATCGGCCTTGCTGAGCACTTGCTGCGCACTTGCTGCGCATGGGCTGTGGGGCTCCCGCCCCATCCTAATGAACCCCCGCAGTGCATTAAACAACAAGAACCCCGATCCTTTGCGCTCACTGTTAGATTGAGTGCGATATCAAACAATTAGTGGATTGCCCAACAGCATTCCAAATACCACCGAATACCGACAATGTAAACCTAAGCAACGGGCGTGGCAGGTAGGTCGGCTGCCGCATCACTCTGTGATGCCAAATGTGGATTCTTATAATATATAAGGAATTGCTCAAATTTGCCTAAAAGGGGCAAGAAAACAAGAAAGTAGAAGAAGAAATAGACTGAGGCACATTGTCCCAGAAAGATGTATGGGTCCTCAACTGGTTGTTGCCCAATCCACACCAATATTATGCAATCTGCCACCAACAACCAAAACAACTTTCTATGAATTGGTCGAAAGGTAGAGCTACGTACCTGCGAGGTGTTTATAAAAGGCAGCGCCAACAATGCTATGAAAACTAGCGCAATGGCAGCTACCCCACCAAGCTTGTTTGGAATGCTGCGTAGAATAGCATACACCCAAAGGAAGTACCACTCTGGCACGATGTGCGCAGGTGTTGACATTGGGTTTGCTGGTATATAGTTGTCTGGGTGCCCCAAGGCGTTAGGATAGAAGTAAACAAATATCGAGAACAGTATCGCAAATGCCACCCAGCCCACTAAGTCCTTCACATAGAAGTACGGGTAGAAGCTAACTTTGTCGACCGCCCCATTCGTTCCCAATGGATTGTTGGACCCATATTGATGGAGCGCAGCTATGTGAACTATAGAAGCACCAGCAATAATAAACGGCAACAGGTAGTGAAGACTGTAGAAACGATTCAACGTAGCATTGTCTACTGAGAACCCCCCCCACAACCACGTCACTATGCTGTCCCCAACAACAGGTATAGCACTAGCCAAGCTAGTGATCACCGTAGCGCCCCAGAAACTCATCTGTCCCCACGGCAACACATAGCCAATGAAAGCAGTAATGATCATCAATAGAAGGATGACAACTCCCAGGCACCAAACCAATTCACGTGGGCTTGAGTAACTGCTGTAGTATAGGCTCCGGAACATGTGGAGATAGACTACTAGAAAGAACATGCTTGCCCCGTTGGCGTGCGCATAACGAAGCAACCACCCCCCTTCAACGTCCCTCATGATGTGCTCCACGCTCAAGAACGCCAAATCCACATGTGGAGTGTAGTGCATGGCTAGGAAGATACCGGTAGCCATTTGAATCAATAGACAAAGGCCTGCTAAACTCCCAAAACTCCAAAAATAGTTCAAATTGCTGGGAGTTGGGTAGTCTATTAGATGGTCATTAATTGTGGAGAAAAGGGGTTGTTTAACTATTGATAATCGTTTCATAAAGCTGTTTGTTTTTACCACGGTCTTTTTTCTCTTTTGCGTCAGTTAGGGTTCAATGGGCTCCGTTGACGTACTGTGCAAGGGCAGGGACCCCCACAACCCTTGCGCAGCAAGGCCGGTCATCACCAAGTGATGCAACACGGAGGTTGGATACAACTCAATCTGGCACCGTTTCTTATCGCAAGACAAAGTTGATTTTTGACTCCAAACAATGCCCCTTATGCCTGCCTTAGCCTCAACGGACTTGCACTGCAGCAGATGCTATGCAAGCGTCGCAACCCAAAAGGTATCTGGCTGAGCACAACTTGCTCCTTGCTCAGTGAGCGGTTTTGCAATTACATCAACGACGCTAGCGGTTCCTATCTCGCAATGCTAACGGTTTAATCCCCTTCGTGGGCCTTGCTGCGCATGGGCTGTGCGGCTCTTGCCACATCTCGTCGAGCCCCTTCGATGGCTTTGCTTAAGTCATTGCTGCGTATAGAGTTCGATGGGATGTGGCTACCGCCACATCCCATCGAACCCCTTTCTAGTGAAGATGTATAGCATCGTTCAAGTAGATGCATATCAAAATGGTAAACACGTATGCTTGGAGACAAGCTACCCCAATCTCAAGCCCAGTCAATGCAAAGACAATAACAACTGGGATGATTGAAGCTGCACCTAAAATCCCCCCAAAGGACAGCATCGTCCAAGCAAAGCTGCTGATAATCTTGACTAGGGTATGCCCCGCCATCATGTTGGCAAACAATCGAACACCTAGACTTACCGCACGGAAGCAGTAAGAGACCAGCTCTAGCACTACCAAGAGTGGTGCCAACGCCAAAGGAGCCCCTTTTGGCAATAAGAAACTAAAGAAATGGATGCCATGCTTTTGGAATCCAACAGTGGTTACACCTATAAACAGTGACAAAGAAAGGCCAAATGTCACTACCAAATGGCTGGTAGCTGTAAAACTGTAAGGGATCATCCCAACTAGATTGCTACTCAGTAGAAACAGGAAAGTGGTTAACACCAGTGGGAAATACTTTCTGCCTTCAGGTCCTATCTGCTCTTCTACTAAACTTGCTACAAATTGATAAACCATTTCAACCACAGATTGCCATCGTGATGGCACTAAGAAGCCTCCCTCCTTAGTAACTAAATAGAGAAGCAGAGAAACTAGCCCAGTCGCCACTAGCAGATAAAGTGAAGAATTAGTAAATGACAAGAAGAGATTGCCAATTCGTATAGGCAAGATGCTAACAATAGAGAATTGCTCTAATGGTGAATAAATCATGTATGAAATGTTTCTTTTAATCGGCAATGGTTCTAGCATCGCGAAGCGATGTCATGCCTTGAAAGTTCTTGCAGGATGAAAGTTTTTTCTGGATACCCTTCTACGGCACATCAAATAGGACTTGCTAAACAACCAACACTTTCGATGGGATTTCTGTCCTTGCGCAGCAACGCAGCAAAACTTTTCCTTCGCTACCTGTTTTGCACGCGTTAGCATTGCAAAACCTTGTAACCACATGCAACACAAGAGGAGCTGTCAAAAAGGGGTGTTAGATGTCGTTTATAAGCTCGCTTCGTCTCTCTGCAAGTGGCGCAGGGACTCTGATGGGATTCAATGGACATCACCAGTCTTGATTGGTGACTCTGCCCTAACATCACAATGAGATGTTAGGGCAGCATGCACACGCCAAGTGTGCAGCAAGTGCAAAGCAAGTGCAAGATGAGTCAGGCCCCTCCCCAATAGTATATAGAAACAAACAAGAAGAGCCACACCACGTCAACCATGTGCCAATACCACGCAGCTGCTTCAAAACCAAAGTGGTGTTTTTTAGTGAAATGGTACGAAATCAGCCGATAGAGGCAAACGGTAAGGAATATTGTGCCTACTACAACATGGAATCCATGGAATCCTGTTGCCAAGTAAAAAGTGGAACCGTAGACACCGTCGGCTATGGTAAATGGAGCTTCCAAATACTCATATGCCTGGAACCCGGTAAACACCAACGCCAACAAAACTGTAATGATAAGGGCTGCAATGCCTTGGTTACGATGTCCCGCTAGAATTGCGTGATGGGCCCAGGTTACTGAGGCTCCTGATGACAATAGGATGATGGTGTTTAGAAATGGGATTTCCCATGGGTTTAGCACCTGTATCCCCTTTGGCGGCCACACAGCACCTATCTCCACGGTAGGGGCTAAGCTAGAGTGGAAGAATGCCCAAAAGAATGCAAGGAAAAACATTATCTCTGAAACTATAAACAAAATCATCCCATAACGGAGACCTAGTTGCACTGCTGTGGTATGGTGTCCCTGATATGTTGATTCCCTTACGACATCTCTCCACCACACGCACATCAAATAGATTATCATGGCAACGCCAAAGGCAAGAACCAAGCCTCCACCAACATAGCTGTGCATATACATTACGCCGCCTACTGTAGTAACGAGACAGGCTAGAGAGGCCAGCAACGGCCATGGACTTGGATCTACTAAATGATAAGGGTGTTTTCTCATACCTAAATCCTGTGTTTAATGATGTTTCTACTCCTAGCATCGCTTCGCGATGACAGCTAGAATGCCCTAGCATTGTGTACATACAATGCAAGCAATGAGATCTTAAAGGCTTACCATTGCCCTGTGATGCTAAATGCTAGAACTTGAGAGTCTACTCTTTGGTGAAGACGTGAGTAGACTCTCAAAAACCAAGCCTTGAGGAATAGGCTCTCCTATGCCAGATAGGCCCTGGGAGCAAAACCGAGCCTTTCTGTTTGATAACTCATTTTGGGGGCTGTTGGAAGAAGGGGGTTGATCTTTCACCCCCTCAACTTTAGGCCACCGTCATCCCTCCTTAAGATCTATACGACCACTGTTAGATATAATCTAACATTGAGTCGAGCTCATAATAGGAGGTAGGCTCTGCGCCTGCGTTGCTCGTATTTCATGTACCTGCGCTACAGAGTGTCACAAGGCCCCCAAGCGATGCAAACGATACTCAACCATCAGCAATAAGCAGGTTGCTATTGCTTGACCCACATCACAGCAAAATCAAACAACTCAATGTTAGATGCAATCTACCAGTGAGGACATGGCACATCGACACCCTTTCAACGTTTCAGCCCGAGAGCCTTGCAAGGAGAAGATTGTCTTGCTGACTTGGATCTTATGGCTTATTCCTCCTGCAACTTGTTGGAAATCCAGTTGACGTAATTCTCGAGAGAAACCGCCTCTACCACTATCGGCATAAACCCGTGATTAGCACCACACAGTTCACTGCATTGACCATAGAACACGCCCTCTCTTTTTATAAAAATAGGCGTTTGATTCAAACGGCCGGGAACAGCATCGCATTTCACCCCCAGAGAGGGGACAGCCCAACTATGAAGAACGTCAGCAGATGTAATAATCATTCTAATGTGGGTATTAACTGGAACCACGACCCTATTGTCCACCTCTAGCAGTCTAAGTTGCCCCGGTTCGAGGTCGTCTTCGGGGATTAGGTAGCTATCAAACGCTATAGATGGCTCATCAGAGGTGTTGTAATCAGAATATTCGTATGACCAATACCATTGATGACCAATGGCCTTAACCGTGACTGCAGGGTCCACAACCTCATCCATGCTATACAACAGAGCAAAAGATGGAATGGCGATTAGCACAAGAACCAGGCTTGGTGCTACCGTCCAAGCAATCTCGATGGTAGTCCCATGAATAATCTTCTCAGGGACGGGGTTTTTCCCTTGTTGGAAGTGGTAAAGTGTTCGCACCAACATCCAGAGAACGAAAACCAAGATTACCACCATAAAAAAGCAAATATCATGGTGCAAATCGATAATGCCTTGCATAACTGGCGTCGCTGGGTCTTGAAATCCCATTTGCCAGGCCTCTGGCGCATCTAGATGTCCCACAACGGGAAAGCAAAACAACAAAACATGGCATAGAAACATAAACCTTTCCTTTATTCCTGAGTTTGACCTTGAATGATAAACTCTGTTTATTCTTTCTTTGTGTCGGGGGTGAGTTGTTTTTATTTGCACTGGCATCACAAAGCGATGCAAGGGCACAACAAATCCAGTTCTTTCCAGGCCTTTCACTCTGGAATAGGTAAAGGCATTAAACCTGTTCGATTTAGGAACGTGCTATCTTGAGAGAGCACCATGCTTGGCAGACCCTAACGAGATCTTGCCTATCCATCGCTTCGCAATGTTAGAGCTTATGTTATCAACTCTGGCATCGCGAAGCGATGGATAGCCTTAGAAACGTCGCCCTTGCATCGCTTTGTGATGCCAGTACATCTAAAGCGACGCAAAGGCATTAAAAAGCAGAGATTTGGCTGCTATACCCACTTGTCCCCCACGCTAAGAGGGCGTGGGGGCAGTTCTTAACCGCATCTTAACTGAGTTGAGGCCTTCTTGTATGTTGTAGGTGATGTAGCATTCTTATCACAACTCATCTCTAAGAATCAAAACTGCTGGGCAGGAGTTCGTTGGGATGAGGCGGGAGCCCCACAGCCCATGCGCAGCAAGTGCGCAGCAAAGCCGATCATCACCAAGTGATGAAAGAGGGGGAGGGCCATTTACCACCAACGATATCGAAGAAAGGAACGATTAGCCTCTGCCGTTTTATGGAGAGAGTCTCTCTTCTGACGTGGTTCTCCCCTTCTGTTGTAGGCATCAATCAATTCCTCTGCCAAGCATTCAGACAATCCTTTGCCACGTTTCTTCACCCTTTCGCGAGCAGAGTTGATAATCCAACGAATTGCTAACCTCTCTCCTCTTGATTTTGAAACCACACAAGGAATTTGTCGGGTAATACCTGCTATCTTCTTCTTCCGCACTTCTAAGCTTGGTTCCACATTCGCTATGGCTCGGCCCAAATAGCTTAACACGAAAACCCCAGCCCTGCTGCTTCTATCACCCTCAGATAAGGGGCTAGCACCCTTGATGAGCCAAAAGTATACAGGCCTTCTAGTGTGGGATCTTAGTCCTATCTCTGTTTTTTCAGCGCTATAAATGCTTCCTTCGTCCGATTCGTCCGAGAAGGAGATGGAAATGGGGGGCTTCAAAAGCCAAGGGTTCGGTGTTTCGCCAAATCTTTGCAAACCTCTTCGCAAACCACTGCTTCTTGAAGATGTTACCCCTCTATGAGCCGGATAAAGGTAAGAAACCCCAGAAGACGGGAGGCCTATCAAATTGCCCAATTCGACCCCCCCTTTAGGAAAGGTCTTACCAAAAGTGGCCCCAGGGAAAGACATCAGATAGAATGGGAATGACGGAATGCCTACTCTTCTCTCCAGCGTAGCTGGGACAATGCTCGGAAGAGCACCCCTGTGGGGTTGATTTCTTGCTTCATTCTCCAACACTCCTGAGAAGATAGTTAAAGATTTGGCAAGCAATCCAATTGCTGTTCCTTTCTTGCCATGGCGCATCAACTGGTTTACAAATTTGATCAAATAGCTAGGTAAGGCCCCTGGGGTGGAATGTATAGAAACCTTTTGCCGGGCCACTTCCCTAACCCCTCGGTAGAGAGGTTGCCGGGTCGCCCCATTAGGGGCACATTCCCACCCCCCTAACTTGCCCGTCAACAAACGGTCATCAACGAGCCCGTGGGGCGGGAGCCCTAGCTCCGGCATCGCGCGCGCTGCAAAGCAACGCAGACAAGGGATACCCTTAGATAGACTGAGCTTTCGTAGAAAATTGCCCGTCTTCATACCATTTGATTTTGTTCTTGGAACGGTCTGCTTTTGCAGAGCAGGGGATAGGTTTTTGTAACAAATAAGTTGCATCATTCTAGACTTCTGTTGTTTCTTTGTTTCTACTCTTATTTAACCTTTCTAACCTCTATCGATCAAGGATGCGGGGTGTTGGATCCAAACCCATTCTTGCCTACAGTATTTTGGTATCCAGTTGTTTAGAGCTATCTGCTGTATTCACAGCAAGATGTAAGGCCTCATGGCAGATTTTAGGCATTCAACTCCTACAAACGAATTAAGGGGAGAAACCCCGTGTTTCGATCTCACAAAGGTGCTGCAAAGCAACTAAAGTGACGCAGAAGACATCTAATCAGGTGCAATCTGATCGGTCTACAAGAAGCTGATTTGTAAACGGCACGACACAGCTTATGTTTTGCTTTTTCGTTCTCTCTTCTTAATTTTGCAGTTTATATCTAAAGGCAACAACAAATGCTAGCCTGTTGGCACAAACAGCTTGAAGAAAGCAACATTTGGAACACAAATCTAGCTCTTTTACCATGACGTAACTGGAAATCAGCCAGATCAAAGCGTGAATGTTGATACTATGGTGGGGCCAACAAAACTCTCTTCTCCTTGACGCAGCCCTGTAATGCCATTCCGTGTCTTAGCATCACAGGGTGATGCCGGCCCGAGGCTGCGCTAGGGAGCGCTGCACTGATCAATCACCTTTTGATACCCAGGCATCACAACATAATACTCAACCCCCTAACGAGATGGGAAAATTACGAAACGGTGCAGACGGTCCTAAATCTTCCATTCTTGGGCTCATACCTTCTTCCTCTTTGTCCCGTATTTTGATCTGCCTTGACGACGCTGGGTCACCCCTTGTGCATCTAACACGCCTCGAACGACGTGGTATTTTACTCCGGGCAGATCCTTAACCCTTCCTCCACGAACCAAGACTATTGAATGCTCTTGGAGATTGTGGCCTTCACCTGGGATATAGGCACTAACATCGGCGGAATTGGTTATCCTTACCTTGGCTACTTTTCGCAAGGCCGAATTTGGTTTCTTTGGCGTCCTCGTGAAAACGCGTAAGCAAACTCCTAATCTCTGTGGCGATTGTTCCAAAGCAGGGGTTTTTCTTCTAACTCTTTTTTTGGAGCGTTCATTTTTAGTTCTTATTATTTGATGAATGGTAGGCATGATAACATTGGTTTTTTGGTAAAACTTTTGTGGACTTGCTCCACGGAAATTGCATGCTGCGCAGAGCTGGCGCAAAACGAAGGACATTAGGCTCTTGCAAATAGTATTCTTTATTTTGAAGAAATAGAGTCTACCTCTATGAGCCCACTGGTAGGGCTAGCATCACCATGTGATGCTAGCCCTACCAGTGGGCTCATAGAGTCCACGTGCTTCTGTTTGCTCCCATTGCTGGCGATGCAAGAGTAGTGAGAGCTTACAACGGGCAAGCAATTTGCCGCTCTAAACCAGAAATTGCACGGGCAGTTGCGCTGTCGTTGCTCGGACATCACCATGTGATGTTAAGGCCATCAAATTGTAAAGGGTTGCATCTATTTGTCTTTTACAGCAATCGCTGGATCTTGCATCATATAGCGATGCAAGATCCAGATGGACTCATCTTTGCAAAATGTTTGCAATCGAGCATCTCATCACTTCCAAGAAGATATCTGGCATCAGCCCCATAGCAAGAACTGCTACCAGGAATGGAAAGAGCAGAAAGAACTCTCGTCTAGACAGGTCCGCAAAGGCTGCCAGGTAATAGGGTTTGGGGAAGCCATATAGGAGCCTGTTGCAGAGCCAAAGGGCATAAGCAGCACCCAACACCATGGTTGAGGCTGCCATTGTAGCAACGAAGGTGTTGCTGCGGAAAGCCCCAACAAGAACTAAGAACTCACCAACGAAATTGGCAGTTCCGGGAAGGCTAATGTTTGCCATAGTGAAGAACAGGAACATGATTGCAAACATGGGCATGCTTCGTGCACAACCACCATAGTAACGGAGAAGCCGGGTTTTGTGACGGTCATAAAGGAACCCGACAAGCAAGAACAGGGCGGGAGAGACTAGCCCATGCGCTAGCATCAAAAGTACAGCCCCTTCCACGCCTTGTGGGTTTAGACTGAAGAGGCCCAAGGTAACAAAGTTCATGTGAGCCACTGACGAATAGGCTATAATCTTCTTCAAATCTACTTGACGTAGAGTTGTCAACGAGCTATAGATGATTGCCAATATGCTTAGGGTTTCGATCAAAGGTGTAAAGAAGATAGAGGCATAAGGAAATAGTGGAATTGAGAAGCGCAAGAATCCATACGTTCCTAACTTCAAGAGTATGCCAGCTAATATTACCGAACCTGCCGTTGGTGCCTCAACATGGGCCTCCGGCAACCATATGTGGACTGGTAGCATGGGGACCTTGACTGCAAAGCTGGCAAAGAAGGCCAACCAAAGGATTAGCTCACGAGCTTCACTGAAATGGGTTGTGTACAATATTTGCAGATCAGTAGTTCCTGTTTGGCAATATATCAACAAGATCGCCAACAACATGAGCAAAGATCCTATCAGAGTATACAAGAAGAATTGATAAGCAGCCCTTATCTTTCTCTCGCGTGAGCCCCACACCCCAATAATTAGAAACATTGGGATCAGAACACTCTCAAAAAAAATGTAAAAGAAGAGGAGATCTAGAACAGAGAAGGCCGCTATCAACAAACTCTCTAGCACAAGGAACGCAACACAATATTCTTTAATCGAGGCCTTGATTGTGGTCCATCCAACCAAAATGCAAATCGGGATCAGAAAAGTGGTTAGGATGATAAAGAAGAGAGATATGCCGTCCAAGCCTACAACAAAACTAAGCGTAGTGTATTCGCCACCATTTACAGATGGTTGAATTGGAACGAAGTTGCTGACAAACTGGAAGCGCCCCGACGAGTTATCAAACTCAACCCAAAGCAAGAGAGATATAAGAAAGGTTAGCAACGAAGTTGCAAACCCAATGCTTCGCACCAGTTTGTCATTCCACGCGGGGATAAACAGTATTAGAAGAACACCTATCAGAGGCAAAAACAGGATCAATGGAAGGATTGACATAAGGAATAACAGTTTTTAGGAGGCTAGAGGTAGGCGATGTGCCGACTGTTAGATGTGGACTCTATTTCTTCGAAATAGAGGGAGACTCTATTTCTTCGAAATAGAGGGAGACTCTATTTCTTCGAAATAGAGGGAGACTCTATTTCTTCGAAATAGAGGGAGACTCTATTTCTTCGAAAT
>Ga0116227_10010599_pt1 | contig 15993 bp, 6 predicted proteins | sample S1TSphgellanicum_FD_89693 | JGI IMG/M metagenome (GOLD analysis project Ga0116227, IMG submission 89693) | Host-associated microbial communities from peat moss isolated from Minnesota, USA - S1T2_Fb - Sphagnum magellanicum MG | ecosystem: Host-associated > Plants > Peat moss > Unclassified... | reverse complement strand
TAACATGTCTTTGTGGGTGAATAGTGTGTTGACAATGGTAAGGAGATCAACTTGGCCTATGCAGTGAAGGCCAAGACCATCACTAGTGGCTTGAAATATTCTCTGGCTACTGGAAACTGGGGCTAAGAAAATACGGCAAGTGTAAGGGCATGTGTATCACAGGTGAGGTTTTGCTTTTAAATATCTTGGTTGTTTATCTCTCTGTCACTAGATATGCAACAGGTATGGATGCATCTTGGTTATTCCAACTTGCAACCACCTTGGTTTACACATTTGGCAGATGATCATCACTTTAATCTTTTTTTTCTTGGTCTGATTCTGAGAAATTATGTTGGATGCACTTTGAAAGTTAACTTGATTTTTTTGCTGAATGTATTGACATTTTTGTCTTAGTCAAGACTTGTATAGAGTTGTGCCTGGCTGCCTAGGGTGCTTGTGAACTAATTGTCACAGATGGGTGAGTCAAGCATGCATGTTAATTTTCTCATCACACACTGATTGTTGTCTGGTATATACCAGGCAGCAATTAGTGTGTGATGAGGAAATTAACATGCATAGGTGCTCAATCGCTTGACATATGCCTCAACTTTTTATCACTTACGACGGCTTGACTCTCCTATTGGTCATGAAGGTGAGCTCTTAAGAACCAAATAAAGTGTATGGACTGAGTCTTAGGGTATGATCTCATTTCTATTTCCTTGAGTGCAACTCTATCATATCATTGTTTGCTTTGGTAATGACTTGTGCAATCCTTTTGCATGTTGTGGGTCTATTTAGGGAAGCTGGCAAAGCCTCGACAATTGCATAACTCTCACTGGGGAATGATGTGCCCTGCAGAAACATCTGAGGGCCAGGCCCTGGAGTCTTCAAGAATCTCAGAGTGTTTTGGAATTTGGGAACCCAGACAAGGAAAAAGGGATAGCACTCAAGCCAGGCCATTGCGGACATTTTCTTCTTTGGCATCAATTGGTAGTCGAGGCCTGAAAAACACATTTTTGTTGCACAATGTTCTTTTGCTATTGCTGAACCTTGGAAAATGTTCCCACAATTTTGTAACTTTCCTTTTGCAATATGCAGTTCTTTGCCTTGTGCATATGTTTCTCAATGATTGTAGAGTTTTGTTGATCGATTTGTTGTTGACAGGAACTCTTGGCAATTCTAGATAGCACATTGAACAAAGCAGATGAAAACCTTAAACCCTGACCCTAACCCTAACCCTAATAGTGGGACCATGTGACACATGGCGATTCAAACTCTCAAAATATTAGTTGCATTTGCAACTACATTGTGCGGTCACTAAGTTGCCACATGGCATGATCCTGATAATTAAACCCTATACCCCTAACCCTAATCTGTGCCACATGTACAATGACATAGCCTTAAAACCAACACGTGTCCACACCCCAACGGCTACGACTTGGACGGTCTAGATTAATCAAAGTAATTCTTAAAACTAAATATTTAATTAAAAAATAAAAGTACACGTGTTCGCATATAATTGGGTTAGTTAATTAACATGTAATGCAGTGTGAACGCAACCCCTGTAGTTGCATGCAGTCGCACGACCAACTGCTAATATAGAATATGGGTGGATGAAACCGTATAACCCAACCGTATGTACTTGTATTATACGACTTTCGCATGCAACTACAATTTTCATGCAACTTGTCTTAGGCAACTGGGCGAATTTTTAGTTGCATGTGTCGCATGCAACTGAAAACTAGTTGCATAAGACAGTTGCAAAATGCCAAATTTCTAGTAGTGATAATTAGTGACACTTATTGGATAGTCTTGGTATATTTGAGTTATAATGAACAAACCTTAATGTAACCAAATTTTGAACATTGGTTTTGGATGTCAAGTTGGATGCAAGAATGTGGAATTGATTTAATAAAGTCAAAATAGGGGATGATGTAAACGTAATTCACAGGTCTAGTGTCGCAACCTTAGCTTTGGGCTTGCAACCAAGGCAAGGGGGTTACAAAGTTACGGGCCAAGAGGAAGCCCGGGAGTCAAGGCAAAGAGGTCGCAAGGGTGCGAGTCAGGAAAAAGCCCGGGAGTCACATCACATACTCTCGGGAGTGTAAGAAAGTGTGAGGGAGTATGAGGGAGTGAACCCTCACATTCCCAAGGCAACTCCCACTTTGGGAGATGGAGTCCCGATGGACTCCCAAAATTTCAGAGAGCGATTTTAGGGGTCAAAACTCAATGGCTTGTGGCATTATTTATATCATTGGAAAGTTCTTGGAACGTAGATGTCTAAAATGGGCTCACATTGCTCATTTGGACATCTGAAACACAAGTTATGGCCAAAAAAAGGGGCGGGAGTCAAACTATCAATTTGACTCCCGACTAGAAAAAGTCAAAAATCGACCTGATTTACTTGGCTTCAGAGGCGTGTGACATACCATTGAAAAGCTTTTGATGATACCTACAACTTTGCTTTAGATCGCATTTCGATTCGAGGTCTATTCACAAAGTTATGGGGCTCCAAAGTTGCAGGAGTCCCAATTGGCGCGATTTTGGGACTCCCACTCGAGAGTCCCGGGAGAGAAAAACCATTTGGATGTGGGCTCCGTGGCCAGCCACAAAGTATATTATAAGGGGGAAGATGGTGGCTTCGCCCAAGTCCGGGTCGTGGTGAGTCCAGTGTGTCCGTGTTACCCGTGGCTCATCCTAGCACCAAAGGTGTTCTAACTATGCACTAACCACTTTGTGTGGGTTATGTGCAAGCCTGTGTGAGTGAGTGAAGCTTGTCAACTCTTCCTAATCCCATCCCAGAGCTCCAACACGCCCCTCAACCCCTCAAAGTGTTGTGAACTAGGGAGCATGCCCGGACTCTTCCTTCTTCCGTTGTCTTCTACTTGGACTCACATTTGAATCCTTCAAGGAGTTGGGAGTGCGTCATCCAGGTTTAGTGTTACATAAGGTTAGGTCACATCCATATATAAGTATTAAGGTGTTGTCATATTATATTCTTGGTCCAATACCTCCTTCCATGGCAGATGTTACAATTGCAAGCCATTCTTGCCAAGTTATTTGATATATGGCATAGGTTTCTTCCCTTTGCCAAAGTAGTTCATTTCTTAGATAAAAATTTCCATCCATTTGCTCCTACAAACCTTTAGTACTCACAAGTTGGTAGCCACAAATGAGTATTTTTGTGTTTACAACATCAACATGCAAAACCAAACTTGGAACAAGAAGCTCTTTTCAAAAAGTTACAACTGCATACATATGAAACAACTGCAAGATCCACATTGTGGGAACAACATTTGGAACTATCATCCTACAATATTGAAAAACTTTGTTTTAGCCACAAGATAAAATGCTTGGGCTTTTTTGCCAACGCATTCTAAACATTTGATTCTCATAACATTTGATCACCCAAATAGGCAAGAAATTATGGCAATTTTCCACAAAACCCTTGGACTATGATAGATGTCACAACATAACATGGAAATAAAAGATTGTACCAACTGATGTGGTTTTAGAGATAGTGAGATAAAACCAACTTGAACATGCTGCACTATAGTTCATGTGGGAATGAAAGGCAAGTTTGAAATCCAAATTGGATTGTCCTAAACCCACCCACCCAACTCCAACCAGGAGCAATTCTACAATCCCAACAACTACAAAATTCAAACATTGAGATCTGTCAAAGGCCATGGAGAAGAAATAGGTTCTAACAAAAGTTTTTGTTGTAATAAAATGATCTAGGTGGAGTTTTAGCCACAAACTTAATCATTTACCTTAAATGAGATGAGACCAACATGCACATCCTATAATGAGTTGTAATACAACTGTTATGAAGTTTGGGGTATTTGGTTGAATGAAAGCTTACATCCATCCATAATTTCCCCTAGCCTTTGATGAAGCCATTATACAAGAACTCCAAAACCTTATAATTTCAAAAGAAATTTAGTGTAAGAAAATGTTCGAATAATAACATTATATCCAAGTTTGAATTATCTAATGTGCAACACCAAGGGTAAAAAACTGGACATTATACCCTATTATATCCAATGTATACCAGTCTTGGTAAGTTCTAGGTGATAAACACTATGGTAGATCATGTGATTTACAAAAAAGAAGGTGTGTGGGGTTCCATTGAAGTGAATTTTGCTTCACATCTATACGAAATTCATGGAAATATGTCATAAAAGGTTTAATTGACACAACATAAATTGCCATAGCCTTATAATAACAAATCATAAATTTTGCAGGCAGACCATCGAAGGCTCCATCAAGCATGGAGATTCAATATTTTTCCAATAAATACTTTGCAACAATTAACTTTGGGATAGAGTATGAACAATCACTTGAAGTATTAATGGATTAAAAAATTGCAGTTGGTGAGGATTTTGGGTTGATTAGTCCAAATCTTGTAGTACAACTTTTGTCCTTTGATTGTAGGAGACATGCAATTCATGTTTTGGTGGTTATAGGCATGTTAATGTACATGTGTCAAATTTTTTGTACATAAGATTAAAAATCCAACCTAGTTGATGAAGTTCATATGTAATAGTCACAAAACTTGCAATTAAAACAAAAACCCAGTGTAAGAAAAAGTTATAGATCACCAACTTCTTGTCCAAGTTCACTATGTGTCATTCAAGTTTTGAACACCAAGGTTGAGGAAATGGATAATCCAAGCTAGCTATACAACCATCTCACAGTCTTTTCCAACATGTTGTAAGGATTTGTTTAAGTGATAAGGATTATCTAATTATGTGATTTGTAACATGATTTTGTGTGATTTAACATTGAAGTGCATTTGGCTTCAATGCATGGTAGTTGAATTTCATGTAGACATGTTTCACTATTGTCAATAGTATTCTGTCAACCACAAGCCTGCAATAATATAAGTCACATACAATTGATGGTTGAGGATTGTGTCAACATAAACAAGTACAAGGGAGACACACATTTGGTGCAAATACATGTAATAAACTAAATAAACCATGCATCAGAACTTAGTTACATCACTTTGAAATACACTATGAAAAAACTATGTTTGACATCGCAACTTGTCTGTTGTAAGTAAAAAGTGTCTGATAGAACTAGATTACAACTAAATAATGTAGAACTACACTGATTTAGTTTTATATTAAATATGATGATGTACAAAAAGATGTCTACCTTGTTTATAAATCCAGAATCCTCTTTTCCACATGTTATGCATTATAGGAAATTAAGCTGGATGCATGCAAAAAACATCTAATTACATAAACAACGTTTGGCAAGGACTTAGGTAGTTAAGTGTTGTTACCCTAGATAGATTGGATACCCAAGGTCCCTATTGCATAAGCAAGAATAATGAGGTGTTGTTTGAGGACCATGTTTGAAAAAACACATATAACTTTTCCATCTTTTTTGCATGGCAAAATCCATGCCCAAAATGCCTTTCAAGTCCAAGTAGCAAGAACATTGAGGTGAATGTACCTACCTCAAAAGTGCGCAACATATACAACAACATTGTAGAATTATGCACTCATGTTTATGGTACTTGGGATCCTCCAACAAGGTGTGATCACAATCAAATGAACCAACGATGATGAAGGATTCAAGGACTACAATCCTTTTTGTGGTCATTTTCATTTTCTTATAGAAAGGACTTTTGGGATGAAATCTTTTGTAATATGTTATTAAAAATACATATAATTTTTTTCAATACATCACATTTTTTGTATTAACTTTTCATGAATAATTAAGAATTTGTAAAAAGTGTACAAATTGTACCAAATTTTATGTTTTGTTTTGAAAAATGATCTTAATTTCAAATTGTATGAAAATATGTTAATTATTTTATTTTTTCATAACTATTTTTAAGAAAAAAAGTGTATAGATTGTACCAAATTATGTGTTTTTTTTTTGGAAATTTTTTAAAATTTCAAATTGTATGAAAAAAATGTTAATTATTTATTGTTTTATTTTATTTTTTCATAAACTAAAATTTTGTTTTAGATGTCATGTACAGTACACCCCATTTACATGTGGTAAAGGACTCTTGAAATTTTAAAATTTTATTCAATAAATTTTTTATTTAAAAAAATTTCCAATTTCACAACTTTCAAATTGTGAGTGTTTTTTGAATGTGGAATTAACATTATCTCAATTTTTTTCTCATCAAATTCTATTATAAAAAAATCTTTATCTTAGTAATTTACAGAATTGAGTACTTTTGATGCAATTATTGTTCAAGTTCAAAGGTCTTTTACTAAAAGCAAAACCCAAAATACATTTTTGTCAAATTTTATTTTGAATTCTTCAACATTCACATTTTTCATTTAACACAACATTCCATGATTAACATGACATTAAAATGGCACCACAAAAATATATCTAACAAAATTATAGTTTTTATTGAGTTTTGGTAGTCGTTTGACATGTTTTTTGACTTGTTTGATTACTACACCCAATAGTTCATCGATATCTTCAAGAGGCGCAAAAATGTACGATCTATTCATTTTTGTCATCTTAAACAATTATGATTAACTATTGCAACCACTCAAAACATATAACTAACTACCACAACTTTATTGCACCCTTTATCACTCAAAACAATGTGCAAAATTATTGCACTAAAGTGTGAAGGTATGTTGTTTCTCACTTGAAAGAAAGTGTAATTGATTTCAATGTATATTGATGTGATCTCCCTCACTGCCATGCTAAACCCTAGCCTAAGCTTCTAGTTGTTCATCCATAGTGACACAAAATCTTGTAACAAAACAAGATCATTGACAACCCCGAACTTCTAGTAAATATATTTTTTCTTCACGAATTTGCAATGGAAAGGGCTTCATGAAACTCATAGAAACCTCGCAATTGTAGGTTGAATGTTGTTGCGTTTGCCCTCATTGTTAGTATTTCAAACCCCAATGCACAATGGTGTCGAAAAAAATGTGGGAAATAACTATTCTATTCCAAGGAAAATAATTAAGATCCATATTTGTTTTTTGCCTTGAGATTTGAACTTGCCTTAGAATTTCTATGGAGGTTTAGGATCAAAACTTCTTCCAAAGATCATCACAAGCAACTAATACATCCATTTAACAAAAGAAAAAGGTTATTTGGAGTTTGTGTTTCCCTTGCTATTAGGGCATGGAACAAACATTGTTTTACTTCAAGTCTTATTTGGAAAGTTAGTAAGATGGTTTAAAAATTAAATGTCATTAATTGACTATGTATTGGGTTTTTGGTTATCATGTTACTAAACATTAATTAAGGCTGAGGATTGACTTTGGGTGAAATTTTAATTTATTTTTTCACATTTGTTGAATGAAATTAGATAATTGCAAAATATTTTTAAAATCAATGGTTGTTAATTATTGATATTTATTAGGGAATAAAAAATGATTATTTATAAATAAATTATTTTCACTCTATAGTTCCCTTTTAAGATGGTCAAAAAAACTCAATTTGTGCAAATTTTCTTATGAATTCAACATGGAAAATTTGATCATGACCTACACAAATTAAAGATTCTTCATGATAAATGACCTAAATTAGATTTTTTGAGAAGTTCCAGCATGTATTTGAGAATATTCCAAAAGATTTTATTTATTCTATTTTCATGTTTAGAATGATCCAAAATTTTGGTTAAATTACTTTTGGGACGATTGCCACCTTGGCTACATCACACAATCCTTAAAAAAACATTAGTTAAAATTAGTCAATTAGGACAAGAAAAAAAATCAACTATGTTTGAACACCTTCTAAATCAATATAATCAAGTATATAAATTACTATAGTCATTTAACCATTTAATTATGGTTATTAGTCATAGTAATTACTGTAAAAAATAATTGGGCAAATATTAGTCCATATTTTACTACATGACTAGAAATGGACATTAATAATAAATCTTTTAATCATCCGAACCATGTTTTGGCATTGTGTAAGTGAATTCAATAATAATAAATTCATCAAGCTCTCTGTTAGTTCATAGCTAGGTTAGATAAGCTAGGAACCTAGGCTAAGCACATAAGAACTTAAACTAAGTTAAGATTCTAGGTTAGATCCACTACCACAAAAGGTGTCCTTGTATGTTAAGTGATTTCATTAGATCTTGAGTGAATTCCTTGGTCCCAATGAATGGGACCTAATGGGTAGTGAATTACACCGACATTTTGTAGTATTAAGGTTACACACTTAGGAGGTTAAGTTAAACACATGGAATTTAAATTAGGTTACTTAGACTAGGTTAAAAACCCAAGCCATCTAGCCCACCAATTTTGGGTGCAAGTGTGAAGGTTTTAACCCTTCACCTTTATGTTTAAGGATAAAATCCTTGACCATTGAACCATTATTTAAATAAGTGAAAATTATTATCATCATATATTAATATGCACATCTTTTTCCTTACTTCTTTATGTATCTACCCTAGGTATCTTCCCTACCTATGTTACCTTGTTACCTTACATTATATATTTATGTAATTTAAGATATATAAGCTACCCTAGGCTATTGTAAAGTTAATGTAAGTTATCTTAAGCTATTCTTAAAGTATTGTAAGCTACCCAAGGTTGTGTTCACAACACCATAGCTTAGTCCTAGGCTATTTTACATATATAAGCTATTTAATATTAGGTTTTAATTTTTGGTTATTCTAAGCTATTCCACATTAGTCTATTTAAAACTATTATAAGCTATTTCACATTAAGCTATTCAAACTATTTTTTGTTATTCCATTCTAAGCTATTTTTATCTATTTAAATTTTTTACATTAAGTTATTTTATGTTATTTCAACTTAGGTTATTTTAGGTTATTCTATTCTAAGGAACTATTCCCTATTTTTGTATGAGTGAGAGGAACACAAAAAGAGAAAGAGAAAACAATTTTTTTTTGAATTCAACAATAAGATGAAATAGGCCTTGCCAATATATTTACACAATACAAATACAAAGACCTTATTTCCTCCTTGGCTTATTACATATTTCATTTTATCAATAAAATTTTCTATGAAAATTTGATTTAGGAAATTCATAAAATTTCAAAGATATTTTTTTGTGGGTGAAAACACACTATGGAAGGGCCGAGATTCTTATCACATTGAACTATTTTTCAAGAATACCATGTTTGATCTTCAACCATGTCAGTATTATGAGAGATTTTCACAATGTTTTTGCATATTATGATAGGTCAAAACCCAAAGATGTCAAATGCTAAAGAATATATATTTTTTAGTTTCATATGATGTGATGTTAGATTATATTTACACAAAAAAAAAGTCATAACATATTAAAAAATGAAAATATATTGAAAATATCATTGAAATGATTTTTAATCTTTATGAAATTTATAGTATTTATTAAACATTATGATTCCATATGATTGGTATATTTTGTGAGCCATGTGAAGAGTTTGATAATTATCATATTATGAATGAGTTTTTAAAAGGCAATATATAACAATTTAAGTATGTGAAAAACAATCATTTTCAAATGGAAGAGGAGAAGAAATGTGAGGTGGGCCATTTTTAAAATTTTCATTTCAAATGGTTTTTGGTTTAAAAATTCAAATAAAAAAAATGTAATCTAAAACAATAAATAGGATATATCATATCGTATATACCATAAATATACCCATTATTTTTCAAATTTAATATTAAAAAATTATTATATAACATTAACTTTGTGAAAATCAAAATATAAAAACCAAACAACAAAAGTGAAGCCCAAAATTAAACTGAACACATTTTGAAAGTGTATATTTTAGGCATATGTTGTGAAAGTTCTTAAGTTACCCCCTCCCCTTCTTTTTAGTGTGTTGTCACTTTTGTACAATAAAGGAATTAATAGACTCCATTTGAAACTTGCAACAACTAAGGGTGAATTTGCAAGTTTAAAGTTATTCATTTGGTACATGTTTACAATCATTGTTGAAAAATATTCCCTAGGTGTTATTATGAACTATATTGTAAGTTCCTTTTTCAAGGAATTTATGTGAATAAAATGGTTGTTTGCTAACAAGAATTTAAGCTTTATTTTTGAAAATTTTGTTCTTTAACAAAGTGGTTAACAAGGTTTTTAAAAACTCCCATGTTATATTACTATGTAAAACATTTATGGTATTTTGGTGTTTTTGAATATTCCACAGCTTGAGCTTTTAAATTAGGAATAAATAGATATACTACAACCTATTATTTTTATTTCCATAAACTTGTACTTCCAAATATAGCCTTTGAATGTAACCTTGCTCATTTTTTTCATGTATTAATTATGTTTTTTTATGTCTATGTATATTTTTCATAACGGAGTACACATTAAAAATATATTTGATGTTTTTGTTTGTCAATGTAGTATTTTTGTGTGAATGGATCTATGCAATTAAAGCCAATAAAATTTTGACACACAAAAAAATCCTTACATTGATAGTAATACTTGCGTTCACAACAACTAGGGCAAAATGCATCATTTTATTATAATCTTCAAGAAGATTGATATTAGAAAATTAACTTGATTTAAATGGTTTGAATATTCATATTATGCTTTAAGTGTTTGCATTTCCCAAAAATATCACAAAATGCTTGAAATTTTGAAAATATCATATATGATGGAAAAAATATTGAATGTGAACATCTACCTTCTATTATTTTATAATACGTTTCTTATTCTTGCCAATGACAAATTTTTTTTCCCAATTTGAATAATGTGATTTGATTTCTAAATCATTTAATATGACATAATATGACCCCATAGAATTTCATTATGAATACTTGGATATTCCATAGCCTAGTTTTGATTGTAATTTCATGAGCTTTGAGAATGTTACCTTTTGTCTCCTTTTATCATGCAATGCTATTGACATTTGGAAACTTTTGTTAGTTTTTCCTCAATTGAAGTGTTCTTGTCAAACTTGTGGATTATTGTAATCATTGTTCTTTCAAGATTGGTGGATCCATCAAAGGTTTGTGATTGGTTGAAAGTTTTGTAAGGGTTTTGGAGAAAAAACATTTCATACTTGCAATGTAAGTTTACTTTTGTTGCCCTCATATGCTAATGAAATATGCCAATTCTCATGAAATCTTATTCTTTAAGCATGGATGCCAAGCGATTGTGTTGGTACTTGGGGACTGCATATGTAATTGAGGGAGTTGATGGTAGATGCAAACAACACTGAGTAGAAGCTAAACAATATAAAGTATTGTTTTACTTAAGGTTCCCTTGCAAACAACCACTTCATTTCCACCCACATTTGAAAGCCTTTTCCTTACAAACCATATGTTCTTTTGTGTTAGCATATTCCGTACTTATTTTCTTGTGCCTAAGTACTCTTTCCTTGAATCATCCTTTAACAACACATTGTCTTGTTAATAATCGCCTATTATGTTTGTTTGTTGTTGTAGTAACAACAAGAAATCCTCACATCTATAGTTTGAATGTGTTGTTTTTAACTTTGTAGGAGAATGATACAAAATTGGTTCAATTGTCCTTTGCTGAATCGACAACATCTTGATGTATAAATCACAATGTGAAATTATCTCTTGAAAGATCACGCCCCTTTGCTATGTGCACAAATCTTGTGGCAAATTTCAATCTCCCCCTTAAGTTTCTCTCTTACTTGTATGAGTAACCAAGGCCTTCCAAGTTCCAACTACTGAATCAGTACCGAAAGTGGAGAAAGAAACAAACACTAGAGCTGTGAAGAGGGGATCTTGTTTTCTGATGTTGAAGATGGGAGCATAGGCAAACAAGAGTTGTTTTGAAAGTTTTGGTATCTTGAGAGTCAGGGAGTCAATTTGATTGTGGCTCAATTTTATGTCAATCTAATTAAGTGATGCAGATGTTCACAAGGGAGATTATCATAGGTTCTTGAACAATGTTGGAATTCATTCTGGAAATTCGGGTTACACCCATGAACACAATGTATGTGGGAGCCAAGTAGCTAATCTTTGTACATCTTTAGATAATACCAGCTTGTGAAGGATGTGAGCTAAGTAGCCTCAGATCCTTACCAAGCTGGGTACTGGTACAAGGCTGGTATTGTCTCAAGTCACAGAAGTCTGGTAGAGTCTTTGATAACCAGCAAAGGACTCCATACCTGACCAACACTGGTAAGTACTAAGCTTCTTGTGCACTCACTCATCAGCTGTTAAGTTTTATGAACAGGCTCAAGTACAGAATTAAATTGGAGCAATTCTTTCCCAACTGTTAGGGTGCACCGAGAGGTTATTGGGGTCTGTTTTTCTCTCATCTGGGTATCCCATTGAGCCCAAACAAGGGGGTTTTCTTACCTGCACCTAGGCTACTGGTTTGATGCCAGGTCCTCTAGCTAGCTAGGTGGCCATGGGTTCAAAACTGCCTGCAAGGAGCAGAGCATACAGAAACAATTTTGTTTTGTTTTTGCTTTTCTAAGCAGTACATTTCTTTTCATCACATAAAACATGCATGTGCAGAACCTCGGGACATCGCCACACTCTGACACCTGCCATGTTTGCAAGGGGGGTTTTACAGTAAGTACTCCAAGCATAAGCCCCATACAAACAGTAACACTTTCCTTATTGGTTTGCATATGGGGTTGCAAACTTTGAACCCAATAGGTGAATGATCCATAGAACATAATACATACTTGGAAACAAACATAAGGAAGAATTAGTGTTCAAATGAATGGTGAGACCATTTGCACTGAAAGCGAAAATGTAGATTAGAGATCCCTGAAAAGATCCCTAAATCTGATTTAGTAGTTGTACCGTTGGTAATTGAGCTAAACCTACTCCCACTTTCCACTTCCATTCTTGTTCACATTCTATTACAATAAGAGTGTGAAGTTTACATCATCAGGGGACCAACATATTTTATGAACTCAAGTTGACATTAGACAATAAACGACTAATAAGATGTGCACGATGATCTCACTTCCATTGACATTAGGCAACAAAAGACTAATAAGACGTGCCTGATGACTTCACTCCCATTGACATTAGGCAACAAAAGACTGATAATAAGAGATGCACGATGACTTCAGTTCCACCATTGACTTTGTCGTGCAATCGATCAAGGATGCTATACATGCCCCTAAGAACTTTGCAGATGATGAAAGTCCCCTCAAAACAATTCTTTAAAAATAGTGGGGAGAAGAAAGGCTGCCCAAAAAAGTGTTTGGTTTTTTCAAGCGGCGGAAAAGTAACCAATTTGACAATTGAGTTCAGTTGACAACTTTGGTGGCACCCAGGCTGGATGTACACCAATACCCCGACAATCATCCTCATGTGACCTTTATCGTCATTTACTTAAGTAGGTTTAAAAGGGCCATTGAGTTGACATTTGAGCAAGGTGGGCACTCGGTGGTGGTGATAGATCTAACTAGTTCTAACAACTTTCCACAAGCATCTTTGTTTATCACTTGATTGTATACTCAAGAAAAGAAGAAAAGACAAGAAAAGAAGAAACTGAGTCTAATCTCTACTTTGCTGCAATGGGTTATGTTATGTAATATATTAGAGTTTTGTTTGGAAGGATTATTCTGTTGGAAAGGACTTTGCTAGGCTATTCTTTTTGGGGATTCTAATTGCTATCACAGTCTGCAACTGGACAAAAGAGGAGCTTTGTAGGAGTCTTTTGCATGTTCAATCAGAGTTATGACAAATATGCTACCATAGTATCTGGCCACTAACCCACGTGGGTGCCCAATAATTAATATGTTTTTAAAGAATTTATTTTTTGGCATATGATTTTTTTAAATTCTAAAACTTGGGGTAAAGGCAAGGAGTAAGATTATTAAAAGCACAACAATTGTCATAAGCTTTTTTTATTTGTTTTTATAGTCTGTTCTCCTGGTTAGATTATTCACAAGTAGTGTCTCCTTGGAATGCGACTTTTATGATTTTGATTGCATTTCTAAAATTTTGGACATAAAAAGCTTGATAAATTTTCAAAAAATTGAAAAAAACACTAAAAATAATGTAATTTATGCGGAAGCCACCCATTTACTACAGTAATAATATTCTGACAGGTGAAAAATTTGCTCACATGGACCCACTTACTAGATAAGCCAGCAAATTTGGGCTTATCTTCAAAAAGAAGGCATTTAGAAGCATTTCTTGCATTGCTTGTCTTCATTTTGTGTGTATGATGCCATTTGGATTCTATACATGTTTGTACTCACTCACTCTCTATACAAATAATAAAATTTTGACTGGTAGTGTGGTGTGGTTTGCCATGAGTATTCTATCTTTATCTATCTATCTATCTATCACTTATTATGTCCAGTTATTCTTCTGAAGTTCTGTGGCAACTAAGTCTCTGCATGTGCGTGGGTTGTTTTTCTTCAGTGGGGTAACACATGAGACATATCAATGTGAAATGAAATAGATGTGATGCAATCAAGCAGTCATGCTGCTCCACCATTTAAGACAAATATAATCTATCACTTCGAGGTGGGAGAGAATGTAAGGTCCAAGAGATGTTGGTTATTTATTTATATTTATAAGCGGAAACAAGCTCCAATGTTGCAACAAGGAACAAAACAACACAAAAGATCACCAGGGTGGAGTGGAGTCAGCGAATATTTGACTTGTGGCAATTACGATCTAATACTACTTTTCTTGGGTACTTGGGTAGCACCATCTAACCTTGAGAAGACCATCATGACCGCAAATAGCAAAGTGAGAGAGCACCAAAGCCCATCAAATTGAGAGCAAACAATTCAAGATCTAGTGAGAGGTTGAAAATTTCAGGGACGGTTAAAGAAAGTTCATCAGTAGCTTTAAGAAAAATCATCAGATTGCTTTGGGAAAAACCAACACTTTTTTTTTCTTCTTAAAACAGTGTGGATGTTCTGAACAGCAGTAGCTTAGGCTTTCAATCTGGTGCATGGATTTTAGTCAGATTTTACTCCTTTTTGCACATGATCAAGACATAGGAAATAAAATGATTAAAGTTTTACAAAGTAAACTAATTCATGTGTTGTTCACACATTGAGGATAAATTGATATAATTCAATGGGATTCACATAATTCAATATAATTCAATGGGATTCACTTAACCTTACAATGAGCCGTTCAAACCTAGGATTAAAAATTTTAATTACTTAAATTTATTGACATCTATATCATAGATGTGAGCATTTTAATCCTAACGTGAATTTAAACCTACAAAAAATGAAGATATCTTAACTCAAAACATTTACCCTTCCTTCGTACTTGAACAACACATCACTTGCCAACTTATATTTTGAGGTTTGTTTGTTTTGTTTTGTGTTGTGTGTGTGTGAATGAGATAGAATTAATTCTTGATTTGGTGTGAATCCAACGTTAAGAGCATCTCCACTCACACCTCTTATTTGGCCTCTACTAGTGTTGACCACATCCAACACAAAGTGTTAATTATTTCCCTATCCCCACTCATAAAAACAAACTATTGAACAACATAAATTGAAAAAAATAATTTTAGATGTCACCAAATTGAGCTAATCATTATGGATGACAAATCAAAAGCAATCCCTTTCTTTTGCAACCCCTTTTTGAATTGCTTTATGTTGTGCCTATTTACAAGTCCAAACTCAATTTCATTCTATTTGATAGCTGTACTTATCCAAAGTATTATGTTTAGGCCATTATATTCTTCAATTCAGATGCTCTACATCAAATTCATTTCACAAGTTTTTTTAACTAATCAAAACACATATTTCATTAAATATAGACATGCCAAAAGAGTGGTTAACACAAGAGTGTGTAAATCTTACTTGTCAATATGCATTGTGGGAACAAGGCTCTACATCATCTCTTCCTTTGGGCCTAGGCCTTAAAAGGTTCTTGCCATAGTACCAATAAGCAACAAGTACCCATTGCAATGATGTGCAAGAGAAGACTTATGCTGAAAAATGCCATTACAAATGCATTATGAGTTATCCATCAAGTTGAAGACCGACTTTGGATGCATTATTACAAAATTCATTTTGTCCAATGTGTTTGGATGACATGTCCACTTATGTTGCTATGATGGGGATATGGAGGGAGATCTGAGGTTGATGGATTCTAGTGTTCAAGT
>Ga0116227_10010598_pt1 | contig 15994 bp, 10 predicted proteins | sample S1TSphgellanicum_FD_89693 | JGI IMG/M metagenome (GOLD analysis project Ga0116227, IMG submission 89693) | Host-associated microbial communities from peat moss isolated from Minnesota, USA - S1T2_Fb - Sphagnum magellanicum MG | ecosystem: Host-associated > Plants > Peat moss > Unclassified... | reverse complement strand
CTTGGCAGTATCGGTGACCCCCCTGGTTTTACCACCAGGTCCGACATACTTGCCAACTGTGATCTCCGACAGCGAGAAAGTCTGCCCCTTCTTCTTCTTAGGTTTGGCGGTCGCGGCATCTCCGAGAGAAGGGAACGCGAACGCATCTTGGCCTCCCACACCCTTGAACGCCTCTCGCTCTTTGGCTTGAGCATCAGCCCACTCCGCTTCCGCTGCCCAGGCTCCTGCTCCACTCCATGGCTTCGCCATCCTCACGCCAGGAAGCACAGAGCTTCCGAGGCACCAACGACAGCAAGCGTGTAGCTCGTCTGGTAACGAGCAGCAACGAGGAACACTAGTGTTAGGTCTTTTGTGCTTGCTTTGTTTGCAGCGTTTGGTAGCAAACCTGTGCGATTTTTGCCGGTAATGTATTTCTCCCTCCGACGTCTCAGATCCGGACTTTCCAGCCGGCCACCGATCTCTCTCGGACGGCCCAGATCGGCTTTTCACGCTGGCGACGGTTCAGATTGTGCCGGTTTGGTCTGCCTATTGAACTAAAATCTGTTCTATAATTCCCATTCACCGCTTGTCGGGCCCTGCCATTGGAATTTAGGTCTCTCCCACCCCATTTTGGGTTTCCGCCGGCCTTGGCAACGGAAAAAAATCCTGCCTTTAAAAAATAAAATTGAAACTGCTTACTTTTTTTTGGGTGGAGAAATATTCATATAGGAAAAGGGTCTGACTATAGATCCTTCTGGATTTGAGGCTTCCGTTATGAGACGGATAGGCAATATCGGCCTCATAAAGGGCTGAAAATTTGGATGGCCCTTCACATGTGTAAAGAAATGACGAAATTTTAAAAGCATCTTTTTTTTCTTTCTTTTTGGGGGCATCTTTCAACACCTTTTGGTACATTTTTCTTTTTTTCCTTGGCTCTTTAAAGCATTATTGTGGTTTCCTGATTTTCCTTTTGGCTTTCACATCTTTTTGTGCTTCTTCTATTTCAGCATTGTTGATGCACTTGCTTCTTTTTATTCTTTCTTTCTTTCATTTTCCAATCTTTCCATGTTTGGAATTTGTTGTTGTTGGAGTATGTACATTATTTATTTCAACAAGTTTTCAAGTTGTTTGTAGTTTGGAACAAGTTTAGTGGTGGAAGAGTGTTGTTGATCCTTGGTGTTTTCTATTGTTACCATAGTTTTGGAGAACAATGTTCTTGGACAATTTTTTCTAAAATGTAGTTTGGGGATTTCATTTTTGGTGAAAGAGTTTTGATTATTGCATGCGTTGTGGATTTGTGGCATCATTCATGTTGCATGGATCTTTGTGTCTTGTTTGTAGCTCATGACCTATATTTAATTTTTTCTGTGTTTTTTAAAGATCTAAAACCTAGTAATTTTCGTTAGAATGGTATTCTCACTTCTGTTGCTATCTATGAAGTGTTTAACTTTAGTTGGCTTTTCACCCATTAAATTTATTTTTAATTGAATTTTATTTTCTAAATTTTATTCCTTTTTTTGTATTTCCTTTTACATGTTAATGTAAATGATTTAGCAAAAGAACCCACCCCCCCAAAAAATTATAATTTTTGTCAAACCTTAGGTTGTCACCAAACATGCGATTGATGTCCGGGTTTTTTTTTTTTTGGGTCAAATGTGTTTTTTTGGTGTGAAAGGTGGTAACTTGTTCAACATATTTGGTTGAATGTTATGATTTGTGAACAAATTTGTAAGTTATTTTTAGATGAGAACTAGTTCCTTGTAAAGATACCGATATGAGATTTGGCATAATGTTTGCTTCTTGTTGAATTTTCAAAATCCTATTAATAATTTGGATTGTTTTGGTCTATGGGTTTTTAATAGTGATGAAGATTCTAGTTACGGCAAATGTGGTTGGAAGTAAAAAAATTCCTAGAATTAAATTTTCAAATCCTATTAATCATTTGGATTGTATTGGTCTATGGGTTTTTAATAGTGATGAAGACTCTAGTTATGGCAAATGTGGTTGGAAGCAAAATAATTCCTAGAGTTAGCCAATGTGTGAAGCAATGGTTTGTAGTGTTGTCAACTTGATTAAGGCATGCCATATGGAGGGGTTTGGAAAGTTCCATATGTTGAAACTGGTACAAAAGCTCATTTAATGGACATAAAGTAGATTGTTTGATCTTTGAAAACAATGCCTAGCCATGAAAATGGTGATCATTAACTCAAGGAATATCATGTGGTATGGTTGCTCTAGGAAATACAAGGATGCAAAGGCACAAGTTCATGCTAGAAGAGTTGAATTTGTGCATGGCATCACACCTCATCACATGTGGCAAACTTGTGGAACTTCCAACCCACCTTAGAGAGATGAATGATATGGCCATGTGGGTGGAGGATGCCAAAATGTAACTGTCAAGTTTATAGTTTTATAATTATTAATATAGATCCAATTTAGTTGAAATCTAGCTTTTAATTCCCCCAAGCTTCATAACATTTATAAAAATATGAAAGCATATGAGAATCATTTTTAGGTTGATAATTATCAAAACAATATGTTGATTAGATGTGATTATAGTGTTGCATCTACTTTTTAGTATAATGAAGGGAATGAAAATGATGTGTTTAGAGTGAATTAAATATAGTTGGGACCTTCAAGGAAACAATACAATTAAATTATGGTTTAGTTTCTTCATCAATTATTTTATTCCATTGTTATTGGGTGAAAATCATGCTTCAAAAAGTAAATAATAATATAGATGGAGTCGGGCTTCACAAGTAAATAGTAATTTGGATGAAGCCAGGCGTCAAAACTAAATAGTAATTTGGGTGAAGTCAGGCTTCAAATAAAGTTAAATTGAATTTCGACTTGCAAATATGCATATGATAAGTTTTTCCTTTGCAAATATGCATATAATAAGTTGACCAAACCACTTCAACATTTTATTGATCAATTTGAAAATGTTTAAGTTTACCATGTTTGGCATGAAATTGATTAGGAAATTCAAACTTTTAACATACTTATATTTTTGTAAAATTTATTCAAATGTTTAAAATGAAAGGATGATCTTGAAGTTTATTCAATAATGTATTCAAACAAATTATTATAATTTACAAAAGTTAAATTTACAATATTAAAAAAACCTTTAAATAACATTTTATGAATAAATCAACAAATATCTTTTTGTTTAAATTGACCTAAAATCTTTATAAATTCAATGTGAATTTTAAAATGCATTTATTAAGTCTTTTATAAAAAAGTTTCATTACATAAAATATGTGCATTTTTTGGAATTTTGGAAGTTCTTATGTTCTCCAATATGATTAGGTATAAATTGATTTATTTATTTTTACGATGTTGTTAAAATGGTAATTATCCATAAAAAGATTGCCACATTTGGCTATAGACAAATTGTGTAGTTGGAAACTTGTTTAAATATTTTGATATTATGGTTATTTATAATATTTTATTGTAAAAAATTAACAATATATATTAAAATTTGGCTCAAATTTTCTTTCTTCCAAAAAAATCTTTTTTTGATGTTGTTGTCCCCTTAAATTGGTAGCAATTGGTCATAAGAAGAAACATTAATTAAATAATAAATGTAGCCATTGAATTTTCAAGACAATATTTGTTTAACAAAATTAATCATACATTAATACCAATGATTAATTACATGACTTTGAAAAAAAATCACAACATAATTTTTTTTCAATGACGTAAGAATATATTTTACATTTGTTTCCTTTGTAAAAGGAAACACAATTTAACTTGGTGAGAATTTGGGCTTAAATAATTGGATTAACCCCCCCCCCGCCCCTCCCCCCAACAACATGTTTTTTAAAATTTTGAATTTTCTTAACTTGGCAATTTTTCTTGGGAAAAAAATGGAAAAAATAGTGCAAATTCAAAGAAAAATGTAAACAACAAAAAATTTGCCAAAAAATTGGGATTAAAAATTTGAGAAAAAAAATGTTACTTTTAATGGATAAAAAATTAAAACTAATTCTAATAATTCCAACCTTCAACACATAAACAATCCCAACATCAAATTTATTTGAAAACATTTAAGCTTGATCTTTGATATCATCATAAACCTTATCCAATTCTTTTGAAAATTTAAAATAAATGCTAATGATGTAACTAAAGGTTTTTTTTGTGGTGAATTTCCACCATTTTGCAAACATAAAAAAGGCCATCAACATCAACAAAGGATTTAATTCTTTTTAAATAAATATTTTAATTTTAAAATTCACATTTTTTTAAAAAATTACATAATTCAACAAATGGGTTCGTGGACTTGTAATAATGCACTCAAAAGAATAATACAAATTTACAAAAATAAAAATTTAAAGCTTAAAAAAAACTTGAAATTGATGAGCATTATTACAATAAAATTGTAAAATGACTTAACGAATGCATTTTTAAATTGATATTGAATTTAAATTTTTTTTAATGCTTATTAATATTTTAAAAACTCATGAATAAATTTGCAAAATTTTTTTGGTTTAAATTGATGTAGAATTTTTGTAAATTCAATATCAATTTTAAAATACATTTGTTAAGTCATTTACAATTTTATTTACAATACATAAAATATGTCCAATTTTGTAAAATTGCAAGTTTTTATTTTTCCTCACTTTGATTAGGTACTATTTATTTATTTATTTATTTCTGATATTATTACAATGGTAATCATTCATAAAAAAATTGCAACATTTGGTTATAGACAAATTGTGTAATTGGAAACTTGTTTAAATCTTTCAATATTATGATTTTTCCTATATTTTTATTAAATATTTGACCAAAAAAATTCTTTCAATAGAAATATTTTCTTAATGTTGTTGCCCCCTTAAATTGGCAGAAATTGACCACAAGAAGAAACATTAATTAAGTAGTCGATATAATCATTTAATTATCAAGACCATATTTGTTTAACAAGATGAATCATAAAATAATACAAATCATTAATTATTTAACTTTGAAAAAAATTTGCAACATATTATTATTATTTTAATGATGTAAGATTTTTTTCATTTTTAAAAATAAAAAATAACAATTTGATGAAATTTTTGGTTTCAATAGTTGTATCCCCCCCTTTTTGCCCCCCACAACCAACATATATTTTTGGTTTCAAAATTCCCTAACTTGGCAATTTTTGTTGGAAAAAAATGGAAAAAATGTAAAAATAAATAAAATGCCAAAATTTGATATCACAAATTTTAATGAAAAAAGGTTACCTTAATGAGTACAAGTTTTAAAATAATTATAATAATTCCAACATTAAACACATAAACAATTCCAACATCATTTTAAAAAAATAATAATAACTTTAATATTTGAAATCATTATATATCTTATCCAATCTTCTTAAAATTTTAAATAAATATTAATAATGTAATTGAATTTTCTTTGTCGTGAATTTTCACCATTTTGCAAATACAAAGAAGGCAATCAACATCAACAAAAGATTTAAATATTGTTTTTACATTTTTATAGTTTAAAATGATATAATTATACAATGAATTTTAGAACTTATAGCCAAAATATAAAAATATTTTAATAGATTTGTACCTCCATATATGGCTTATAACCAAAACATGGTTAAATTTCCTTATCAATGATTTTGAAGAAGATTACAAAAATTTTAAAATGGAAAGATTAAAATATAATTGATGTCATTATTATTATCACCATTATTTATTTAATCAATTAATTAAAATTTTGAATTCATCTTTAAATATTTAAACATAAACTTGTAACAAGATAAAATTTTAACAATAATAAGTATAAAATATTAATTATTTTTCATAAGAATAATAACAACCAAAAATAATAATAATTAAAATTTTAAATTTTAATCCATTATTTTTTTTAATGGATTTTTTTTTCACACACCAAAAAAATGGGAAAAAATTACGGATTATTTTTGGGGTTTTTTTGGTGTGGCATCATGAACATTTATAATAACAACTTATCCATGATGCTTTAAAAAAACTAGGGGAATTTTTTTTTAAAATTTTACATAAATGTACACAAAATTAATATATGAAAAAATTATAATTTAGAGGCCTACATGCATCCTAGACTTTACATCCATAAACATTTTGACTTGATCATTAACCCATTCAAATATGAATGTCAAGAGTCCCAAATTTTTACACATCCATTTCAAAAATTATGTTGAGTGTAAAATGCAATTCATGAGTAGTGGATTAAACAACATTAAAAATGAATGATTCAACTCATGTGTAAATGTCAATAGTTCAAAAGATGCGAAAAAATCCATTAACCCATTCAAGTATAAATGTGAGGCATTAAGGTGTTGTGTATGTTTCAATATAAATTAATGTTAAAGGTGTTTTATGCCCTACTTAGTTTATATTTCCTTTTTCAAATTTATAACTCTAGTTTGTTCAATTTCATCAACATGTTGCTCAAGCTTTTACATCAGAAAATAACTAAATGCTCTTTAATTTCTTGGATTTTTATGAGAAAGAACAACTTCAAGCATTGCATTATCCTAACATAAAGGAAAAATGTTCCAAAAATCTTGAGCAATTTTATTTATAAATCAAAACTTATCCAAAAGTTACACAAAAAATTATCGAAAGTAATTTTGGTCCTCTATATGTCCAAATCTTCCTAGATATACCAACTCATAGTGTTGTTGTAACTTAAATAATCATTAGTTAGTACAACTCAAAAATTAAAATAACAAGTTATGGTCACAAGTTCAAATTTTCATGTTAAGTTAACCAACAGGTTATTGCAATAATATTGTTACTAGTTCTTACAACAAACAAGTTATCCTTTGAACTTGTTAATCAAAAAATTAAAATATCCACAATTCAAATGCCTTACTAATTACTGGTTAAGTAAACAAATTACTATATACATTGAAAAATTGGGTTAACATTATTCCCCTTTGAAATCTAAATTTGGTCCTCAAAATTAAACACCCAGAACCACATGTGTAATTCTTGCAACTAGGTCATCAATAGGTTGTTCACTTGTGGTATCAACAGGTTCAGCCAAATGAACGATTGAAGATCTAGTTTTTCCATAACAAGTGTATCCTTTAGTATTGTATATAGAATTCTAAAAATTTAGAGGCATGGGTAACACTATCAATCAATGTAACCTTTACACCTATTCCAATCTCTGGTAAAATTAATGGTACAAGTTTTGGAATGATAGGTTATTCCAAGACTTCTACCTAAATGTTAAAAACAAGTATTTCCATAGGTTTTGTGGGTAAAGGTAAGGTATAAGGAACAATGGCCAGCTCCGCTCCTCCTCTAATGGGTTCATGATCTTCAGTGGTGGTAATAACAGGTTTGCCCCAAGAACTTGTAACCATAACAACTGATTACACATGTGAACTCTTTTTAATCAATAAGTACCTCAACAAATTTGCCAATGAGCTAGTCATATTTGTAGCCTTCAAAATGAAACCAAGATGCAACCATTTCATTCAAGTAGGCCTTTTCATATGCACGAGCAATGTCCATAATTTCTTGAATCTATTTTCTAATGATCTCTTGCACCATTTGCAACCATTCCTTCCACTTCAGGATTTTTTTAGCCAATGTTCAATTTTGCACCTTGAGCAAAGTGTTGTCCAAAAATAATTATTCAAACTCCTTCAACCAGTTGTCCATGTAAGTAGGTTGAAAAGCTTTACCAAGTAATTTGCGAAGTGTTTCCAATTCGCCTTTTTCTTGAATTTGTATTCATAAAAGAAGAAAAATTGAAAATAATATCAATTGAAAATTCACTAATTATGCATATTTATTAATTTATGAATTTTTCATCATAACAAAATACATTTAGTTTATTTTGTGTATACTATAAATATTTTAAGAATATTTTTTATAAAAAAATGAATGCAATTATGAAATCAATGAAAAATTATTCAATTTACATATGTAAAATATAATAAATTTGTTATGCAATGAATGGTAGATATGCATGTTCATTGATTGTATAACTATAATGAATGTTGAATATCAAATATTGTGTTAAATTATATAATCTCAATGTATTTTATTCTTTTTTCAAATGCTTGGCAATTTAAGGTAATAAAACTGTACTTTACATATTTCAAGTATATTCTAAACATTATAAACATGTTTTGGTATGTTCTCAAAAAAATTATGCATGAAATTGTGAAATCAATCATGGATCATTCAATTTACAAATTTAGAATATAAAAATTATGTTATGTTTATCCAAAAATAAAATGTTTTTTTATAGAGATGTTATGCACTATGTGTTTAATTTAAAACATCCACTATAAACATATACTTATAATGAAAGTAGGATATCAAATATTCTTTCAAAGTTTATAATCTTGTCTTTTATTCCTTTTTCAAATTATATGAAATATAAGGTCTAATCATGAACAATTTACATAAATTTTGATTCATTCACATAGGACATATTAAATTATATTTTTTGTTAATAACATATGAAATGATTGTACATACAATTGTATATGTGTTTAGGTATGTTAATCATGGAGGACTCCAATGATGAACAATAAAAATTTATGTGCATGCCTTTTGGTCATGCATGGAAAAATGAACAATATTTTTGAAAAATATTTGCTAATCAATTCTCAACGATTTTCACAAATATCAAATGTTGTTGTTGAAGGTAGATTGCTACCAATTTTTCATTTACCGAAACTGATTTTTTATTAGATGTTTATTGAAATCGAAACCAAAATTAAAATTATTTTACTGAAAAGTTTTTTTTTTATCGAAACTGATTTTACTTCCAATTTATATTGTTTAATTTTAGGACCAATTTTTTGGGGGATTAGGCTAACTGCATGTTCCACTGTTTTTTACTTCTTCCTTTGAGGAATTGAAGCCTTTGTCCTTGTGCAAACTACATAGGAAAATATTTTATGAAGTAAAATCACTATTTCTTGCCATACCTTTTGTATGTAAAATTCTATGTGTGGTTGTTTTCCATCGTGTTTTAAGTTAAAAGTTGTATGTTCACAAGTTTGAAGTGTTTGCATGATAGAAACCTATAGTCTATTTGAACTACTAGTTTTATAAACTTTTGGTGTCTAATTTGTCACTTAATGTTGCAAAATTGAAATGTTCATTTTCTACTCCTATTTCATTTAAGTACCTAGAACTCGATAGTTCACTAAGTGTCTTTAACATTTGGCAATCATATTGTGGATATTGAATTTATAATATTTGGTTTTTCAAGTTCAATATATTCTCATGTTAGACCTTATACACCATATTTTGGTTCTGGTTATAGGGGCATAAAGGGTGTTCCAACAATGTGGCCTCCTATGTCTAACCCTTTAACTAACCCCATGATATAACCAAAATTAGTTCCAGGAATTGTACAAATTGGGATTATAACAGATCATGAGGAGCCTTCAAATGAGGACAAAGACTATTTAACAAGAAAACACAACTCTAGGATGCCACAAATCATTCCTATTGGAAAATCATACCATGACCAGAGAGGAAGACCACCCTTAATTGGAGATGCTAGTAGATTGCTTACTGGTGGATAGACTGTACATACAACAATGGTGGCGGTGGACCCTTTGGTGGAGATGGTAATAGGTCTCCAAGAGGTGGACCTCTAGGGGGTGGCATTAGCAGTCACCTAGTAGACCAAATTCTAAGATCATACGTTGCAAAACTAGTAGTTGTGGATGGGGCTTACTTGGAATTTGTGGTACCCTTCGTGGTATCCTGTCCAACCCCCCTATAGCACCAAATCCCCCACCGAGTAGGAAATCTTTACCCTACCCCATTTACATTTCGAAAATGGATTTAGATGTTCATATACATGTGTTTCATAAGGCCATTTAGGCCAATGAAGGTTACATTTTGTAAATGCTACCAAAAAGTACAAATGAACAAACAAGTGTACATGGCATTACAAGTGATAAATCAAGGTGGAGATGAAAAACTAAAAGTATACTATGAACATATACCAAAATTAACAAATTGCCTTTAGAATCAAGTAGACGATAGTCTGTTGACAACTTTCTTTCAAGCTAGTTGATAACCATATCTCCAAATAACTATAGCATGGATGAAGAGGGACACCTTGTTTGAACATAAAAAAACCGCAGTCACTTGTGAAGGAAGTATGGGAAATGCCAATAAATACCAGAAGTTGCTAAAACCACCGACCAAGCAAAAGAAGAGTAGCAAAGGAAGGAAAATATATGTGATTTGTGGTCAATGTAATAAACCGAAACATTCCAAGGAGTGTTACCATTGGAACCTAGACAACCCAAACAACAAACTTAAGGACAACAAGGGGGTAGGCAATGAATGGAATTTTGACTCAACTTGGTGGTACATGAACTAAATCCGATAACAAAGGAGGTCACAAAAAAGTGAACAAATATAATTCCATCATTTACTAATGCTTCATTTGCAATTCCATTGAACATAAAATTTACGACTACCCTTATAAGGATGCAACTTGGGCCATGTTCAAGGGAAAAGTAATGGTAGCTACACCCAAGAAGGACAATGTTGATGTCAACATGGTTTTGGCAATAACCACTTGTTATCAAATATTCGAAAATGTGGTATTCAAGGAGAAAGAACCTTTCAAGAACAAAAACTTGGCTAATTAACAAGAAGAGGAGAGGCTTCAATGTTCATTTGAAGAAACCATCAAGGACATACAACAAAAGGAGCCTCTTGGAGCTAGTATACAAATTGTAGTTAAATCCAATTTCACCAAGAATTTCGGTTTAGATACCAAAAATCAGTTTTTTGAATCTTTCATTGTTTTCGGATCTACCAATATTACTAGATCTACCAGTGCTATTAGAAAATATTGGTGTCATTAGATTTATTGGAAATATTGGTCCAACGTGTCACTTATGATTGGGGTATGATGTGAATAATCATTGTCACAAAACATTTGGATAACAATATTAAACATCCCAAGGTTTTGGTTGATACTACTCTTGCATGTATCAAAATGCAAGAGTTGGAGATTGCACGATGGACGTTGCTTGAAGATCACTAGGTATTATCGAAAATCTTTAGATAATTAAATTGAATATGGCATTAGTTGGACTAGTTGCCATAAATATAGAAGCATTGCTTAAGTAATATAAGCACATTTTTGCATGGAATTGTATTAATTTGAAGGGGATTCCACCATGAATTGCTCAGCATCACATTGAACTTGACACCACTATCCCACCTATTCATCAAGCTAGGTAATGAATGAACCCAAATTATGTTGCAATAGTCAAACAAGATTTGAACAAACTTTTAAATGCTAGTTTCATTGCCTTAATGGAGGAGGCTAGTTGGTTATTGCCAATTATCATTGTATAAAAAAAAAACGACAAGCTTCGAATTTGCATGGATTTCCAACTACTCAATGCTACTATAAAAAAGGATCCATATCCTTTACCCTTCATTGAAGAGGTATTGGATGAAGTGGTAGGGCATGAGGTTTATTCATTTTTGGATGGACTTTTTGGTTACCACCAAATCATGATCACCTTAGAAAATAGGTACAAGACCGCTTTCATCATCAATTGGGTAGCTTTCGTTTGGGTAGTCATGCCATTTGGGCTCAAGATTGCTCCACCAACTTACCAATGAGTGATGAGTTCAACTTTCAAGGACTATTTTGGAATGTTCATGAAATTATTCTTGGATAATTTCAGCGTGTTGAACAATTTGGACAACCATTTACCAAAGCTACGACTATGTTTTGATAAATGCAAAGAATTTGATATAAGCTTGAACCCTAGAAAATGCATGTTTATGGTGCATTCATGCATTATCTTGGGATACGTCGTATCCAAGGAAGGCAAGCTACCAAATCTAAAGAAAATTTTGATTATTGTTCACATGCCTACACCAAAAACACTTAAGGACATTGAGGTTTTTAATGGCATGACACAATATTATAGGTGTTTCATCAAGGACTTTGCTTTCATTATGGCTCCCATTACCAAGTTATTGCGAAAGACAAAAGCTTTTGAATGGACAACAAAATGCCAATAGGCTTGGGAAGAAATTAAGTAGTGATACATGGATGCACCGATCTTGATTTCACCGCATTGGGACATTGAATTTCATGTTCACATATATGCTTATAATTTGGTAGTTGAAGTTATGTTGGCATAGAACCTTACCGAAAAATGTGACCAACTAATTGCCTATGCATCATTATTATTCAGCAATGTCGAACATAATTATACCACACCTAAAAGGGAGGCCCTCGTGATGGTGTATGTTCTCCATAAATTTTGTCATTACTTGTTGGGCAACAAATTTATCTTATGTGGATCATATGGCATGATTATACTTGGTCTGAAAATCGCAAGTTTCAGGAAAAATAACATTGTGGCTACTTCTCTTATTAAAATCTGATTTTTCGGTAATCTATAAACTAGGGATATCTCACTTTGTGGCAGATGTTTTATTTCAAATGTTTGATTTCATAGAAGAAAGTGGAGTACTAGGTCAAACAACAAACATTCCCCTTTTCTTCTTACAACCGATGTGGTTATAAGAAATTTCTAAGTACCTCATTATCGAAAAATTATGCGGTTCAATACGACTAGGAACAAAAGTGACACACCTCGAAACTCCTTAAAAGACCCAAATGTGACTCCCATAATGAAAACAAAAAAAGAAAAAAGTCAGGGCATGCTCCCTAACTCGCAACATTTTGGGGGGTAGGAGGGCATGCTGGAACTTTGGTATGGGACCATGACAAATTCACAAGTAAGAGTTCAAAATGAAATCAACTTGCACAACCAAGGAAAAAAAACAATTAATGCAAGTTGAATGTAAGTGGTGTAGTGGATTTAGTAGGGACAACCTCAAACACAAGCTTTACACAACCAACAACCTTTGGGAGGAGGCACCACTCCCTTCCCTATAATATATTATGTGATTCTCCACGGGAGTTATATCCAAATGACATTTTTTTTCTTGGGACTCCTAAATGGGAGTCCCAAAATTGGGACTCTTGTTGTCCCAAAGCTTTGCATGTTCATATATTTATCAAATCAAGCCTTTTTTTTGAGCATACAAGGGCACTATTTTATAACCTTCAAAAAGATCTTTCTAGTGGTGTATTGCATGCCTCAATTAGAAGAACATTTGACCCTTGTTCTAAAGGGATTTGTGGTTGGGAGTCAAATTCCCGATTTGTGTCCCACCCCTTCTTTTGATCATAATTCATCCATATCAGATCTAAATGAATAATATGAGGGCACTTTAGCCATTTAAATTTCATAACCTTTACAATGGTATATTGGGGGCCCAATTTGGTGCTTATTTACCTTTCTAACCAAGATTTTAAGCATTTGGGACTCCTACACAAGTGCAACTCCAAAAGTGGGAGTGCATTTGAGAGTCATTGGGCTCCATCTTTTGCATCTCTACACTTTGTTGCAAACTTGATGTTATGGTTGTGACAAAAAAAGTTAGCTTTGGAATCATTATGCTTTTATTCAACTTAAGGAAAATTATACCATCTAGGTCAAGACCAAGTTTTGAGGCATTGCTTGTAGGACTTGAAAATCCCTTTAATGCTATAAGAAATACATGAAGGAGTCGGTGATGGACATTTTTCATTTGAAATCACAGTTCGCAAGATTTTGGACACAAAGTATTAGTGGCCAACAATGCACAAAGATGTTCTCCAATATTGCCAAGCTTGTGAGAACTATAAATGAACATGGAATTTAATATAAAGTAGCATAGAAAAATTGGTAACATCCTTACTAGCAAAACCTTTCATGAAGTGGGGATTGGATTTCGTAGGCCCAATCAAACCCATAAGTAGGTATACCAAAAACAAATACATTTTAGTAGCTACTAATTACACCACTAAGTGGGTGGAAGCAAAAGCATTATGCAAAAATATTATAGTTGTGACAACAAAATTCATTTACGAAATCATTTTTACATGATTTGGCTGTCTGCTTATTTTGGTAAGTGACTAGGGAACCCACTTTATTAATGAGGCTATTGAAATTCTTACACACCATTTTTTGTTACGACATATGACCTTGACCACTTATTGCCCATAAGGTAATGGATAAGCAAAATCCACCAACAAAGTGATTAATTCATTGTTTATTAAGTTGGTGAATGAAAATCACACCAATTGGGATGAACATTTACACACGGTTACTGCACAACATTCAAGGTCACCATTGGACATATTTCATTTCAACTGGTTTATGGCTTTTATCCTTTGATGCCAACGGATTATTTGCTACCCATGAACAACTCACATCCAGACTAAAATTTCTTTCCTACTTGTATTTTGACCAATTACATGGGTGAATTGGATAATTTGGATGAAATCCGCCAAGAGGTAGTAGATAGGACTAGTACAAGGCAACAAACCACAATGTTATGGGTGCAACAAAACCACAAAATTTAAAACAAATCTATGGGGGACATAGTTATTTGGTTCCCAAAAAGTAGAAAGGAACACATTGAAATTTTTTTTAAACGATGGTTTGGCCTGTATAAAATATATTTTTCTCCCCAACAATATTATATTACTCATCAACATTGACAAGTTCGAACCAAATCCCATTTTGGTGAACATTAACAAGCTCAAACCTTACCGATATTTGGGACAAGTTCCTAGAGGATTGGAAACTACCATCAAAGGGGGAGGAGAACATGAGGATTCAAGATAAAGATGTTCAAGATGAAGTGGACTGAGAGAACCAAAAAAATTTAATTTGCAAGGAGGACTCAAGAAAAACTATTCAAGGTGCTTCTACTGAAAAAATCATTCAACCAAAAATCATATTCAACCAAAAAAATCCAATTGTTGATATTGGAGAACCAATATACGAATCTATTGAACCAGATAAAAGTTTCAATTCAACAAATTTTGGTAAAGATGAACCAAAAGATTGGAACTCCATTGAAAGAACAAAAACTCCAATTCAACGATAAATTCCAACTTGGAATTAACCAAGATTAATTCCAGTTTGGAATACCCAACGAAAGATTCCACCCCAAAATTGGTAGGGGTAGATTTAAAAATTTTAAAAGTGGAATCTTCAAGGGCTAATTTCAGTTCGGAATTTACACATCAAGATTCCATCCCAGAATATGTAGGGGCAATTTTTAAAATCGGGGTAATCATGATTAGTTGTGTTTTCATCCAAATCGACGAACCGACGTTGGAAGGATAGAAGTCCATTTGTACTTTTCAAATGATTTGTACAACCGGTGCTGGGTTTAGAATCCAAACCAAGTGGCAACTAACTGGGATCGAAATTAGATCATGAGGACAAAAAGAGAGAAAATGGTTATGACTCTTTCTAGTAGAGGAAAGATAATCTTTTTGGAAATGGAGAAATTTCAAAGGTGGATAAATGGTAAAAATTTAGAGTGGGTTCGGCACATTGACTTTTCTTGTTTGCTAAACATGTAGTTGAGTGCAATCCAGCCACTGGTAAAGGAATTTCTCTAGGCCATTATTCGGTTCAATCTAGAAATTATAGAATTGGTTGTGCAAATACTTCCAAATTTTATAACCAAAAAGACAATGGCAAAAATGCTTTAGCTATCGGAAATAGGTTTTAGCAAACTATCGGCCAAGCCTACCAAGGAGAAGGAAAAACAAAAAGAGGTAGCCATTTATTGAAAAATTGTGCCACTATATGCACTTGTTGACTGAAAAGGTTGGAAGGCTTCCCTTTTGCAAGGAATGTACATAGTCATAATACTAACATTAATCCAAGTAATTTGATTGAAGGGCAACCAACTCACCTATGTGGTGAAAAAATTAATGAGCTTTATGGTGTTGGTTGAGCAAGGAGTGAAGGTGAATTGGTCTATGTTGAAAATTCAAGCTCAACTAGTTAAGTTTCATTAGTTATTGGAGTAAGAAAGTAACTAGGTTACTTTCACAAGGTTGAATTACTTTCGCTACCTATTTTAGTTTGGTTATTTGTGGTTTGGTCTTTTAGTTAAATACCTTGGTGTTGATGGTTTGACTATCTTTTCTTCAT
>Ga0116227_10010597_pt1 | contig 15995 bp, 20 predicted proteins | sample S1TSphgellanicum_FD_89693 | JGI IMG/M metagenome (GOLD analysis project Ga0116227, IMG submission 89693) | Host-associated microbial communities from peat moss isolated from Minnesota, USA - S1T2_Fb - Sphagnum magellanicum MG | ecosystem: Host-associated > Plants > Peat moss > Unclassified... | reverse complement strand
ATTTTTTTTTTTTTTTGTATTGACCAAGACTACCTTTTTTTTCTTTTAGCTACTGTCCGTCCCTATTAAGGGGATGGATGAAATGTTTGTCCGGCTTGATGACGAGACGAATTTTGGGGAAGCTTTTTTCTTTTAGCTACTGTCCGTCTCGATAAAGGGGATGGATGAAATGTCCGTCTGGCTGGATGATCACAAAATAATAATAAAAATAAAAAACACATAAAAATAAAAAAATAAAAAAGTTAATAGTTTCCGAGGGACTTCACAGTGGCTGAAGGTCATGGGCACCCACTAGTTTGATTTGAATGGATTCATAGATATGGAGGATGTGAATGTATAAATGGAAACACATGGAGACTTACTGTCATAATGATTTCACATTATGTAGTATTTGCTTAAAAAAAAAATTCAATCTTCGTATTTCTTTGAGTTTTTTATTGAAATGATTATTCTACAAGTCAAACACTTTCACTTGGAATTGTTTTAAGAATTGGGCATTTTTTTCTTGCCAAAACCAAATTATTAGGCACTTGTAAAAACAATTAATTATCACCAAACCTGCCCTTGGGGTAGGGTAATGACAATTGAACAATTTTTTTAATTTTATAAACCATGTTGAGTGTCAAGCAAAATCCAATGCAAGTTCTAAAGGTAGAGTAATAGTTTGAGAGTATAGATGAAAGTTTCAACCTTCAATAGTGTGTAATTTTAGGTCCAAAAATTTAACACATGTTGGTTTAAAGTTTTAAAAATTTCAACCAATATTGGCTAATAATTATCACTATAAAAATTGATGTTAAAAATTAATTATTTAATGTTGAAGTTGCCAAGATACTATGATAAATGTTTACAAATGACTTTTTATTTTTCCTTGAATTTTTTTATTATAATTCAATAATAACAAGTGATTGCAAGTTTTGGATGTGTAACAAGGGGGTAACACATGTGATTAGTTTTAATATATTATGTTCTTTCCTTGAGCTAATTTTACATTATTGAAATCTAATTATATAAACATGATTGATCGTGAACAATAAATTTGGTATTGAACTTAAAAGATGGCGATTTAATTTTTGTAGTTAATGTTAAAAAAAATTGGAATGATTATTTTGTAATGTTAGTTATGTTTCTTACTTTAGAATTGAAAGTATTTGCAAAGGACTTGATAATTTGTCAGGGTTTAGGGTTTAGTTAGTTCATAATCATCCTTTGTAAGAATCTTGACACTTTGATTGATTGCTAAATCTTGAATTCCAACCCATAACTTTCAACATTCGATTCATTAGCAAGCTGCTAATTACCATAAGGTACCAATGGTACTTGGGACTGTTATTGGCCCAATGATTCTATAACCCTTTGTTACTTGGATGAAAATTGAATAATCATTTTTTTCATGGACAAAAAGTGGGCATTTCAATTCCCACAAGGGACGGTTATGTCCAATAACTTGAATGCTCTCGTTGGTTACCTAGTTCATTCTTGATTAGAGTGAGAAAAACACATTGAAATCCTCAAAAAAGTGAAGGATGAATTAGAATGTGAAAGACTCTTTGTATCTCTCTCTGTCTCTCTTCAATGATGATGCTTCTCATCAATAGTAGTAGTTCCACTCTTTAAACTCTTCCTTTTGCAAATTTTACCTAAAAACATACCATAATCAACAAAAAGGCAAAATCTTGCGGGCATGTCGCCTTTTCCTTGAGATGAGCATGATTTCTCATAACCTACAACCTTGTCTATTGTAGAAGAGTAATCTACTTGAGCTAACTTGATGTCGCCTTTTCCTTGAGATGAGCATGATTTCTCATAACCTACAACCTTGTCTATTGTAGAAGAGTAATCTACTTGAGCTAACTTTGATGTCCTGTGACTTCTCCCTTTTCCTTTTTCGTATTTCTTTGTACATCTTACAACAAATCTACGGTACGTTTATTAATAAAGTTTTGCAGGGTTTCATCAATCTACTTTTCATCTGTGAAGAGCCCTTTTTTTTGTCTGTGATAAGGTTGGTTAAGAGACATAGCTCTTGATTAAAGGTCACCTTGATTTGCCTTCTCTGTTGATTATATCTTGTAATTGGCTCAGAGGCATGGGCACCAGCTACCAGATTATTGTCTGGATGCTCTCATAGCTGCCGTCCTCTAGGTAGCCTGGTTAGCTAGTCCATTGCACACAACATCAAGAATGTAGTCCAACAAATTGAATGCAAAAGTGTCTGTCTGTGCACACAAAAATGCAACTATAAACTACTCTGCAGTAAGCATCAACAATCACCTCAAAAAGCATGCAAGGTGCACAGAAATATTAATGCACGGTGCATCATCCAGCATAAACAAAAACGCTGTGAGCCATGAAGCTCACTGGTTCATAAGCGTATACGATCTACTTCCGAAATTGGTGAAAAACATACACTTGGTAAGCAACAACTTCTGGAATCCACAAACAAAATTCCTGAAACCACAAAACAGAAAATACGTGACTCCAAAATCAAGATTCCTGAAACCATAAAGACATAAAATACGTGACTCTAAAATCAAAATTCCTGAACACCACAAGACAGAAAATACGTGACTCCAAAATCAAAAAACTCCTGAAACCACAATTTAATAACAAACACGTGATCTCTCCACAACAGAGTTCCTTGAACTAAACCGCAACAACAAACACCTTCAGGAAGAAGGAGTTTCACAAACCAAAAAATTTGTCAATCCCAGAAAATTACATGAATGGAAAATTCGTTGACTTAAAAGAGGTCGAGACTCTCGAGACTCTCGAGACTTTGGGCTTCGAGATGAATTTCCTGAATCAAAATTTTTTTTTCTCGTGGTCGTGCTTCCACTGCACCACGTAGTTTTCCCTACCACCAAGGCATGGCTACACCTGCTCACCACCACACGTGCTCTCTCTGACCCTACTGTATCCAGATATCAAAGCTCTTATTGAATTCTGGCCGTCCGATGAGCAGAACTTTCAATCATAGCCACCCATCATTACCCCAGACTCCGGGCCTGAAGATAGATTTATATGAAAGCGCTCCCCACCTCCTTTCGCTGTGTGTGGTGGACGCCAGTCTTTCATCCGTCCATCCTCTTTTGTCATCGAATCGTCTTCATCCATGATGCCTTCGTTTCATGCTCATTTGCGGTGGCCGTTGCATTCGCTATCTACTGCACGGTTCTCCGTTCTGTTTTCTCTTGCTACCACGCGGTTGGTGGTTTCAAGAGTGTTTGTGTATGTGTGAGTGTGTGTGAGAGTGGTGATTGATTTAAGGCTAGTTGGAAAACCGCGCGGCGACCGCGTGGTTATCGTCTTCGTCGTCTCGCCGGTGCTGTTGCTGGGCAGGGAGCTTCGTGTCTTTCGCGCACCAAAGCTTTTTGTGCGCGCGCGTATGTGTGTGTTGCGATAGTCGAGCTTTGGCTTTTATTTTGCGGCCTTGTTTTAGGTTTTTCTGGTGATTTTTGTATGGTGATCTCGTCGCTCACATTGCCCGTTGTTTACGGGTGGGTTTTATTTGCCGCAGGAAAAACGATTTTCTGAGGATTTGGTTACCTACTGTGAAAGATTTTTTATTTATTTTTTGGTTGGCGTTTTTCAATTCTGATTTTGGCCAGGGAAGAAGAGTGGGGGTTTGTGGAAGACGGGATTTCGGCAGTAGTGATGGAGAACCGTGTGTAAATTTGGGGGGCTGTGTGGGTACAACACTCCTGAGAGAAGAGGAAGGGGTTGTTTTTTTCGGTTTGCTTTTCTTTTGTGTGGAAAGCTCCGGTTTTTGAACATCAGCAGGAGGGAATTTGGGGGTGGTGTTGGGAAGTTGTGAAGCTGCCGCTGCCGCTGAAAGGATTTTTGATTGAATGTGCGAAGAAGCGCTGTGCAATTCTTGCGTGTGGAGGAGGACCCAGCCCGTGGGTGGAAAAACAATATGGGCATGTTCACATCCGTGGAATGGGATTAGGGATGGAAATTGTGGGGCACAAGAAGCTCCAGGGCTTGAAGTAGCGGAAGATAGATTGGAGCCGAAAAAGCCCGCAGTGAATCCGAATTGCAGAAAGGGATTGTGTCGGGGCTTTCGAGAAGAACGGATGTGGGGTGGTGAGGGGCAAATAGCACAACAGCCAAACAGACGAATTGGAGGTTGAAGTGCGGGTATGATTCCGCGTGCACGCTTCGTGTATGCGTTCCCTTGCAGGCACCCTCAGTCAACATCATGACCAGTGCCGCCCTTATTCCAGGTCAGTGTTGGGAGTTGCAGGCCAGTGTTTCTCAATTTCCTTCACTCTACATTTTGATGACCTATTCTCTCTTTCTTTTACATTGGTTATTCTGCTCCTACCATGTGCTGCAGTGAAATTCAGCTTCCCCCCACCCCTTTGTACTCATTGCTCTATTTGGCAGTGCAATCATGGCTGCTTTGCCTTTCTCAAGTGCTCTTTAAACCATCTTGATTTCAACTTGGAGGCTATCTTCCAAATTTGGATGGAGGATGCATTCATCTGCTGCAAGCCATGTTGGTTATTTGACCTTCTTTTCCGTGGATACAGCAAGCTTTCGCCTCACCCCACAGAATGCTGTTTTTTTGCAGGGCACTTCGAGGGGGGGATTGGTGTACGTCAGTTTATTCAGCCACTTTTATTGAGGACAGAGTGTGCATCCACTGCCTCTGCATGGAAATGCTCCAGAGTTCTCAGTGGTTTTCTTGCAAGCACAGCTCACTCTTCCGATGGCGAGTGTCCATCGTGGCAGAATTCAAGACAGTCTGTTTTAACTCGCATCCATCCTGTATGCCCTAACTACCTGTTTTTGTGCACCATGCTTGCCTACACCAAGTCTCACTCTTTCCCATTTGTAGTTCTTTGTTGCATTGTTTTTATAGGTTTTTTTGGGTTCTGTGCCATCTTGGAGCAAAAGATTCTTTACACATCTGCACCATCAGGTTGTACTGTAGCTCTTGGAAACGAGGATGACTCTCATGGTCAGCTCACTTAGGTTTTTGTCTATAACCTTCTACACACCTCTGTTGATCATATCTTTCATGTGATTAGACCCTAACAGTAGACGGGGAGGGAGGAAGCTGCAGGTTGGTCATCATGGAGGACGTGACTTGTGGGTGGACAGTATTAGAACATCAAGGAGAAGGTTCACACATGTAGGACATTGTGGAGCCTCTGAAGAGCAGCTAATTCCATCTGAAAACATCACCCCTGTGACCTTATGGGAGGTAAGAATTTTCATGAATGTGTGTGTGTTGTGCTCAGAAACTTGATTACAAGCATGTCAGATTCTAGACAAGCTCTACTTTTGTAATGTGTTGCTCCTACTTCCCTATTTATTGCTGCATGGTTTTTTTTCTTAATTCTGTACTGGTCTTGCTTTATACAGAGCTTGAAGCCAACAATCAGCTACCTATCAGTAGCCCAGCTAAGCATGGTGAAGGATGCCTTGAAGGTATGTGGTACTTGTTCCTTTTCAAGCTGCTATTGGGATGCATTTGGTGTGTTCAATGGGCATTTAAGGCCTAATAGTTGGGTGGAAGAGATGAAGTAGTGAGCCTTAACAGATATAGTCAACCTTGTCTTGGAATACAGACTCTGTTGCTATTGGGCATTTTTCCAGTGATCGCTACTAGAGCTTTAAGTTCTTCTCTTCATTTCTTGTGAAATGTGGCACTTGTGTGAGGCTTGAAGACATTTGCAGATGTGGTTGGCTACTTCCCTTTGTGTAAATGATCATCAATATCTGTGTAACAACAAAAGATCTGTTGTGGATATCTACAGTTGGCATTTGAAGCTCATAATGGTCAGAAGCGCAAGAGTGGGGAACCATACATTATTCATCCTGTCGAAGTTGCACGCATTTTGGGAGAATATGTGAGGCTTTCCATCACTGTCTTAGTTTAGCAATGAGGGAGGAAGGAGTCTTGGCAATTCTTGACCACTTATTTCTGCTGATGAAGCTGGGCTGTGTGTTTGGGATAGTTCCTCAGAAGTGTTTCACCACGTTTCCTGCCAAAGTGTTTTTTATATGTTTGAACACCATGGATAATCCCATGTTTCCTGCCAAAGTGTTTTTTATATGTTTGAACACAAGGGATAATCCCTGAAGCAGTTTGCACATTTGGGTGTGAAGGCTGAAAGGAAGTTGGTTAATACTGTACATGTTGCTGTTATAGGTCACTGAACATGCATACAACTATTACTGTTGTTCAAACTGGTCCTCAGTTCTTTGTTTTGTTTTCTCTTATCTTTAGGGTTCAGTTTTGGCTTTACCATGCTTGCTGAATTGTTGCTGTTATGTTATCAGATGTGAAATGCCTATAACCTTAATCATTGGGTAATCTCTCAATCTAGTGAGGTTGAGAAAGTCTCAGTGGTTATGAAGATACATGGTTGTCCTCAGATCACAAAACTCTGTTGTTCTGGTAGTAAGACATGCATGCCTCTAGCTCAAAGTTGCAGATGACAACATCTGTGCAGGAAATGGATTGGGAGACAATTGTGGCTGGTCTTTTGCATGATACAGTGGAGGATACAGAGCATGTCACATTTGAGAAGATTGAGGACCAGTTTGGACCTGCTGTACGCCGCATTGTAGAAGGTGAAACTAAGGTAGGATGCTAACACTGCATGATGAATGTGCTAGCTTGTAATCTAGGTTGGGGTTTTAATGAATTGCTACCTGGTTCACAGGTGTCAAAACTTGGCAAGATGAAATGCCAGGATGCAGATCTAGTAGCACGGGATGTCAAAGCAGATGACTTGAGACAAATGTTTCTTGCCATGACTGAGGAGGTATGTTTTGACACTTCATTTTTATCTCTTCTTGCATAACCTTTATGGGAAGGACCGCTTGATCCATGGCATTGGTACATCTTTTGTAGGATGTAGAGGAGTCCTTGGGGTTGATGCTAAGAATTATGCTTGCATGTCTCCTGGCAGGTGCGAGTGATCATAGTGAAGCTGGCGGACCGGCTGCATAATATGCGCACTCTAACACACATGTCTCCACACAAGCAGGTAAGCCTTGCATGCTGGTTTCCACTGTCTTGTACTCAAACTTGCTAATATTCATGCCTTGTTGCTGCTGTGCCAGACTTGAACCCGAGTTGCAAATACCCTTATCAGAACCCCAAAGGGTGCCAGTTTATGTGCCTCTTTTTCACTTCCTGACAATTTCAGAGCTAAAATATGCAGCGGTATATTGCAATGGAGACTTTGCAAGTTTTTGCACCCTTGGCAAGGCTTTTGGGAATGTACAGAATCAAGGTTTTCTTCCTACCCACTTCTTTAACACTTCCTCTGGTTCTGCATGCAGTTGTTGCATACCAACTCCTTATTGTGTTACCTTCAAAATTTTGTTGTGGAGTTTTCTCTGCAACCTCATAGATGTGTTTGTGCTAGCCAACATCATGACAAAGTCTTCTTGTTGCTTCTGCGAAAGAAACTCAGGACACAGATACTTATATAATGGTCTACCTGAAATTTGGGTAGATTGTCATATACTTATCTACACCCACTGTCCAGAGCTGATGAAGTCAGTGAGGAGTCATGGCAGCTTGTCACTGCTATTCGTGATGAAGGTGATGGTCTGACACTTTGTGAGTGACTCTCATAAGGTTATGACCTTACTCATCATCGTGTTACCTTCAAACTGTTGTGGAGTCTTCTCCATAACCCTATACATATACATAGTCATTGGAGAAGTAGTCAGGGCGTGCTTTTGGAAGGTGTGCTGTTGGTTGAAGGTTGCAGAGCACTGAGCTACATGTTGGGATGGCTGGAACAGTCTGAACTGGAGGATCTATCATTTATGTTTGCACATCCAGAGGAGTATGTGGAAGTGAAACACCGTGTGCAGGTTCTTTGCAAAGAACAAGAGGAGGTTGTTTTGGAGGTAAATTCCTTTTTTGTGGGTCTTTCTAGATGATGGGTGTGATTAGCTCTCAAGTGTTTTTCAAACTAATTTACCAATCTGGTATGCAGGCAAAAAAGGTTTTGCTGCAGACAATTCTTAAAGACCAATTCCTGAGTTATATGACTCTAGATGTCAAAGTGGTCATTGTCTGCAAGGAGCTGTATAGGTATGTCATACTTATCTCTGTTGTTACTGCTTCACACATTGTCTGGTATTCAGTACATATATGTTTTGAGATGGTGATTTGGCTGCAAAGGTGTTGTGGTGTCTGTTTTGTTTCTTCTCATTGTGATAGAAAAAGATGTATGCATGAAAGTTTTTTTGCTGGAAAGCTGAGCAGTACAGTATGCACAGCATATTTCTTGACTTTATGCTTATTCTTGTGCACAGAATCTAAATTAGAAATGGATGTGCCTTTAACTGTGAGCTTGGAATTTGTTGAACCAGCATCTTCAAGAAAATGCAAGAAACAAAATGCAGTGCAGATGAGATCCGAGATATTGCTCAGGTATGTTGTAACCTTTTGCCTCCAGATTGATTTTTATGTCATAGCACTGTGCACACTGGAATTAAATTGTCTTGGAACACAGGGGGTCTTCCATGACCAGTTGAGCCTTTGAACATACCTCAACCAGGTGTATGTGTTAGTTTATTGGTTCCAAAAAATGTGAGGTATAACTGTGATTCAGTGATTTTCAGTGTTTCAAACTGAGTTTGAGGTGAAGTGATTAAACTTGGGTTCTGGTGTGCAGTTGCGGATTATTTTGAGATTAAAATCCCGTGCAATGGTGGGGCCACTCTGCAATGCTCAGCAGGTATCTCTTAGAACCATTTTCTTTGATGCTGGTGTTTATTTTCACCCCTGCCGATTCTGAGATTGTTATTTCTGGAAACTGCAGGTTTGTTACCATGTGCTTGGGCTGGTGCATGCTATGTGGCCTCCAGTTCCTCAGACGGTATATATAGCAACCACCTCTTTTTCATGCAGCAGTTCTGTTTTGTGCAGAGAATTTGTGCTGAATGAACATAATGGCTTGGGACCATTGGAGGTTCTCATGGCCTTGATGCCCACATCTGTTCATGTCCCTGCAGATGAAGGACTATATTGCCACACCAAAGCCCAATGGCTATCAAAGTCTTCACACGACATTGATCCCATTTGGTTCAAAAACATTTTTCCCTTTAGAAATTCAGGTACATCTAGACCAAGGCTTGAACAATTTCATTTTTATAAAGTTTCACAAAGGGAGATTGCAGCTGGTGGATACATTCTCAGCATGAGCTTGATGAAAGCGTACTTTGCAGATACGAACAGACGAAATGGATAAACTTGCAGAATGGGGAATTGCAGCTCACCACAGTGGGAAGTGGTCAATTGAGCAAGAGCGTGATGCGATAGGACCCTTTGGGCTCACAGGAGCCATTGGCACTGTAATTGGCAGTCTGGCAGGATACAAGCCACCTCAGTCTCGGGGTTGGAGCAACTGTTTGAACGATGCAGACATTGCCAGAAGGGTATGTGCTGCTGTTTCCAGCCTCCTACTGAAGTGTATCCAGTAATATTCTTCTTTATAATAGCCAAGGGACCAAGAGACAGTGGTACGGTTCTCATAACCTGAACCCCAAAACTTTTATTCTCCTTGATTTTGGTGGCATTTGTTTCTTTGTCTTCGTCAACATCAGCTCTTATTGAGGGTTGGTATCTTGCAGGTAAGCTGGCTCAATTCCATCCGTGAGTGGCAGGAAGAATTTGTTGGAAATATGACGTCTCGAGAATTTGTTGATACAATCACTGGTGATCTCTTGGGTAGCCGTGTCTTTGTCTTCACACCAAAAGGAGAGGTGAGTGCTGTTTCGTCATATTTGCACAGGGTGTTTTTGTCATCTAGTTGGTTGTCAAAAGCCTCAAGGTATCAGGCCCTGTTGTGCTCTAAGATGACTCTTAGGTCATTAGGCTTGCTGATTGATCTGAAACTTGTGCACATGCTTTCTATTGCAGGTGAAGAATCTGCCAAAGGGGGCAACAGTCATTGACTATGCATACCAAATACACACAGATGTGGGAAATAAGATGGTGGCAGCTAAGGTAGGAATGTATAAGCAACCAGTTTCTTTCCATCTATTTGGTAGACTCCAGATTTTTGATAAGAGTTGGAACACAGTCATGGGTTGTTAGCATTTGTAGTCCAGGAACTCATGCAGCACTGTCTTAGCAGGTGAATGGGAACCTGGTTTCACCAACACACGTCCTTGCAAATGCAGAAGTTGTGGAGATATTGACTTATGATGTGAGGACCCCAACTTCTTGCATGGTTTTGTGTGATCTGGTGGCTGTACATACATGGGTTCTGAACATTTTTCCATTTGATTGTCTTATTCCAGCTTGACTTTTGAGAGCACAAAGCATTGATGTAATTCAAGGTCTGCATACTTGAAGGATGCTTCTTAATCTTCATGTTCTTAGCTGCCAGCTCACTCTTTTAAATTCTTACTGTGCAGGGTGTTTCCAACAAAAAAGTTTTCCAGCTGCACCGGCAGTGGTTGCAGTTTGCCAGAACACGAAGTGCTCGACATAAGCTCACTAAGGTGAGGATGCATATTAAGAAAATTTCTTGTGTCTGTGCAGTGTCCATGTCCTGAGTCTCAAAATGAGGAGATGTGTTTATCTGTTGCAGTTTCTGAAAGAACAAGCAGCAATATCAGCTGCTGAGATAACAGCAGAAACAGTGAAGGACTTTGTTGCGGATGTGAACAATGAGGATGGGGAAGTTACTAGATCAAGCTCAGGCCCAGGTTTACTGGCGTCATCCACAGATTCCAATGGCAAGCCTAAAAATCGAACCATCAATGAGCCATTTGCTCACAACTCCTATCTTTCAAAAGTACTCAGTTTTGAGCCCAGAGATTCTGGTAATGGGGCTCTAAATGGCAAGCATAGCAAAGTGGAAGGCAATGGCTCTGCTCGAGGAGGTGCAACTTCTAGATTTCAGTTTATTCAGTATGACGCCAAAGCAACTATTGAGGCATGGCAAACTGAGAGAATACTATTGTGGCATAGTGCACAAGGGGGCTCAGTTCAATGGTTCAGTGTCTGCTGCCACGACCGCACAAGTCAGTTCCTTCCTTAGCCCCATAGTATTATCCCTCCTGGTTTTAACAGAACTCTATTTGCTCTTCATACAGTAATCTTTGCTTCATGCTTCTCTGAATAGGTCTCTTGAGCATGTGGGGTTTCAACATGTCCAGTTCATTACCAGGCCTTCAATTTGACATGGGATCATAGTCAAAGTCATTTGCCTTACTAGTGTGAATGCAATGTGGCTTTAAATTGGTGATGGTATTGAATGTCTGGGTGTTGATGGGCAGGTATCCTTGCAGATGTAACAGCAGTTCTTGGTGCCACTGGCGTTCGGATTTGTTCTTGTGTGGTAAGTCTGATACCCCCCTTCCTGCCCCTCCAACCACCTGTTCTTGGTGGTTCAGAAATTCTAGAAGTTTATCAGCAGGAAGGACCTTCTGCTGCATGATAGTTTATCCTGACCTTGACCCTTATCTGAGGTGTGATAGGAGTGAAAAGAGGTCACTGTTGTCAACTGATTTCTTTTTTGTGGAAATTGCAGGCTGAAACTGACCGGGCAAGAGAACTTGGAATCATGCTTTTCCAAATTGAAGGTGGTACTGATAGTTTGGTAAGTGAGAGAGCTATTTGTGTTGCTGCACAGACAAGCTGCTGAAGTTCTCTCAACTTTTTCTGCAGATCAATTTTTTTTTGTCTTATGTTAGCTTGGTCTTCTAAAGGAAATGAACAAGACTTTGTCTTTGATTTCTTGCTGTGGGTTGTTTATTAGGTTTTGATAGTGTAAAACTCACATTAATGGCTGTCTGTAAAAAACTGGTTGCAGGTCCAGGCATGTGCAAAGGTTGCTTTGATTGATGGTGTGTTGGACTGGTCCATTGGCTGTAGTTGGCAGAGCTCCCATACCTTCAGAAGGCGTTTGTAAATCTCTCAATAGTGTTTTAAAAAGTTTTTAAGAAAAAATCTTTGTAATTGGTAGAGCAAACAGAGTGTGCAGCCATTCGATAGCGATTTGCAACAGTTTGATGGACCAATATTCTAAAAGTTGAAAAACATTTCTGCTTACATGACACAAGCATGTGTAAAGTGGGTGTGTAAAAGTGGGGTGGGGGAGTGGAAGGAGGGAGAGAAGGGAGTTGGTGGTGCTTTTCTGATGCTCATGAGCAGCTGACCAACACCTGGCAACACACATTTCTCAACAAAGGATGATACCATACAACCTCAGTTGAATATAACTATACCATAGTTACAAACAACAAACGTTGAAATTTTGTTAGTAGACACACACCTGTCTAGCTGTTTTTTTGTTGCTGGAATGAGATGCTGGTTGTGTTATTTGTAAATGCAGGAAGGGTGCTTGCATCATCATGTCATGAGAGCCTTCTTACAGCAAGCTGAAAGAAGGTTTTGTTTTAATATTTTACCTTAATTCAAGATTTTGACCTAAAGGGCTGCACTTCCTTTCCCATTGTTCAATGGTTTGAATTGTTGTGATTTCGGAAGTTAAGGTAATGTAAAGAAGATTTTCTTTGTTTTTATATTAGATCTAAGAGGTTTGCTGAGATTTTGACATTAGAGCAGGTCCAACAGCAGTAGTACAGTGGCTTACAAACAATAATTTGAATGAGTTTAGTTTTTATGCATCTTCAGCAGCAAACAGTAAAATGGCCTGTGCAACAAATTTGCTCCCTCATTGTATATTGTTTAATGTTTACTTGGTTGTGATATGTGCTATATAAATGCTCCCTCTGTGTATATTGTTTAATGTTTACTTGGTTATGATGTGTGACATATGATTGCTCCCTCAGTGTATATTGTTTAATGTTTACTTGGTTGTGATACCAGGGAGGAGGGGCAAACATTAACACTAAATTTGGATGTGATAAATTATGCTGTTTATCACCTCAAATTCAATTAATTGCTTTGAGTTGTTGTAAATGAATAGTGTGAAACTCAGTTTGGACTTGTAAATATGCACAAGATTTGAACGCTCTTCAAAAAGGTCAATAAATGTGATTGTCTTTGATTGGTCAGTCATAATGATTGGACCCGTGTGAGGTGAGGCATCTGATTGACCCTTGATTCCTCACTGTAGATTTGATGTCCAAGATTTGATGTTTATAGTTGAGGCTGCTAAAATGACTTATGAGGCATTTGTTTTATCCTTGATTCCTTACTCTAGATTTGTCCAAGATTTTATGCTAATAGGTGAGGGTGCTAAAATAACTTTGTGACAAGTTTTAATTGATCCTTGATTCCTCACTCTAGATTGTCCAAGATTTCATGTTTATAGGTCAGGCACACTACTGGTAGGGGACCAACACATACTAGGTGTGTGTGGATCTACTCTCCAACAGAGAGTATTGAATCTAAGAATGTTGTTGACGACTATCCAATGGAATCATAGCTGTAGTAAAAAAAGGCAGGCCATTTGGGAAATTAATGCACAATCTCTAGGGTTGCTAACTAAGGTAGGACACTTTGGATATTATTACACAATCTCTAGGGTTGGTCGATTTTGATGAGTAGCTAACCAAATGTTTAAAATTCAGTAGGATGAATAAAAGGACAATTGAATACTAGCAGCTTAATTCTTGAGATGATTGTAAGACTGGAAGTTAGGAATTCTTTTACCTTCTCTGGTTGGCTGATTGCGTGTTCTGATTGTGTTGTCTTGAGAGAAATCTGATTCTTCTCTTTCAGCGTGCTAGAGAGTTGAGTCTATTCCAAAAAACCACAACTGCTGATTTGGTCAGGCTCCAGAAACCAAGAACTTTGACACAATGCACAAGTTTAATGCATAAACTCAATTGGCTAATTCACAACAAAGTCAGATGGGGCCAGTTGAGCAAATCCTAGAGATGATGGATGAGGAGTGCAACTGCATAATTGCTCTGCTACTCTTCTACCACATTGCTGTTCCAAACCATGTGAATCATATTAACATCCACAAGACTTGTTCATCATTCCTGGAGATAGTGAATAACCAATCCAATCCTCTCAACATTTCCTACACTCCCACCAAGACGCATCACAGAAGCTATCAAGCAGCAGCAACTTCACTCGCCATGCCAGAATGTAGTGGCCTTCCCTGTCCTTGAGATGCGGTCAAGGACATCATCGGGTTTCACATTGCCAGTAATTGTCACTTTCTGCTCCTTCAAATCTATGTCGTAGGAATCCACTCCTGCAATTGGAACAAAGGAATCAGCTTGAACACTCTTGTAAAGTCCAACAACAACAAAAAAAATGGGTACCACATCAGAGAGATGTTCTTCCTAAGTACATTAGTCATGTTGACATGTGCTGCAAATGCTAATTAAAACATACTCTTGACAGAACCAGTCTCTAAAGAAATTTTTCTCAGTGCTATAATTTGAAACTACTTTTGAAACCAATCCTACAAATTCCATGCACAGGTTGATACAACTTGGCATGCATGGACATATCCAAGCAAAAGAATTCAAAAGGAAACTAACCATCCAGCTTGGCAATTGCCTTTTTCACTGCTCCCACACAGCCTCCACAGGTCATGGCCACCTTCAGGACAACAGTCTGCACAAGAACCAAGTTCCCCAACTGAAACAAGCAACCACATCTAAACACACCACTGCAGTCTAATATCCAATTTACATTTTCGCTGGTTGAATCCCCAATAAGCTTAAAAGAAGTGTGTCTAGTGTTTGCCATTGCAGCACAGCATGCAGTATTTGTCTATAGATTTTGGAGAAACAATTGCAAGTGAGTGTTCATTCAACAGAGTAACCAACTGATTTCTTTCAACCCTGAAAAATACTGAATACATTGGATCAACAACTGATGCCCAATTTATTCATGAAAACAGAATGCTGTTCTCCTAAAGACTGCTGCCCCCCTGAGTGGATAATTCACTCCCTCTTATTGATAACTCTGAACGCTGGTTGTTCTGAGCTGTTTATGTTGTTTTACTGCTATCTTATAAACTGGGCACAACATGCAACGGCTCATTTCAACCAACAATCACAAGCAGCCACTGGATTGTTCATGGACATTCTCGATGTGAAGACTCCAGAGGAAAATGAAAGCAAGCTCTCAACAGGTGACTGCATAATCACAAGTATATTCATCATGAAAAAGGAGCCATAAGGACCATAGGACAATCGAAATCCACAGAAGCAAATGAAGATAGAAAGAAAGTGCACTAACTCCATATCACAAGTGTCAAGACTTAATCTTAAACTCCGTGCGAAAATCAACAAGAATCTCTGATTCTAGATCGTCAAGGCAGCTTAATAAGTTGTGCTTCGCAGACATATCAAAGTGCAAAATTCAAAAAATCGAGAAACATGTGAAAGAATACACAAGACAATTTTCCAGCAACGGAGCAGACATAACGCATTAACTATCGCAAGTCTCACAGGGCTTGCATACTTCAAGCTCCCTTTACAGAAAAATCTCCTACGAAACGTATATCCCATAACGTGAGAAAATGATTATAACAACTAAGCCAAGATTTGTACTAGGCCATGGAAGAAGGAACAGGCACACATTTCAGACACATGCTTCCAACAATAAAATCGCGTCGCGAGAAACTGGAAAGCATCAAGCTAATTGTTTTACCAACCGTGGTGCATGAAGAAAGAAAGTAGAGTCCAGGAGGGGGAGGGGGAGAGGGAGGAAAGGAGACATCGGTAAGGACTAACTTCGGTAGGCATGGCAATGATAGACCAAAAAAAAACACGCGAAGAAGAAAGCCTCTCCCCCTTCTTCAACCGCAAGTATACTCCCCGCTCTGAAAACCGCTGAGCTCAACGAAAAAAACCTGCAGACAGAGGGAAAAAAAAAGAAGCAAACTAACAAAATTGTGAAGAGGAAATTGAAGTGATAACACGGGAAGTCGACAACAAAAAGAAGAGGAGGAGGAGGAGGAAGGGGAGCGGCGATGAGCGAGAGAGACAACAAAACAAAATACGCACAAAAGAGAAAACAGAACGACTCCACGACGCACGCACGTCCCTTCTTCACCCCCGTT
>Ga0116227_10010595_pt1 | contig 15999 bp, 8 predicted proteins | sample S1TSphgellanicum_FD_89693 | JGI IMG/M metagenome (GOLD analysis project Ga0116227, IMG submission 89693) | Host-associated microbial communities from peat moss isolated from Minnesota, USA - S1T2_Fb - Sphagnum magellanicum MG | ecosystem: Host-associated > Plants > Peat moss > Unclassified... | reverse complement strand
TTAGTACAATGTCAAACAGTTAGATCTGAATTGCTTCATCAGACATAACGTCAATTGGGCTCTGGCCCGGGCGCTGTTTGGCCCACTTAATGACGCTAAATTGTAAGTAAGTAAGTAAGTAAGTATTGGGGTAGCCTCTGTGGTTCTTAAGAAGGGAGTGTGGATTGCAGTTGAGGTGGGGGAATTAAGCAGAGGGAAAAGCCTCCCAGAAGCATGTTAAATGCTGGATCATTATGTGGACCCTGTGGAATAAGGTAAAGAGGAGTTCCATACTAGTTGTGACAGTCCCCCACCTTTGCTGGATCCTTTGTTTCATTGGTGGTTGGTTTTGGTGTGGTATTGGTGGAATTCCTCAGCATTTCTGACACATGCATCTCTTTCTGCTGGAAGAACATATTGGTATTCTCAGATAGATGTACTTCTGTCCTGCAAATGCGATGGTTAGGTGAGGTTGTTTCCGATATAGATCTGCTAATTTACTGCTGTTCAATCCCATCTGAGCAGAAGATAGTAGGGAATGTGCCACCTCACCTACTCTAGGTTATGCCAAGAAGGATGATACAGATAATTAGTTTCCTTGCAAAGTTTTGGTTGGAATTGAATGTTGTAAAATGGGCCTGAGCTCTATTGTCTTCCAGCCACTTCCAACTGAAGAATCCGGTCCAGTAGATCAATTCACAAGAGAAAGAGGGTTTTCTTCAAGAAACAGAAATGGCCAGTTGTGGGAGTATCTACTGTCTAGGATTTCTAGAGTTTCCAAATGTCTAACCTGAGAGCTGGAAAGATGAGACATGCTGAGCACATATGAATTGTATGTGTGATTTCAGGTTTTCTATTGACTTGATGCAAATGATTTGCGTAGACAAGGTTGTGGCGGAAAAGTCTCTTGATGATTCCATTAGACGACACTTATTCACCACTATTTTGGCGGGTGTCTGCAGTCACAGGTATTAGTCCCAAGACTAGAGTGAAGATATCTTTCCAATGCAGAAAGTGCTGTACTCTGGTTGACGTACGCGCTACATACATATGTCCATCTGATGTGCCATGGATTTCTGTAGTCTGGATCTGCTTGGTCCTTCTGTTTGATGAGACAGTCATATTATTCTAGAACTAGTTAATCCTATTTAAACCTTGGAGATGGAGGGGAGGAAGAGTGTTAATGTGGGTGCTATTCTGATGTTCTGCTGTCAGGTGAAGTGTATACACTGCCTGCATGAATCTGATCGATAGGAACCCATGATGGATCTTCATGTGGATATCAAAGGCAATGTTAAGTCCATGGAGGATGCTCTTGCTCAATTCACAGATACTGAACTGTTGGATGGTGCCAACAAGTACAAGTGTGACCAGTATGTGCTTGTCATGTGCTCTGAAAATATTGGTGGTTGCTTTCATGTCCATCTCCAAAGCCAGGAAATTGAATAGTTTTATGGTCCTGGAGACAAGTTGTTAGACGAAGTATATTTTTGTTCCCGAGTTGTCTAATTCTTGTGTGCAATGTAGGGAAGTGCACTTGGATCCAGGATCATGCAAAGTTGGTAAAGGTGGATTGCAAATGGCTCATCCAGATGGTGTAACATGTAGTTCTTTGTGAGCGATGTGCTCAAAGAGATGGAGACCATGCTCCCTCACCTGTTCAAAGGATTGTGATTTTGGTTTATTATTATTTATCCTTTTATCGGGTGTGAGAACAGTTAAAATCTTCTCAACACAATGAAAAATACTTTTAACTAAACTTTTTTTCCTTCAAACCAAAAGGGCCCAAAAAAATCACAGTAGAACATGTGATGAGGATGAGCTCAGAAAATCTTCATAGTGTATTCGAAGGGTGGATTACTTTACATAATAGGACTTAAAGGGATGAGTTTGTGAAAAGCCTTGGATGGGAAATGTTTTATGCCATGAAAGATCCCTTGCTTCAGGCGTTTCTTTTGGTTATTAACTCTGTTTCAATCACACTTACCTCAGTTGTTACAATCGTGATGGTGCCTTTGTCAGGGGTTTCTATTGTGGACCTTGAGCTCCACCCTGGGGTGCCACAACAGGAACCCCTGACTAGGGTGCCTTGTGCCTTCCCCTGTGCATAAAATATTATTAGTGTGCTTTTTATTGGGACATTGTAACCAGATAAGTGTAATGGTCTACCACCATTACTAGATGACTACATTTACAATATGAGGGTGTTTTTGAAGCGAAACCACCATATGGCTAGATGTCTGGGCCTTTTCATTAGCTGAACTCACTAAAATTCCATACTTAGGATAATGCTTATTAATTTGTTCATGGTGCATTTCAAGCTCAAAATTTAATTTTGCATGAGTCTCTTTGATTTTCCCATCCCGGACAACTGACCACACTTTGGAGACTCCCTGGATACAGAAGTATTCACCTCAAACATATAAGTCCAATGTTTGCCCCCAATTCCAAGAGGATGAAGTTGGGCAAAGCATATGGGACAAAGTGAGGTCCTACTTGAAACACGTTGGGGAACCCATTGTGAACTTGATGAGAACAAAGTGAAAACTTGATGGGAACAACAAAAATCCACAAAACCCTATTACCCCGACATAGACTACACAGATATCCATAAAGTCACCCTGTCCTTTACCCTGTCTTCGGGCCTCCTTTCACCACCAAACCCCTCTTTCAACCTCAAATCAGTGGTATCCACAAAGTAATGAAATTGCATTAAATCTGGGTATGAAATGTTGAAATTTAAGAATTTAATGCGCAGGTTTGAGTATAATTATAGTACGGGTACACATAGGAGCAATGAAAATATATGTAACAACACTAGAAGCCTTTAGGAGAAAAGGAAAGAGGGTTGAAGATGGGATGAAGTCAAATCACCACAAAATTTGATGGTTTTCTGAGTTTCACCCCTTAATGGTAATGTACTTATTTTGCAGGTTTCTTTTTAAGCTTACTCCCTTTATAACCAAACTTGGGCTTCTGCTGCTGTGTTCCTTACTTTATCTGTACCTTTAATGCATTCTGTCAATGTCCAAGTTCCACACTCCAAGTGACCGGCGCTTCTTTAAGGAAATCACTTATGCAGCCTAGTGCTATCACTCAGAAAAAGATGTAAAAAAATGGCAATCATCCCTATAAAGATTTCACTAAGTCTCGTTATAAGTGAGATATGAAATATAAACATTCAATCATCCTTCTAAAATTCTGTGCACACCCAAAAGTAACCATAGAAATCTTGCACACCCAAAAGTAACCATAGAAATCTAGCAATTCCCAAAAATTTAACCCAATTTGAAGATATTAAATTTTGACGTGACGAACTTAAATCTTTCATAATTTTCTAAAATAAATAAAAAAATTTCAACATGAAAGACCTTGCTATGTGGGTATGGGAATTAGATGGAGCACTGGGGATGCCTATCTGAGTTCAAGTTTTTTTTTTTTGTTTTTTTTAATTGAGCCATTATGACTGGCCCAACCCAAAAGAGAAAACCTCTCACATTTTGAAAGTCACCCAATATATAAATTTCTATCCTAGATGGGTTGTAGATTTTTTTCAAAATTTTATTTTGTATTGATAACTTTTATGAATGTAATACCTAAACGTGACAACTTTCAACAATTTCCCCTGGAAATATTGCAAAATTTGCAAAAAACATCCCAAAAAGACCTATGTAGCATTCTTTGACAAATGTTAACTAATATTTCAGTTTCGGACAAACATGAATGTATTACATCAATCCATCTGATCGATGAATTGTATCAGTAACAATGCAGCTCTCAGTTATGTACATTTCAAATTGAGGAAGTTGGTGAAGTGTGAGAGGCGACTACAAGTGATTTGCCAGCACTTGGAAATGAGCCAGTTTGGAACAGCCTTTTTTTTTTGGCAAAAAATCGCCAACAGGCAACACTGCCCAAATTTTCTGGTGAAAATCCCCCTTTTTCTGAAAATCAATTCGCCAGATTGTGCCCCTTTTTAAGGAGCGAGACACCACAACTATGCCTACTGGCTACATTTGCAATGCTCCTAGAGAAATGTATTGCCAGTTAGGCGAAATATGATGGAATCTTTGTCCACAGGGATATTCACCAGTTCCGGGACACTTCAAAAATGAAAAACAAATGACTGGTTTGGAGTCCTGTATGAAAACCCACATGCTTGTCAGTGTCCAGGGGTTCCAAGTTCTGGGCCAATTCATGTTCAAATCTCTGAGAGTCCATGACCGGTCGGATCCTCACCGGCCTTTTTTTTGGGTCATTTTGGTGATGGAGTACTAGTGGCAATCATCCTAAAAAGTATCTAGCATCCAAGGAAATAATAGAAAATACGGCAGAAAATCTAAGAACCTTAAATCTAAATCTAAGACTTAAATCTAAGAACCTGTTTACCTATGGTGAACTCTTTTTGGAGGTGTAATCAAATTTGGTGAAAATTTTCAGAATTTACAAAAAAAAATAGTCTTCTTTTAACTTTTTTGGGTGCAATTTTGCACCACTTTGTTACAAAAAAAAACGTTGATATGTCTTGTGCTCTTATGTCAATGCTTACAATGGTTCATTGTTGTCAAAACTCCTAACAATAGTAATGCATTCTTGTCATCACTTCCAACCATAATTGTCAACATTCGTATAACATAATACAAAAATAGCTTGAATAGTACATACACACATCCAAACCGCCCCTCTATCTGAGTCAGGTCCTAAATCATATAGCAATGCAATAGATATCATATTGAAATCCACCATGAATGAACATTATGGTTCTAAAGTGAAAGGATCAATAGGCCTGATGCAAATATGAGCCCTCATTGTTAATTGCCTAGGTGCATTTTAATGTTGGACAGTTTGTAGGAATCAAGTGAAAATCACCTTGGTTTTTAGGCTAGTTCTCACCTTATATTTTACCCATTATCATTTTTCTGTCACATAGGGGCTTAAACCAAGTTTTCTGATTCTCATTAAGCTGAGAATTAAACATCATGAGAATCAATCATGTTTTCTTTGTTAAAAAAACTTGATACCTAAGGAAGGTATAAGATTTTAAATACCAATCCCGGTTCTCACCCTTGTATATAGTAAAAGTAAATTAAAAAATACATGTCAAGTTTTAGGTGACTATTTAAGAAAAAACTAGTTTCAATGATTTTTTAAAAAAAATGAGACTTGAGTTCCCATATGGGCTGAACCTAGGTCCAATTCTCAGCCCAATAGTAATAGAGTTTTTCATAGTGTAAAAAAACAACAATCATAACATCACAAAGAGAATCAAATTTTAAATACCCAATGAAAAAAATACAATGGACTTAAATGCAACTTAACAAGAACCCAATTTGTAAATTTCATCCTATCAGTCTTTTCTTAATCACTTTCAACTAATCAATACCACACACTAGTGATGCTGGTTGTACTGCAACTATAAATGTTTTTGAACCACGTACATTAAATCCTAAGTTTCAACATTTTATTCCCATTTTTTTTTAAATTCATTTCTTTACAACAATGAGTTTAGAGCTTGGAAGAGGATTAGGGGATGAAAGAAGGGCTCCAAGCAAGGTCAAAGCAAGATCACTTTATGAGAAACTCGAGTAGGTAGTAAGTAGGATTTTTTTTAATTCCTTATTTTTATAATTTTTTAAAATAATTGAAAATCAAATTTGTGAAAATTGGTTTTGAAAACTAACTATTCTCAAATGAGTCAAAATCGAGTACCTTGAGAATCGGATTATAATATATATTTAAAATATTGAGAACCAGGTCAGTTATCTCCAACACTAAATTGTCAAAAAAAATCAAGAAATCGACCCAATTCCCACATAGAAAGCCTACAAAATCGAAATCGACAATTCTCAAAAAACAAGTGAGAACCTCCCAACACTGGTGCATTCCTTCCATTTTCAACCAACTGTGAATCATCCTAAAAAATAACTTACATTACTTCCTACTATCTAACTACATGAATAGGCATTTAAGCCTATCATGTGAACTGAAGGAAGAAGACATTTTTCAACCAACACTTCTTCCAATGTGGGTATGAAACATCCTATATGCCAATCTCTAAAACAATAATTACAAATCAACAATGAATATAACAATGAATATTCTTTGTTTGGATACTAAGTCAAAAGATGATTTTTTCCAATACTAAGACATATTCTTCTTTTCAAACTTTCATATCATGTTTTTGCACCAATTGGATATAGATGAGATTTTTCCTCAACAAATCATTGATGTCTTTGGCATATCTCTAAGCCCACAAAAGTTGATATTCTTACTTGGTTAACTTGCAATAGGGATATTCTTGTTGGCTCCTAGTTAAAGTGTATGGTCATTTCTCCTCATTACTAGGTTTATTAAGAGTCTTTCATTGAACCTCTATAACATTGTTTGTTGACCTCCTCCAAAGATACTCCCAAATGGATTGCATTCTTTTAGGTTTGGAAAAGATGGGAGGCCTTTCAAGACATCTTCCCTTCCTAGCCTTGAAGTCATTATTCTTGGTAAAATTGTTGTTAAGGCTTAAAAGACGATGTTCCTATTACTCAAATGACTCGTGATGATTATTCCTAGACAACTAGTGGACATTTTAGGAAATTTCATTTTTTATTTCTTATGGGCTAAAAGATGATGCTTCAACTTTGATAAGGAGTACGCTAGTTCTAAAATGTTCATCAAAGCTAGACCTCTACTTTTGAGGTGGGCATGGCCATATAATGGGCCATTAACAAACATAGGAACTCTTGTGTAGCTAGCAAGCAAGGTAATATTGATTATAATCTTAAATATGAATGGTGCTACTTGAATGTTTTTGGCATGATGATGACATGGTGTCTTCTTCCACCTTTGTATTTCTTGACGGTGGTGAGCTAGTGGGTATTTGTTCATTATGGCCATATACTAGCATCTTGCACCATCATGTCCTCGGTGAAAAAGAGTGTACACTTTTTAATGTGTGCCAAACGAGATAGGGATAAAGAAGGTAAAAATCGGCATCTTGCAAGTGGTCTTGGGGGAAAAGAGGGTGCAACCTTTCAATTTGTGTCAAGCAAGAGAGGGACAAAGAAGGCATAAATGAGTGCATCTTGCATTGTGGTTTGGTGATTAACAAGGTGCATTTTGCATATGCCCGCCAAGCCAAGGCCTTTGTCAAGAACAAATAAATTGATCACAAGAGTAGCATATGTGCGGCCACTACAAGTTGAAGAATTTAAATACTATAAAACCACATATTGGAAAAACTTGTACTTAAGTAATTGAAAAAAGGGGTGAGTTAGAACTAGAGGCATTTTGTGAAGAGTTGTTGCAATTTTTTCACATTTAGTCCAAATATTTCAACTCGAATTTGATTTCACAGTACATTTAGCTATTGCACATATAGAGTCTAGAATTGCATTTCCCAGCCTGCAACCAAATATTAAGTTGGATGAAAGCCAAATGTATCATTAAATGATATTTTTCATCACCCAATAATAACCTTTGGTGAATTTTGTACTATGGAATCGGGCCTGTTCCACCTAGGAACATGGTGAGCCCGCTAAGGCAAGCAACTATGTGGTTAGGTGGTTAAGGTTTCTTGCCAATGTTGGCAAGTTCTCCAGTTTTAAGGGTTAAAATAAGAGGTTAAGGTTATTTTGACCTAGACCTGAACCTCATCCTTTCTAGATGGAATTGGGTTTAGGAGTAGATAGTGGGATTAACCGTTTGCAATAATTGGAATCGAATCTAAGCCCTTGAATTTTAAAAATTCGAAATAGGGCAAGTTCTTTGAGTAAGACAGTTGATTATTTTTTAAAAGTTAAAAGTAGGCAAAACTTGTAATTTTGTAGGTAGCCAATCCAATTTAATTTGCTATAAAACTAATTGATACCTTCCCAAATCCAAGTTTTAATTTGTTGTAGAATTCAATACCTATATAATTTCTAACCTGGAATAATGGGTAATGTGTATATGGAACCGGACCTTGTTTTTGAATTGGGGCTAAAGGTCCTTGATTTTGAAAAATAGTGCCAAAACTAGAATTGTGAGTTTTGAATTTCAAATAATTAAGCTCAAACCTAGACCTGAAGAAAGTTTGACGCAAAGAACTAGGAAGAAATTTCCAAGTGTCAAAATGGGGTTCAAAGATTATTTGAAAATTAAAGACTCGGACAAAACTAGTTCTTACTAAGGTTTTTGCTTTTGGTGATCATTCAAAAGAAAACTTAACCAAATTTGATTACATGTCATAGAGCAAAGTGGACTTTTTTTGGAAACCCACTATATTTTGGCTACATTCTAGAAGCATAGTCTATATATGGCAAATTCAACTTTTTTTTTCCTCAAAATATTTTCAGTTCGTACGATTTTTTCCCCCAAACAAACCTTTGGAGATATGCAACCCTTTTTTTTTGGTTGCCAAGTGGTTTGCCCCTTGAAAAAATTATTAATTGTCACATTGCCTCTTCGAAAGCATAAAAAAAACCCGAGTGAAATTTTTTGTAGCTAATGTGGAGGACACAATATCAAAGGAAAAATTTCCTCCAATTTTGCAAGGTGTTTCAAAATAGGGAATACTCACTTTGTCAATTTTCAAAATGTCTCCCTTTTTTGCTCTTTTTTTTCCATGATACCTAGAAAGTTTGTAGCAAATATCATGAAGTAATTCAAACTTTCAAAGCTTTTTACTAACTAGAAGGTAGTATTATAACAAAAGTTCCCATGACCGCTTCCTCATGTACTACTAAAACAACACATAAAAAATTTGAAACTCAAACAACTACTAACATCAATTGGAAGTTTGGATTTTACATTAGTTGATTAAAAAAATTATTATCAAAAAAAATTGAATGAAACAAACAAGAATTTGCAAAGAAAGAATTGTGAATTGTCACTATGGATTTTGAGTTCATTTTTTGAATATTTCATGATTTTGTATTTTAATTATTGTTGGTTTGAATTTGCCATAACTAGTAAAACCATTACATTATAAGGTGTTTGCTTGTAAATGCAAATGAAGAAGAATTAATAAGAAGGATGACATAATGTTTATCATATAATTAAGTTGTTATGATAGAATTTATGTATATAGTATATATGTACACTTAAGAAACAACCAAAACAATATGATGTTTTGTGTTTGCTTCCCCCTATTCTTCTCATGCTTTGAAGTTTGGGGTATTGCCCATGTGATTAAACTCCAATTGAATTGGATTATTAGTACCTCACGATTTCACACTTTTGAAAAATGTTTTTGATGTCTCCATGTTCTTGAATGATACACCCAAATTCAAACTCAATGGGATGTAATAATACTTTAATTGCCAAAAAATGAAATTGTTAGTGACCATCAAGGATGAAACTAGTGCAATTTGATTGTCAATGAGACTTTCACACTTTAAGAAATGGTTGCGCATTTAAATGTTCCCAAGATGTTTCTAATTGTTTGGTTTTTTATTGTGGGTAACAACAACCATGATTTCCCAATACAAAAGTTTAATGAATCAACAACAACTAATTGCAAATTGATTTTGCCATATGTGAATATGTTTCACAATTTGGGTACAATAAACTAATTGTGGATACCAACCTAGGGAAGCCACCACAAAAGTTCCATATAGATAGAACTGTTGTGTTCTGTTAAGCACATTGTTTGATTCTTCAAAACACAAACAACATTCCTTAGAATACATTCTTTCACATTGTAAGGAACAAGCTTGTGACACCATGCCCATTATATTGGGGTCAACATCAATGAAAAGTTTTGATGAAACCAATGTTCAAGTACTAATTTTTCTAATCTACAAACAACTAGCATTATGTTAATGGAACTTTGCCAAATATAATGTCAACAAGCCAACAATTTCTAGAATTTGGCATTTGCATTGGACATGAATGTTTTTGTTGTAAGGTATGAAATGTGCCTAGACTTGGCTATGGAAGGGTGTCCCAAATCTAAAATGTAAGTCAATGATAAAGGGTGCAATGTATAGTGTTTCCACTAAACAATACTTGTAATTCACATTTCCAAACAATGAAGTTAGGAACTTTGCTAGGATGAAATGATGGGCCCTTTACAAGCATATTTCTTGGGTTTACAATGTCATCCTAAATAGTACATGTTATGAGACTCATCAACCAACCCTTAATTAGAATGAAATAATGTGCATGTTAAAAAACCATCACAACCCATTATTTCAACATGGTTAAGCTTGCAAGGATATTTGAAAATAAAGATCTTAATAGTTACATGACACCCTTGAATGTGTATGTGTTTGGACCCAATTTACTTTAAGACCTTCAACTTCAAATATCATTTCAAAGTGAATCCAAATGGAAGCAACTAAGACTATTTGTAATGTCAATCAGTAAGGTAGATTGTGAGACTTTGAATTTATATCTTTTATGAAGTATATGAAAACCAATGTCATTCCAAAATCATTCCAAGTACATTCTAGAATCAATCCAAGTGGTTAAAAAAACTTGAAATGTGGGTTGGTAATGTAGTTTTTAAAGTTTATTTCTCCTAGTTGTTTTTTAGAATTAATCCAAATAGAAGCAACTAGGATAACAATGTCATGGACATTGACATTAGCTTTATCACCATCAATTGTAACATCATCGCCAACATTAACACGAATTGATTTCTTCCATTTTTCATATACAATGGATGAAGTTCATTTAACACCAACTTGTAGTTTACTTATATATGACTTATAGCTTATTTAGAGTTCATTTTTAATTCACTTATACTTTTTTTTTAAATTCAAAAAAGTTCCTTGTATAATGGGCATATGGAAGCTTCTGCAAAAGCTTTTTTGAACTAAGTCCCCATTACCGTTAGTTTGTTCAACATCAATCTAATGTATGATCTTGAACCATAACCTTGTTCATTTCATTTCATATTTATAATTTCATATGTTATTAGAATAAAATTATGGTTGAATTTTTTTCTTGCATACTTCATGTTCTTGTCTTTGATTTCCATGTTTGGTGTTTGGAATTCAATTTAAATATGTTTTTCCATAATTTGTTTTGGATTTTTTGTACTTTAAAAATCTTTTTTTTTTCATATTTTTTGTGTCCATGTTAATTTGAATACATTTTTAGTAGGTTATGTGTATTCAAGTCATCACTAATATCCATTTAACTTTGGAATCAATTAGAGGTTGGGTTTCTTTGGACTTGAAAATGAATTTTTTTTTTAATGTAATAATTATTTAAGAAGTTATGGATTATCCACTTCTTGAAATAACAATTGACATGTTTTGGTAGTTATGTTTACATGAAAAGAAAAATTAGTTATTTCCATGGAAGAAATTTTTATTATTTTTTAATTTATGCAATAGGCCAATTAGGCATTTCATGAATTTACATGAACAACGTGTTTAAAATATTCAAACATTGACATCATTAATGTATGTTTTTGCAATACCATCCCAAGAAAAGGAACCATGAATTAGTCTTCTTGACAAGTTTGATAGAACATGTTTAAAGTTTTGAAGTTTTGTCAACTAAAGGCGTTTGGTTGTTCAACTTTATCCCTAGCATTACCCTAATGACCCAAGCCAAGTTGGACTCATAGGCTCATTGTTATTAAGCACAAGTCTAATGTGGTCTATGCTTTTGTTGAAACACAAATTTCATTTTGTAACAACTTTCATTTGCATTTATTCAAAAATTTAGTGTCACTTTCAAACAATTTTCACTTGCAATTATTGAAGAATTTAGTGTCACTTTCAAACAACTTTCAAGCATTTGTTGAAAAATTTAATGCCACCTTTGGAAATTCAAATAGATACACATGCCAACAAGCAAATTTTAGTCATTTGATTAATAATCACACCCAACCATTATATATGCATTCAATTCAAACAATTGGTGTGTAAGATTTCATGGGATGAAGTGACATTCATGAGTAAATTTTTATTCAAGGTACATATATAATGGTGTTGTTGCTTACCATGCCAAATCTTGCAACATTAAATCAAGCCATTGCATAAGTTGTTTGATGTGATTTGAACATTGATAGGAAAAACGTTAAAAGTTGTTGCCAATATAGAAAATTTTCCCGACTAATGGCATTTGCACCAAGGGTGAAAACATGATTGAGTGCACCAATGTCCCAAATGAAAGTTTTCCATATGTCTTTAACAAAGTACACCACACCAAGGTGATATAAAAATTTACATGAATAATTTGAATGATAAAATCACAATCTACATGAAATCAACCTTTTAATTCTATAAGTGTTTTAGACTTGGATATTGTCACATTTTGCTTTGGCCAAAGCACCAAATTTCCAGACAAACAATTTAATGAAAAACATGGTGTTAATGCCACCAAATTTTGATTTTTTGAAAAAACAAAAAAATTCCATGATCTAAACCATCAATATGTATCCGAACACATAAAAGTTGGGGTTTTGCGACAACATGCTAATTTGCGACAATTTATTAGAAAAAAAAAATTGCATTAGAAGGAGTACATAAAAAATTGATATTTCGAATTAAATGTTTAAGATGAAATGTTCTTTCAACTGTCCTTGAGGGAAGTATGTTGCTAGATTTTGAAAAACATTAATCCATTATTTGAAATGAATATTTTCAATTCAAAAGTGTATGGGGATATTTTTTCAAAAAATTCATGTGTCTTGACACTTACTCCAAATTAGTTCAAAATTTGACATGCCTTACATAATGATTGTAAAACAGCATGTAAAAACAATTAGTTTTGGATTCATTGAAATTAGGTGCATAAGTACAATGGAAAATTTAACAACTTGATAAATCTCTAACTATTTAATAAGAATTTATCAAGTGCAAAAGAAAAGAAAGGAAAGGAAAATGTGTGGAAAAAAATAAATAAAAAAAGATGAAAAATATCTCTAACATTAATGGTTGCAAAAGTCAGAATTTTAAATCTAGATTTAATGTCGAAGGATCTTGAAGTGAAATTTGGAAAGATTATATAAGATTATGGGGCATTTCCATTTGCAAAATTCAAAGAAAACAAATTTGTTTTGTGAAAGCCATGGAGTTTTGAAGATTTTGGACCAAAGGTTGTTTTTTGATCATATTTTTTTCATTTGAACCTTTATGGATCTATAGGTTTGAGCACTTATACATCATAAGAGAATACATCTATGGAAAAAAATTCAAGCCATTTGGATGTGTATTGGAAGAGATATGAGGATTTGGAATTTCAACTTTAGTTTAAAGGTCAATTTATTTTGGAAGTGATATCTTCTTGTGGTCATCATCAATAGGGCTAAGACTTTGAAGAGATGTAGAGATGTATTTTTAATATGTTTCTTAAACTTGTAAGTTGTTTGGAAATGTTGAAAAGAAATTTGACGTCATTTTGTGTTTAGGTCCCAATTTGAATTTAATTCCAAAGTTTGCCAAGATTCCCCATTTGACAAAGTGAAATGATGCAAAAATTTGAAAATTGAAAGTAAACATGTTTTTTCCATGTTGTAACCAATTTTTACATCAATCCAAATTAGTGTGTAGTTGGTGGAGGTTTGAGAAGTTGTTAGTGTTGGAAACTTGCATCAAAAAGGTTTTTAAAACAAAAGGGTGAAGCAATCACAAAAGGAATACAAGGGAAGGGAGTTGGTGGAGTAATGCAACCATCTTCAAAGTTGCATACTAAGACACAATATGAATTCAAATTCTTTGCAAATGGATCCCATCTATTCTTTGCTCAAAACACTTCTTTTCAATTTATCTACAAATGGGTACCCATGTATCTTTTTTGTTCATGAACTTTTTTCCTCAAGTTATCTACAAATGGGTACCCATATATCCTTTTTTGTTCACAAACTCTTCTTCTCAAGTTCTTTACAAATGGGTACCCATGCCTTCTTTGTTCAAGAGTTCTTCTTTTCAAGTTCTTTGCAAATTAGTACCCATGTTTTATTTTCTCAAGATTTTTGCAAGATTACAAGTTGCAGATCCAACTTTGGATATTGGGTCATTATTGAAACCATGGATTCAAACACAAATTAAATGAAACAAAAACACAATTTACATGTAGAATTAGTATTCAATTACATGCATTTATAAAATATATAATGTTAATAACTTATCTTTGGGAAAATTTTATTTTTAGTTGAAAATTTAAAAAAATCATGAACAAATTACACTATACATAACAATGGGTTTATATATTAAAATTGCATTAAATATAAATTTTAATAAATAATTATCTTATTGTAAATAAATATTAAAACATTATATGTATTAAAATGAATAAACATTATAATTTTTTAAATAATATTAAATACATATAGGGTTAAATTACATAACAAGTAACCTACTAACCTATTACTTATGCTAAGCTAGGTTGTTTAGTTTGGTCAGTGTCAACATTTTAATCAATTAAACAACCTTGGCTATGAGCTTTTGTTGCACTTGGTAATTCGTCCTATGTTTATGTTGACATCCACACCTCTTGTTCATCTTAACAAATATCCAATGTGACTATCCAAATATGTTTTAAATAGCAAGCAAAAACATTGTCTATAATCAATAAATGGTCATTTGATTTTCATGCTCACAAAGAATAAATTAACAATCATGAAGAGAATATTTTTGAAAACTAGAGCTCATTTGAACTTTCAAAGAAAACACGTTTGATTCTAAAAAAACCTGCTTTGTATAGAAAGACTTAATTTTAAAAACTATACCATCACTTGCATTGTCCAGCCAAACCCATTATATTGTTTATTGCATTGTGTCCTATTTGCTTGCTAGTTAGAAAAAAACATGACAATTATGTGTTTGTTGTGCAGCTAATGTGGGACATTACCTAATGTTGAAGAGTCGAAGGTTACATTTAATACAAATTACAAAGTAGTACTTTGTTATTCCAAAGCCTCAGATTAGAAGTAACAACTTATATAATTTACATATTGGTTTCAGGGTGCATTATTTTCATTTTTCACTTTGAAATTTTGTATTGTACGTAAAAATCTAACTCACAATTCATTTGAACTACAACCCATTAATTATGGCCCTTAATGAAGTTACTACCTTAATTTTGTTGTTGCAAAATGCAAGGGATAAAGTCTTGCTTTTGAATCAATTGATGAGGTTAATAATTTTGAAAGGTTTTAAGACTTGCCTATTGTTTCACTCTACATGTTTAAATTTTTAATTTTCATTAGGTCATAACATATCAATAGGTACTCAAAGAAATCCACAACAAAAAAAATCAAAAAAGATTATAGAATCTAACCCAAATTTGGGTTCTTAATTTTTTTTATAAATTGGTATTGCACATTCAATGATACACACACTAATTATGGCATTGCCAATACCTTCAATGGGTTGATGATTTCTAGAAAAAATCATGTAATGTAACAATCACCTTTGATGTAGGGGATGCATGAAAATGGAAACAAAATTGTGACCAAGAAATTAATTCGGGTTTAATTTTCTATAAATTAATAGTATCTTAGTTTATAATAATCATAAATGCAAGGATTTAAATAGTGGATCCTGGGTAAAATCATGTTGCATCCATTACAAGATGATTATGTACCATAGCCCAACCAACAAACTTAGTTGTTGTTTTCAAAGCATTTAGAGCACAAATTTTGAACAACCACAATTAGGATTTTTAAAAAGGTTCTAGAAGCTTCATCTGAAGGATGCACCTCTAAAGAATACCCCATCTTTGTGCCACCTTCCTTTCCCATCAAATGTTTAATTAAAATTTCTACCAAATTAAAATAATTATGCAAATATTATATATCTAGAAATGAAAATATATGCAAGTTCACATATTAATAAACTAAGTATATCATCACTTAGTACATTGTAAACTAAAATTTATATAGAATTAATTTACAAGGACTAAACTTAGATAATATTAGTAGTTTATATTTCAATTTACATAGAAATAATATTCAATTACATGCATTAATAAAATATACAACGTTAATAACTTATCTTTTGGAATTTTTTAATTCTCATTAAAAATAAATTTTACAAAAAAAATTGCATTATACATAACCATGGGTATATATATATATATAGT
>Ga0116227_10010594_pt1 | contig 16001 bp, 12 predicted proteins | sample S1TSphgellanicum_FD_89693 | JGI IMG/M metagenome (GOLD analysis project Ga0116227, IMG submission 89693) | Host-associated microbial communities from peat moss isolated from Minnesota, USA - S1T2_Fb - Sphagnum magellanicum MG | ecosystem: Host-associated > Plants > Peat moss > Unclassified... | reverse complement strand
CTAAAGAGGTTAAGTGTATAACGGAAGTTGTGAAAGTGTATGCAATTGTAACATTGGACCCAACAAAATATCTAAGATGGGAATGGAGGTTTGTTCCTAGACCAGGAAAGTTAGGGTTTTTTTATATTTATAATGTTGTTGTTGTTACAGGAAGGAAGAAGGAGTTGCAGGTGCATGATGGAATCAAATCAAATCAAATCAAATCAATTCAATGTCATATCTGCACAAACCTCCTCAAAAGAGTTTTACCTCACCCATGGTTTGTCATCTTGTCATCTGCTAACTAGAGTGAACCAGCACCCACTAGCTGTCACCAAGCAAGAAGGATGGTGTGTGAACAGGAAACACTTTTTCATTGTATTCCTGTCCCCGTAACTAACCATGGTGATTAACTTTGTACTAACCATTCACCAAGTGTCTTCCTTACTATATATATATATATAATTATTATTATTATTATTTTAAAAATTTGTCTAGTCTTGAAAAATATATATATTCCAAGACTAGAGAATATCTTTGTATAAATATACTTCAATAATCCATTTTGAGGCTTTGTTAAAGTTTGTGGTCTATTGGATAAAAGATCTGCCTCTCTTTCAAGAGGTCTTAGGTTCAAAACTTGTTATTTGATAACAAAATGAAAAATCTAGAAAATTCATATGAAGACTAAAAATAGTTGTTGGAACACATCTTCATTTGGATGATTTCCCCATCTATGAAAGATTCAAAGACTTCATATGAATGCTTGTTGAGACACTTTCCTTATGCAACTCAGCCCCTCTTTTTCCTATCCAAATTACCAAGGAGAAAAAGGAGTCATCATCATGCCAAGTTTCTTAGAGAGAAGGAATATTATGGCCATGCTTTCCCCCAAAGAATTGATTTTAACGATTTAACAAAATTGCAACAATTTAACAATTTAACAAAATCCAATTTTCCCCAAAACACATTGCAACCATTTAACAATTTAACAAAATTCAAAGAAGTTGGAATGTGTTTGGGCCATGGTGAACCAACACCCACCATCACACCATGCAGGATGGACGGTATATGAATTAGGAAACAATTTTTCATTGTATTCGGTTCACATAGCTAACCATGGTATGTACTATGTGCTAACATCCACATGCATCTAGGTACTCACCTTGTAGCAGGGTTTTTTTTTTACAATTTTGTGATGTAGTTGAAGTGATGATCATCCATAAGATGGTTTAGCCAGATTTGGCTACATACTAGATATGAATTTTTTTTTAAAGGAAGAATTGTACTATATTCTTGGCTACCTACTGAAACTTATCATTAAAACTCTGAAATTTTGAAATTTTTTTCCTTTGAAATCTAGCAAATTTGGGTCATTTTTCTCATGAAAAAAAATCCTTTCTATAGGTCAAAATCATTTTTTCAAGTCGAAATTTGACAAAATTTCGGCCAAAAAATAAACACCGCCTTGTAGCCACCAAGTGTCTACATACACAAAGTAACCACTTATGTTAGCTACCTACTTACTATGATACTTACCCAATTACATTTAGGACTCTTTTGGGTGGGGTGGGTGTTATTTGCTTGTTCAACATGTGGATGAAATTGATGACATGGACAAATTTCATCCACATTCATGTCCATGTGGATGATGATTTTATGGATGGATGAAACTGATCACATGGATGAAATTGGACCATATTTCATGACATTGAACATACGTATTCCATGACATGGAAATATTAAATGATGAGCTATAATCAAGTTTCCTCAAACATTTGATGATATTGACAACATGGATGAAATTTTCATGTTATTGGGTTAACACTAATATCATACCTTTCATCATTCATCCATGGGTCTTGATTCACAAATGTTTCATCCATTTAGGATTTTCCATTTGAAAACTCAGAATTGCTAAACCATGGGAATTGATGTAGTGTAAAGATAGTTGTTTTCTTAAAAGATGGACTTGATGAGAGTATGTCATAGGCATCATCTTCTGTCTCCTCTCTTTTCCCTTCTAGTACACCTTCGTACTTCCCCCTTCCCATTACACAGGTACCTACTAGTGTTGGGCGGGTATCAGATTTTTCTGATACCCTCCAGATTCGGTTATCACAAATAGTTTGCAACAATTTTGATTCTCACTTTTTAATTTAAAAATATATATACACTGGATTAGGGTATCAATATATTTTTTAAGAATTTAACCGGTTCTCACAATGTTGATTCTCATAAATTTGAAAACAATCAATTATATTTGGTGATTCTCACAAACCAATTATTACTTTTTTTTAAAATATCATACCAAAATTATAAACAATTCATTGATTTTTTCTTATTCTTAATTTTTAAGAAAAATCATAAGTAATGTTACAATTTAATTTTTTTAAACCAACAATTTATGTATTCAATTTTCATACCAGCAACTTCATCCTTTTCAAAATCACTTTCATATTCTTTTAATTCCTCTTCTAAGTCCATATCCTTCTTAAGGAATTTTATTAATTAGATGGAGATTTACATCCTATTTTAGGCCCATTAGGCCAATTTTTGTTGACAAATATCAATTTCTTTAAATTTTCAATATGTAAACAACATCTCCTAAGGTCAATAAGTACTCTAGCTAAGGAATAAAAAATTATGTTTTAATTTGTGATTCAACAATGTTCAAAATTTGGTGAGTTAGAAAACCAATAGTAAGAAACATTGTTTCACATTTGAAGAAAACATATTTAGCAACCAAAAAATGTCAATTGCAATTGAAAAGTAATTTCAAATGACATTTTTTATTGCAAAAAATGGTTGTAAATGACAATTTTTCTTCTAGTCAATTAGATGAACAGACAATGTAAATATATTTGATCAGTTTTGGCATTCTACTACTAACTTGAAATATGAATCAAATTGATTAATTTATTATACTCTTGTCACTAACTTTTATCTATAATTGTGCTCTTTTTTCTCATTAAAAAACGAAATCATGTGCACATGGAGCTCAACATCCATGAGTGGTTTAAAAATATGAAGAATTCAAAAACATTTATCTAGGGGACGGGTTCAACCAATTTTTAGACCTTTTCACCTTCATGGCAATTTGCCAAAAATGGTTGGAAGGTTTGAAAATAGACCTTGTACAAAAGCAAACCTTATCTAGTTTCTTTCCATACCACAACAACAATAAACTTATTTTTTCCTATCATTATGTCCAATTCACTTGCTAATTGTTACTTTCAAATTTAAGTTAGGAGGGAGTCTAGAGAGAACTTCATTTTGTTATAATATCAATGGTAAATGCAAAGCAAATGGAAATAAAGGAAAACAAAGAAAGTTGCAAAGCGAAAAACTACAACAACATTTGAAATGAAGGAGATGAGCAAGCTCAAATGTTGAGTTGTGACCAAAGATTTGGCCTAAATATAGGAGGTTCTTGTCATTGTGTTGATGAACTTTTATTTAGGAAAATAAGAGGTTGTTTGATTCATGAATTCATCAACAACATTACATAACTAAACTTTGAGTGCATTGAAGTTGAAATTCAAAAGCAAAGGATTGTCATTATTGAAGATATAATGGCAAGGATGTTGTAACTATTATAAGTTCGAATCAAGGAACGCAAAAGTGTCGAGTCTTTAGTTTAAATTGAAGCATGCAATACATTGCCCTTATAGAAACATTTGTGAAAAAGAGGGATGGACAATTTTCCAACTCAAAAATGAATATCCAATTCATTTTGTGGCATAGTTGTAACCATTGTGGTTCAAACAACAAGGCATGTATTGTCCTAAAAAACTAATGTGGCACATTTTCAAGGCCAAGAAAGGGAACAAGGTGAATTGGGCTATAATTGTTTTTTAGAACTTGGCAAAGGAAATTTTTAAAATGCATGACGAGAGGTATCATAGAGAATTCATCCTTACATATGCAATGGAAATGATCCTATGAAACATTCTAATTTTTTGTAAACTCAAAAAATGAACTCAAATTTGAATAAGAAGGTATCACTAATGGTCAAGATCAAATTTTCAAAATTGTACCTTTGAAGCCTACATCAAATGAAAGAATTACGATGATAACAGCTTGGAACATCTACTAGTTGAGGAATATAGGGATGAAACTAAATATGACACAGGTCCTTTTCTTAAGAACATGCAGACCAAGAGTTAAAATTTGTTGCCAAAATCTACTAATATGTTATCTTTACCACCTCCCAATGGTTTAGTTAAATACATAGGTAGGTCATACATTTCCTACATCCATGGATGACAATGTGAAGGTTGACATTACAATTTTAGTACATACTTTTAGTAAAGGGGTTGTGGTTCGGTCATTAAGAGTTGAATTAAATTCCATTAACCTACCTCCATATTGGAAGTTCTTACTATTTTGAAAAAATCCTAGGTGTTCCCACATCCTAATAGTCCTACAATATTCACTAAGGACAAACTGCATGAAATAAATGCACCTCCCCAAATTTTCATGTCTAAAAGGAATGGACTATTACCTTAATCAAGCTGAACAACATATGTAACTATTGAAAAAGATGATAGATGAATTTAATTAATTTTTATGAATGTTGTTAGCAATACTAGGTTCGACATCAAGATCTTCATTGACAATGTGAAATTTTGGACATCCATGGTTTACATTTGGTAAATAATTCACATCTAGAACCTAGACCTCCTCATTCACACACATGTACCTAACCAAAACACACATTTTATGACCTAAAATTCTAATAGAAACTTATATTTCATGAATTGGAATTGATTCCAATGTAAACAAAACTCTTATCTCGTGTATTTTATTCACACCTCTTACCCTAACAATTCAACACCCTAAACAACCTTGTTTGGATGTACATTTAATTTCAAATAAGGCAATTACCCTTCATTTTTAATTTCATATTTTCCATATTTTATTTTATAGATAATAAAAGCTAGACAATGCATATAAATCAAGAGATTGGAGTTGGAAAATGGTCTAATACTACATCAATTAATCAATGGTTGTCAATGCAATCTTGCAAATACTACAAGAAAGGGGTCAAATCAATAGGATGTTGAAATGCCAATGCATCATCAAATGGTCGAATTTGAGTTGTTTTGTATGGAAATCCTAGACTTCCTCCATGTCATTATGTCCAAAATTGTCTTCAATTTTGTCCTCCTTCACACTTTTTGTGAAATCCATTTCACTTTTCTTTCTTGTCTAACTCTTTTATAAGATCTATTAACAACATTATTTACTAACAATCATTATCAAGTAACAGTCATTATTAAACAATATCACGTTTATTAACAAACACTACTCCTTACAACTTCCTTGATAACCTCCAAATTTAAATAAAGCAAGAATTAAGGATTTTGAAGATCAAATTTTCAATGTTTCCTCACATAAATAACATTATGTTTGTTTTGTTTAGAATGAAATTAATTCCAATTCATGAAATCCAAATGCCTATCAAAATTTTGAGTCATGAAAGGCATGTTACATACATATGTGTGAACAAAGGGGGTTTATGTCTCGGACATGGATTTTTTACCAAAGAAAATGCAAGCCATAAATGTCCAAAATCTTCATATTATCAATAAAGATTTTAAAGTTGAATCTAGTGTTATCAACAATATCAGTCACAAATAGAGGGCAAGACCTTGACAACCCTCCAAATGAGTTATCAAATTTACTTGTGTCAATAATGAATGTTGTAAATTTTTCTTTTAGTAGCATATTTAGGGCAAGGAATAATGAGCTTTGATTTCATGGGCTTTTTGCACATACTTTAAGAATAAAGAACTAGGTGATGAAAATCTTCAATGCATAGAAAAATGGGTACATTCTTCAACATTAGAGTAGGAAAAATGGGTCAACAACATTTTTGGAATTAAAATGATAGAGTTCATTTGATTTTAAAGGATTTTGGTGATAATTTTAAGGTAAGAAATTATGAGTTGTGTTTTCATAAACATTTTTTGAAGATTGCTGGGTAAAATTGGGTGCTGAACATTTGTGAAAAGCATAAACAAATCATCAACATTTTAGAAAACAAGATACTAAAGATGCATTTGTTACTGAAAGATTCCAATAGTAAGAGACATATAACAAAAAACAATTCACAAGATTTTTCCATTTGCAATTTTTTCTTCTTCAAGCCATATAGCTTTAGATGTTTTTTTTTTGGAAATTGATTTTTTAGACCACAACTTCCTTTTTGCAAAACCCTTACAACTTTCTTGTTATGTTTGTTTGTTGTGTTGTATAGTGATTGTTTTGATTAATTTTTCTCTCTACTTCATAAGAATGGAGTCCTTGCCAAATTCCCTTGAAATTCTCATAATAATATCTCGAATTTCAACTTTAATGAACGAAGTCATAATTTTGTTTCTTACAAGACCATGTAATATTGTAAAGGGTGTTTATAAACACAAATAGCCTTAGCTATGCTAGGCCAAAAAAATGGTGTCTAAGCATTTTAATAGACATTGGTTTTGCTTAAGATCATAATGGATTTTCTTTCACAACTATATATACATATTTTTTGGTGCCTTCACCTCAATTGAACAATAACAATTTAAGGCTTTCAACGTACATTTTCCTATACATTGGTAACTCATGTTGCAAAAAGATTAAATGCATAAGAGTAACATGTGATATGATATTTTAATTGTTAATTTTGGTTTTTTCATTTGCTATCATGTGTTACATTTGTTTTATTTATGAGAACTTTTTGTAAGGAATAGGTCTTTTCTCCAATGACTAGTGTGAAAGGTGTCATTGTGAATTAACCTTCCAAATGTTCTTATGGTGTGTAATAAGGGCAAGTATAGTGAAAACCTTCAAGGAAAACCATGTAAATCATCTTTTACATGTTCAACACTAGAGAGAACATGCATAAGAAATTAACCATGAATGGGTGCAAGATAATAAATAAAATTCAATTCAATGTGGTAATTTTTTGGGTTTATTTTAGTTCTAAGTTTTAATGAGATCTTGAGACATGTTTAGTACCTTGTTTCACCGAAATAAGCAATGCCAACATAATTGTGGGGGGTTGTACAATTGTCACCAATGTTGGGTGGTTTTATTTTATTTTATTTTATTTATATTTTTTAATAAATTAAATTTATTAAATTAAATTCATGATTTTAATGATTTTTTTAAAAAAATTAAATTTAAATTGTTAGGTTTAAGCTTTAAAAGATTTTATAAAACTTGCCTTGATTGTATGTTTTTCAATAAAATTATCTTCAATAGACTTGGGTAGGGTTTCAAAAAATTGTAAAATATAATATCCCCTAGGTTTGAAAATGCCAATTTTCATAGTTACTATCAATTTTTTTTTCTTAAACACTAAATTTTCTTTTTAAAAAATTAAAAATGAAAAAGTTAAAAAATAATGAAAAACATATATTGTTTTCTTTTAGCATTTATATGTCCACAACTTCATTTCATTCAAAAGAACGTTCAGACTCCTCTTCAAAATCTAAATCCTTTTCCATCATCTCCACCAAATTGGAAGGTAATTTATAATTAATTATAAAATCACAACAATCAATTTCTATAAATCATTTGATTATAAATGACATTTCCTTAGGTTTGTAAATATGCATGTTAAAGAAAAAACCTTTCAATCTCATTCTGTGATCCTACAATCCTTAGGATTTGGCAAGCCAAAAAACCAACAATAGGAAACATGGCTTCATGTTTTCCCCACCACTGAAAAGGACATTTGATTTCCTTGGGATCTATTTGATAATGTTTGAAAATCAATAGTTTTTTTAATGACAAGTTCTTTTGTTGGTTCACTTGTGTTAAAGGCTTGTTAAAAAAATCCAAATTGAAATTTTCATCTATTTTTTGATCTACACATCCAACTTTAGATTTTGCCGTTGGATGTAAATTATGATAACATTTCAAAAGCATAGAATACAACAATCATTTATTGTATTCCTTAACAATGCTCACACCTTCTTCATGGCCAATGAATAAATATTAAATGAAGACTTTTTAATATAGGGTCTAGCATTGAACATATCATGTTGTGATATTTTCTTTCTTCATATCTACTTTAAAAAGAAAAGAAAGATTCCAAAACACCACAAACTTCCTTCTTGATATTGGTAGCAAACAAAAACAACTCCAAAACGATATTATAGTAATCAATAATCAAATTGACTTGGGTAGGTGGGTTTGTAATTTCTTCTCTCACATGGTAATGTCAAACTACAATGCATTAGACAATAACTAATGACTATTAGACTAGTTCAAAACACAAGCATTCATAATAAAAAAACATCAATCCACAATTATTTGAAAAATGTGTCAAGTAAGAAGAGGTGGCATTCTCCCATTGATTTTAATACTACATTTTTGCTTGTTGTAATAAAAAATAATAACATTTTTGAATTGTAAGGCATCTTGGAGCATAATGATTTTGTTAACAAACATGCAACAAGAATACACATGTAATGTTAATATATATCCAAGTAGCATAATTGAACAAGAATACAAGAAAACCTTAAATTGGAAATGTTACTAACATATAAACAATTAACACAATTAAATAATAATAAAAGATTAAAATATTTGTAAAAGATAAAAAATTCACCTTGTTTTCACTAAAATATTCAACTTTCTTGGGTTAATGTTTGAATTTAAACATGTTTTGTTCCATTCTTGTCTACCTTTCCCAAATGTTTTTTGCCAAGTAATTATACAGGTTTGCAAATTTGACTATACAAGAAAAAATCTTGTCATTTTTCACTACCTAAACTCATTAGGTTTTTAGTGAAATGGCACAAAATTGATTAATATGCAACTTGCATGGTTTTGGTCAAAAGGACTAATTGATTAGGACATTTTTAGTGAAATAATTTTAAACTATTTTGGATAGTGATATGTTGCACTACATAATTTTTTATTTTAGAATTATGACATGGATATGAGGTCTTAAATTAATATGACATGCAATAAAGTGCCACATCATCATACAACCTATTTCAAAAAAACATTTTCAAATCATGGAGTCATGGATCTATCATTAATAAATTTACAAATTTTCTTGGTTTAAATTAACCTACAATCTTTGTGAATTCAAGAATGCTATCATTAAATCTTTAACAATGTTATTTCCATTATGTAAAACATGTCTATTTTTTTAAAAATTGCAAGTTTTCATTTTCCCCAAGATGATTAGGTACAAAGTTTTTAATTTATTTTTGCAATGTTGCTAAAATGGCAATCATCCATAAGAAAATTTAACCACATTTGCTTATAAACAAGTTGCAGAGTTAAAAATTTGTTTAAATCCTTCAATAATATGGCTATTTACAATAATATATTGTAAAACATTAACAATATATATTTCAAATTTTACAATTTTGTATATATATATTTTTCAAAACAATCTTTTGTTGGTGTTGTTGCCCTTTTGGATTGGCAAAAATGACCAAAAAAAAAGAGTTCAATTAAGTAGTCATCATAGCCATTTAATTTTCAATACCATATTTGCTTAACAACATGAATCATACATTCATACAAATGATTAATTATACAACAAAAATCACAACTTTTTAAAATTATGATGTAATAATATATTTTTCCTTCATTTCTTTTTGAAAAGTAACCCCTCTCCCTAACCACCATGGTGAAGGCATTAAATAGTTCAACTAAACCCCTTTCTTTAACCACCATGTTTTTTCTGGTTTCGAATTTACCTAACTTAATAATTTCTGTTTGGAAAAAAATGTGCAAATTCAAGAAAAATTTGTAAACAACAAAAAAGTTGCCAAAATTTTGAAATCAAAGATTTGAAAGAAAAAATAGTTACTTTTAATGAATAAAAATTCAAAATTAATTTTAATAATTCCAAACTTAAACAAAATTTCAACATCAAATTTATTTGAATTTTTTAAAGCTCAATCTTTGAAATCACTATAAACCTTATCCAATTTTTTTGAAAACATTAACATAAATGTTAAAGATGTAACTAAATGGTTTTTTTGGTGTTGAATTTCCATAACTTTGCAAACATAGAAGGGGCCATCAACATCAACAAAAAACTAAGGAAAAAAAACGTTCTAATTTACATAAATGTCTAAGAATTTAATATCTTAAAATATTATAATTTAAAGGTTTACATGCATCCTAGATTTGGCTTGCATGAACATTTGACCTAATCATTAACCCATTCAAATATAAATGTAAAACATGCTTAAGTTTTATACATTTATTTCAAAAAATTGTGGTAGTGCAATATGTAAGTTTGTGAATAATGGATTTAGCACAATAAAAATGATTGATTCAACTCATGTACAAATGTTGATTATTCAAGAATTGTGAAAAAATTCACCAGCCCATCCAAATACATATATGTGCAACATTAAATTGTTGTGTGTGTTTCAATATATATTAGTAAACACAATATGCAACATTTGAATAATGGTTTTAGTAAGTTCAAAGTGGATGATTCAATCCATGTAAAGATGTTGAAAAATTAAGAAATGTGAAAAAACTCATTAAACCATTCAAATATAATTGCAAAACATTGAATTGCATGCATGTGTTTCAATATGTTTTAATAAGTGCAAGATGCAACTTGTGAACGATGGTTTTAACATATTACAAATGAATGGTTTAACTCATGTACACATGTTGATAATTGAAAGATGTGAAAAAAACCATTATTTCATTTTAGTATAAATGTGAGGTCTTAAATTGTTACATGTGTTTTAATATATTATGGTAATTATAAAATGTAATTCATGAATAATTCAATTAAATCTGAATTTGTTACTATTACAAGTACGTGTAATGGTTGAACACATTATGCAAATAGAACCGTTTAAAAAATATTTAATGGTAATATTTCTTATTTCATAATTTTTTGGCTTTGATGTTAGATTACTAATGTCATTTTTAAATTTGGAAGTCCTAAGATGAAAATTCACAAAGTCCATATGAATAATGACCCATGTAAAGTTTTCAAAAAATATGTTTTTGGAACAAAAAATTGAACACTAAACAAAAATTGCAACTCATATGGACTTATGAAAGTATGGTCAAACTTTGACCATTAAAAAATCCTTAGCTATTAAATAGTTAAGGTTTTCAAAGAAAAGATTTTTCATATGAGTTTATCATCTTGTAATACATCATATATTAAGTCCCAATAACAAATTTGGAATGTGAATCAATATAAAATTTTCCATTTTGTGATGTTCCAGTTAGATGACCAATCCATATTTTTCAATCTCAAAAGTCCATTATTAATGCACCCCCAAACTTCTTGATAGATTCAATTTCGAGTCCAAAGGTGAAAACAACGGAAGAAAGAGTTAAGGTACGCTCTTTAATTCGTAGCACTTTGGGGGTAGAAGGGTGTGTTGGAGCTCCGGGATGGGTCTAGGACGAATGACAAGTGGGTCAATTATTCACAAGGACCTGCACAACCCAAACAACAAGTTGGTTAATGCATGGTTGAAACACTTTTGGTGCACAAACAACCCACGAACATACATGGACTCACAAGACTCACCACGGCCTAGACTTCGGAGAAACCACCACCTTCCCCCTTATAGTATTATTTGTGATTAGACACAAGGGCTACATACAAATGTCATTTTGTCCTAGGATTCCCAAGTTGAGAGTCCCGAAAATTTTCAAAATTGGGACTTCCGACATTTTAGAAGGTCATAACGTTTTGTGAAAAATTTCGATTGAGATGAGGTCCCAAACAAAATTCTAACCTCGTTGAGAACTTTCCAATGATATGTGGCACACTAACTACATGCACATATTTCAAGGCGATTCTTGACTGTTATTGGTAAGGAGTCAAATTGACAATTTGACTCTTGACTCTTCTTTTGGCCATAACTTGTACTCAAATGGGTCATGCAAGCTCATTTTAGACATCTACGTTTTAATAAATTTTCAATGGTATAAAGAACTTTTTTATCCAATGAATTTTGACCCTTGAAATACCTCTTTGAAGATTTGGAAGTCCATTAGGACTCCAATTCCCAAAGTGGGAGCCCACTTGGGAGTGCGCGAGTTCATTCCCTCACATTTTCCTACACTCTTAGGAACGTGAAATGTGATTCTTGGGCTTCCCTTTTGGCCCGCACCTTTGCAAGCCCTTGTGTTGGTCATGAGCCCAAGGCTAGGGTTGCAACAATTATTATTAATAAATGAGTTTTTTATCAATAAATAAGCACATAGTTTTTTTTATAATGAAATTGTTAGTTTACATCCTTAATAATAGTCTACTTGTTATAAGAGAGATCAATATTTTTTGAAATTATAATGCATTTTGAAAAAGGATAATTTTGCTCACAAACTTGCAAAAAAATAAAAAATAAGAATTTATTACAAATCAAAATTAATTACAAAAATTGCAACATATATATTTTTCATTACAATAATACATCAAATTAAAAATTTACCTTGTTTTCCATGGTGTATTCAACTTTTTTAGGGCCAAACTGGATTCAACACATGCCTTGTTCCACTCTTGTCAAATTTTCCCAAATTTTTTTGAACATATTAATATACATTTTTACAAATTTCCTTACAATGTATGTCAAGTTTTTACAAATGTTTTCATCCATTGTAGCATATTGATAGGCCTTGGAAAATGCATGCCCAACAAAAATGCCTTGATGATTTACCTCCAAATTTAAAATGTCACAACTTATAGGTGCTTTTAATGTAGTAGTCATTGTGTTTAACTTACACCTTCATTTTTCACATAAGCAACAATGTTTTTCTTCAAGTTATACTTTTGTAATAATTCAATCAAATTTATGCCCAAAGTTTTCCTAGAAGTATTTATAGCCTCAAAAACACCAAGTGTACCATGTTTTGGGTACCAATCACCTTTTAAAAATTTAATCACAAAGGCAAATATGTCATGCACTCCTTTTTACATCTAAAGATCAAAGCTTGATGTTGTAGACTTACATTTTGCCAAAGTTAGCAAACATATAACTATTTAGTTTTCCCCGTCAACTTAAGGAAAATCTCTTGTGAAAACTATTTTTTGGAAGGAAAAAGAAGTTTTGGACACAAATGCAAACATATGCGCTTCATCTACAAACTTTTTACAAATTGCATGGGTAGATGATTTTTAACAATCAATAAGCCCATATTTTCAAAAAAAAATTCTAATGCATATGATCATGTTGGAAAGGATCTTTGGTAGTGAAAGAATTGATAATTGCAATGTTAGATGAATTTGATCTTTTTTGGCAAGTTGTTTTTCCACTTCTCCTCTCAATGGATTATTTATTTCCTCCACAAACATTTTTTGCAATAATAAAATGGTATGCATTCACATTTTTTTCAATGTTGTTATTCCATTTGTTATATTATATATGATTAAACCTTTCCTTGCTTGAGTTTTAGGGTTACAAAACAAGATTGGGCTATTGTAACAAAGAATACAACTCAAGGTTTGAAGGCATTTCACTTCAACATTTTTGTTATGATTCACACCAAAAAAAACCCAACATAAAGATTTTTTATCATGTGTTTTCCAAATTGTTTTTTGAACATGCAATTTTTTTCTATTTTCTTTCATTATTTGTTTTTCATTTTTTTGATTTTGGCTACTTTTTGTTTGAAAACTATGGTTTATTTCACATTCTTGCATACATTCTTCTTTCATTACATCATTCATGAACATTTCACATGTATTTTCATTCAACATATTTTAATTTTTAAAAAATTGGGCCATTTTCAATGTTCACAAGAAAATGCAACTTTGAAATGGAAGAAAAAAACCAAAAAGAATAGTTTGATAAACCAAAACACCAAAACCTATCCTACAACCTAAAATGGAAACATTTACAAAACATTTTACAAATTATTCAAAATTTTCTTTAATTTTTTTTGCAAGCAAATATAAAATGTTTCTATTAATGTTGGTTTTTTTATTAAAAAAATGCAAGTTTTTAATTTATTAAACAACCAAAACATTAACCCTCTTTGGAAAAAACAAGAAATTAAAAATGAAAGAAAAAAATGAAAAAAAAAACAAGTGGAAAGATTTTTTTTTAGTTTTGTTTCTAATTGCAAAGGAGTTCAACCACCTACACAAGGCAATGGGTTGGGGTAATACCTCACCATGGCAGAAACAACACAACAAACTAATTATAACAACATTAGGAACACGATAAACCAATAATAACACTAAAGAGGGTAAATGGTGATGGTGAGTACTTCATAGTAGGAGGTGTACAAAAACATGATGGACCATCAACTTGTCACTTGTATGCGATGGTGATGGTGGTAATGCCTCACTAAAACACATGCAATGAGAATAACAACTAACAATGCAAAAGAACAATAGGGTATATGCATAGTCTAATGGTTCATTTAAGGTACATATAACACTCACAAGAGTCACAAACAAATTCTTGTAAATGATGTGGATATGGTTTTAAATTCTAAAAATTCATTAGTGTAATCGTTAATTTTAAAATTTTAATCATTTATGAAAGCTCTTAAAACAAGGTTAAAACCCATATTGAAAAATGTTGTTAGTTGATATGATGAAATCATTTTGAAAATTTTGAAATAAAAACCCATAAAGTTTAGAAGAATAAAAACCCATTTGAATATTCAATTGTGTACCCATTGGCATAATTTTTTTGACAGATGAAAAGAAAATTCATTTCAAAAGGACTTTTGAAAACAAGGTGCAATTTTGACCTTTCAAATATTCATAATTATCATTTGGTTAAATTTTTTAAAAAACAATTTCACATTTAACTGTATGATTTCATTCTTTAACTCATGTTTAATCATTATAAACAATTTAGAATCGAATTAATATGAATTCTTGAATTTATTAACAATCTAATAAATTGATCAATCCATGTTTTTTGTGTTCAAAAGTCCATTATTGATAATGAATGCAATATTTTCAAAAATAATTATGCAAATGTCTTCATAATCAAGTTTTTAATATAAAATGAGTCATCATTTAATGAATTTAAAATTAAATTATTCACCATAAGCATTAAAAAATAAACACCTTATAAAAATTCCTATTTTGACTCCAAAAGTGAGCCACTATACCTTGCATTCACCCAATGTGAAGGAGCAATGCAAAGGAATAACAACAACATAGGAGGTTTAGGCGGGTACTTGGGAGCAATGTGACAAATTAATAATAGCACTAGCAAGACCAATAACATGACAAACTAGTAACAAGACTAGCAATGTGATATTATTGATGAATTAGTAGTAGAACTAACAACATGATGAACCAACAAGGTGATGAACAAGCACTAGCATTAACAATGCGATAAATCAACAACACCAACAACGTGACAAACCACAAACAACATTAGCAATGTGACAAACCAATAGTAGCACTAACAACGTGACGAATAAATAGCAACACCAACAACATGACAAGGCAACATGAAGGAACAACACAAGAGAGCAACCACAGGAGGCATGTGAAAAAACAACACAAAGGATCAATGTGAGAGAGAATGAACTCCTATTCGTGATTAGGAATGGCTAACCCCAAACAGAGTTTTATATCAATGAGCATCACTTGGGCTTCCCGCTTAACAACTAACTTAATCTAATCACTAACCTAAACCCTAAACTAACCTAATCTAATTACTAACTTGAGAACTGGGTTTTGGTTCTCTCATAAAACCAACCCGGTTCTCAATAGCCTAGTTCCCCTTTGGGTGAAAATCATCAATCCGGTTATCAAACCGATTATCACCAAATGTGATACCAATTGGTTCTAATTGTGAGAACCGGTTTGCAAACCAATGTGAAAACCAGAGGTCCTAGTGAGAACCACCCGACACTGGTTTAAACTACTTCAATACCAAGTTACGAGACCACATAAGGAGACTAGGTACTGCAATTCTGGGATTGTAGGATTGCTTAAGTCAAGTCCAAGAAGCCACTAACCTAAGCAACTTTGATACAACCGGACTTTTATTTTTATTTTTGGGGGAAGATTTTGAAATAATTGAAAGCTTACATGT
>Ga0116227_10010592_pt1 | contig 16005 bp, 15 predicted proteins | sample S1TSphgellanicum_FD_89693 | JGI IMG/M metagenome (GOLD analysis project Ga0116227, IMG submission 89693) | Host-associated microbial communities from peat moss isolated from Minnesota, USA - S1T2_Fb - Sphagnum magellanicum MG | ecosystem: Host-associated > Plants > Peat moss > Unclassified... | reverse complement strand
TTTAAAAGCACAGATCAATCCGCATTTTTTCTTCAACACCCTCAATAATATTTATGCTTTAACACATGTGGATATTGAAGCTTCGCGCAAAGCGCTTCACAAATTGTCCAGAATGATGCGTTACTTGTTGTACGATACCCAGGCTGGAATTACCCCTTTGAGTAAGGAGGTTTCTTTCATTGCGGATTATATTGAACTGATGAAATTGCGCTTAAATGATACCACTAAGGTTACTTTTGAAGGTCCGCTGATCAACCAGGAAATTCAAATTGCCCCCATGCTGTTTTTGCCCTATATAGAAAATGCCTTTAAACACGGTGTAAGTACGATTGAACCTTCGGTAATCGCAATCGAACTTAGTTTTCACGACAAGCGGTTAAAACTAGCTGTGAAAAACTCGATCTTTAATGAAAACGTAGCGCCGGCGGATACCTATGGTGGTATTGGACTGAGTAATACCAAAAGACGTTTAGATTTGTTATACCCCGAAAAGTATAAATTGGAGGCGTATCAAACACCAGATACCAATGAATTTATTGTTAACCTTAGCCTGATACTTGATGATATTGAATTGTATAGCAGTAGATGATGAGCCACTGGCTTTAGGATTGGTTTGCAGTTTCATTGTGCAAACACCCTTTTTAAACCTTGTAGGGCGGTTCTCTAGCGGAGTTAAAGCACTTGAAATGATTCATGAACAGCAGATTGATCTGATTTTTCTAGACATCCAAATGCCTGATTTAACCGGAATCCAAATGGCGCGTTTATTAGATCGGCAGCCAGGAACCGCTGGTCCGAGGGTGATTTTTACAACGGCATTTAACAACTATGCATTGGAGGGTTTCAAAGTGGATGCCCTGGATTATCTGCTTAAGCCTTTTGACTATGAAGAGTTTTTGAAGGCGGCCAATAAGGCGCGGTCCTATGCCGAACTGTTGCAACATGAGCAGTATAGCCTCGATACAGAACAGGATGAGTACCTGTTTCTGAAGGTCGAATACCAGCTGGTTCGGATAGCCATTAAAGAGATCCTATATGTTGAGGGACTTAAGGACTATGTTAAAGTTTACCTGGAACATGCCGATAAGCCCATTCTTACACTAACCAGTCTGAAGGCCTTAGAACAGAAGTTATCTCCAAAAACCTTCATGCGGGTACACCGCTCGTATATTGTCGCTTTAGGGAAAATAAGTTCCGTAACTAAAAATGCCTTAGCCATTGGTGATTTGAACATCTCCATTGGAGAGCAATATAAAGATGCCTTCAATGCCTACCTGAGTAAATGGATATAATTCATTCACTCAATATCTCTGACATTATTTTGATGCCTTCAAGTTAGCTGGTTGGCCAACGAATGTAAGAATTGAGCCCTTCGTGGAACAAATTTTTCAAAAAAATGTGTACTGTAATCGAAGTTAAACGCATATCGGTCTAAGATTACCAAGTGAAAGCCTGGTTTAAATTTTTTGCATCTGCTATGGAATTGTAAAAGAATCTGCATCATCATTTAAAATTAGACTTAAAGATCATGGCTGAATTGACAACTTCCCGAAAAGCTGTACCAAAAGTAGATTTGACCGCAATGGTCGACCTCGCTTTCCTGCTCATTACTTTCTTCATGTTAACCACTTCCTTATCTAAACCTATCGCTATGGATATTGCCTTGCCCGATAAGGGGATTGATGATCTCCAGGAACCTGTTCCGGCTTCCCGCACGATGACCATTTTATTAGGCAAAGACAACAAAGTAGCCTGGTATATGGGAGAAGCAGGCAAAAGTAGTCCCAATATTGAGAGCGTCAATCAGATCCGGCAATCGATCATCAGGAACAAGAATATGGTGGCTGAAAACAACAAAGGTGATGCGAAAAAAACGCTGTTTATCATTGTTAAACCTACATCCGGATCAAAGTATAAAAACCTGGTTGATGTGATGGACGAATTGAGCATTGCTAAAATAACGGCCGCACCGGCCATTGATAGTGACCACCTGACCAGCTCCGAACGCAGCTTTATGGACGAACATCAAATTTTATAGCAAGCAGAAAACGAAAAGTTCAGAAAGCTTATTGACTTCAAAGGTTTAAGGACTTTTCGGTTTTCTGAACACCCAATACTTTTGCAATACATAATTGAAACTCAGGGAAACGATAATGTCGACAATAATCCTGGTGATTTTGTAGTCGAGTTTAAGCCAGTTGGTAAACAGGTAAGTGCCAGATGATTTTAATGCTATGCTTCCTGCTACTACAAATACAAATTTAACCAGTTGTGTACCCACGGGGGATTTGCTTGCATTGTTCTCGTCAAATGTCCAGTAACGGTTGACAGAAAAATTGAGTACGGCTCCGATTATTCCCCCAATGGCAATAGAGATGGTAAAGTGAATGTGGAGTACTTCTGTACAAAAAATCATCACTAGGTAATCGAGTATGCCACCTGTAAACGCCGAGAGCTGCGCCTTAATAAAAACCAATACAGGATTTTTTCTATTCATTAAGCAGCTTTTTGTTTCGCTTCTCTTTCCAAGTTGTCACGGATGTCGCCGAGTTTCAGTAATTTACGGGTATCCAGGATGTTGATGATGAATAAGGTGATACAAATGGCGCCTGCAAAGTATTCAAACAAATGTCCAAAGATCACTTCAACGATAAAAATCATAGCCAGTATGACTCTAATTTCTGTCGGGCCTACAATGCCCGAATCGATGCTGTAAATGTCGGTGATCTTGTAGCGTAACTGGGAAATGATCATTGCCCAACCATATAACACTACAAAAATAAAGGCAATTAATTCATACGGACCTTTGGCATAAACCAAATAACCCAAGCCAATCAAGACCGTACTTACCCAGTCCATAATGATGTCCAGAGAAAAACCATACCATTTGCGTGGTATGTTGCGGTAATAGGCAATCCTTCCATCCAGCGAGTCGCCAAACCAATTGATGGCCAGGCCAAGTACCCCAAGCAATAAATAATTCCGGTCTACATAGGTGGCCAGGATAAAACCGAGTAGCACAATCACAGAGCCCATGGTTCCAGTAAAGGTGAGCATATCTGAACTGATGGAGTTGGGCACTCTTGAGACTAAAAAGGAAATGGTCTTTTGTTCAACTGAGTTTAAAATATTGGTTCTCTTTCTATCCTGAAAAACTCTCTTTAAATCATCAGTACCTGCTGTTCTTTTTAGCGTTGTTTCTCTTAATTTGTTTTCTTCCATCAAGGGTTTGTAGCTTCGATTTTAGCATACGGCGCAAAAATATACATTTAAAACAAATCAATCCTTATTTTGTTGGAAAACAACCTTCATTTGACTAAACTAATATTTCAGGATTTGTTTTTTTAACTCAATCACCGTGATTTCCGGCCATATCCCAACACGTCCAGAAAAGCCAAGAAAGCCAAAACCCCTGTTGATGTTTAAGAAACGGCCATTTTCACTTGCAATTCCTGCCCAGTGGGCATATCTGTATTTTACCGGGCTCCATTTGATACCAAAGGCTTCGATGCCGAACTGCATACCATGGGTGTGTCCGGATAAAGTAAGATGTACCCTGTCGGGTAATTGTTTCACTTCGGTATCCCAATGCGTCGGATCATGAGAAAGCAAGATTTTAAAATCTGCCGGATTTACACCCTGAAGCGCCTTTTTTAAATCGCCACGTTCGCCAAAGCCCAATCCCCAGTTTTCAACACCGGCGAGGATGATTCGTTCTCCATGTTTATAGAGCTCAACATGTTCATCAAGTAGTAATTTAAACCCCAATTCTGCATGGTATTCTTTCAATTGTAATAGATTGGCAGCTTTAATGTTTTCGCTTTCCCACTTCACATAGTCGCCATAATCATGGTTGCCTAAAATTGAAAATTGTCCATAAGGCGCTTTAATCTGCGAAAAATAACTAATCCAAGGCTTAATCTCCTCCGCTTTATTGTTCACAAGATCGCCCGTGAAAACAAATAAATCTGAGTTTTGAGCTTTGATCAGGTCAATGCCTTTTTGTACGGCTTTAGCGTTTTGGAAACTGCCGGCATGTACGTCCGATATTTGGGTAATGGTAAAGCCATCAAAGGCATTGGGTAAGTCATCAAAAAAAAGTGTATGTTTAATCACCCTGTAAGCATATTTACCTTTTACAATGCCGTAAATAAATAGAGAAACCGTAGTGATAAAGAGGGTCATGGCAAAAGCAACCCAATATAAATTTCGAGGTTTGCCGGCAATGAGCCGGTAAGCATCACCTGGAATTAATATGATAATGAAGACCAGCTCTGCTACAAAAAGAATCAGGAAGACGTGCGTCGTGATTTTAAATAAAATATCCATACCATTGTCGCGCATTCTTTGTAAGGAGTAGATCAGCAATCCGGTAGCCAGGATAACGAAGCCCCAAAATAAAGGGGTAATGAGTGGATTGATGCTTAAAGTATGAATGCCCGATAATACGTATAGGTTTAGCAGCCCAAACAATACAAGCATGATTACAATGGGCAGAATATTTATTTTTCTTTTCATCCGGTTTGTTAATTTGATAAAAGTACTGGTTGGATGGTAAAGAATAAACAATGTTACTCAATATGACAATAGCCGGATGATGAGGCGTTAGAATTTGTCTTCTTGAAGAAAATACCTGCATTACCTGCAAACCTATTATCTTTGGCGCCGAAATTAATATTAAGATGTCTTTCAAGAAAATCATTTTTCCGGTTACGCTGCTCCTAACTTCTTGTGCTGCTCATGCTCAACAACTTCATACGGTCTCTGACAAAGATACCCTGACCAATAACCTGACTGAGGTTATGGTCAAAGAAAACAGGCTGCAATTGCCTTTTTCAAAGCAGAATCGTAACATCTGGATCATTGATCGTGAGAAAATAAAGCGTTTACCAGCACGTTCGGTTGCTGAGCTGTTAAGCTATGTTTCTGGGGTAGATGTGCGTCAGCGCGGACCGGCTGGGGTACAGGCCGATATCAGTTTAGATGGAGGTACATTTGATCAAACCCTGGTCTTGGTAAATGGGATCAAAGTATCAGACCCACAAACGGGGCACAATATGATGAACTTGCCCATCAACATGAACGACATTGACCACATCGAAGTGTTGAGAGGTTCAGCATCTCGTGTGTATGGAATTAATGCATTGACCGGTGCAATCAATATTGTAACACGGACTCCGCAAAAAACTGGTGTCTCTGCCAACTTGTTTTCTGGTAGTTCTTTCAAAAAGAACGATGAGACCGGGAGCACTTATGCCAGTTATGGAATACAGGCTAGCGGAAGCCTGGTTTCAGATCGTGCCAGTCATTTGATTTCTGCCTCGCAGGAAGCCGGAAATGGTTACCGTTACAATACCCCATTCAATAACCAGAAGTTCTTTTATCAGGGAAAATTGAAGCTGGGTAAGGCGGATGCTTTGGATGTGATTGCGGGCTATACACACAATAATTTTGGTGCAAATGCATTTTATGCAGCTCCTGGTGATAAAGAGGCAGAGGAAACGGTAAAGACTACTTTGGCCGCGATTACCTACACCACTAAAATATCGGATAACTGGACGATGTCACCCCGGGTTAGCTATAGAAACAATGTGGATGATTATTTATACATCAAACAAACCCCAGATAAATTTCACAACCTGCATAAAACCAATGTATTTGATGCAGAACTGAACAATACGTTCCAAACCGAGATAGGGATGTTTGGCTTGGGTTTGGAAGCCAGAACAGAACGCATCAATAGCACCAATCTGGGTAAAAGAAACCGGACCAATGCCGGAGTATTTGCAGAGTATAAATTTGATAAAGTTGAAAAGCTACTGGTTAACCTTGGAGCTTATACCAATTACAATAGTGATTATGGATGGCAGTCATTTCCTGGAATAGATGCTGGATATAATTTTTATGGCAACTGGAGATTATTTGCGAATGTTGGGACGGGACAACGTTTACCAACCTACACTGACCTGTACTACAAAGGTCCAACCAATATTGGAAACGACATGCTTAGACCTGAAAAATCCAAATATATTGAAAGTGGTTTAAAGTATAATGATAAGCAACTGATCTTAAATGCGAGCTATTTTATAAGGCGTATTGACAATTTTATAGACTGGGTGAAATCTGTACAAACAGATCCCTGGCAGCCCAAAAACTTCAGTAGGATACATACCAAAGGTTTTACTTTTAGTGCAGATTATAGCCTTAAAACAATGGAGGGTTTATTGAATCAATTGAGCTTCGGAGCTGCTTTCACCAATCTTGATCCTAGTTTTGAAACTACTTTGGCTACTGCAACCATTTCCCGTTATGCAGTTGAAAGTTTAAGAAATCAATTAAGTGGTACGGTAAATGCTAGTTTTTTCAAATTAGTCGATTTAAGTCTCACTGCCCGTTATAACGAACGCATCAATTATAAAAAATATACAGTAATGGATGCAAGGCTCGCGGTTAGACAAGAAAAATATAGTTTTTATATCGATGCTGCTAATCTTTTCAATGTACAGTACATTGAAGCCAGTGCAGTACCCATGCCGGGCTCATGGTTTACGCTTGGCATAAAGGCTTTTGTCGACAAACATTAAGATTTTTTTTTCTTCTTGGAGGGTTTAATCCTTTTATCAATTGATTTCAGCTGCTTGATCAAAAGCTGCTGTTCTTTTTTAATGTGATGAATTAAATCCCGGCAACTCTGTCCGTCGCAAGTTTTATTTGATTGCATCTTTTCCTCTTCTTCTAACCTACAGAGATAGGATAAAAATTTTTTCTGATCAAAGTCAGTAATGACTTTTTCTGGAATTTGCAAAACTTCAGAAAGCTGTTTGAGCATCTTCGAGTCTAAAACTTCTTTGTTCTCGAGTCTAGATATCTTTTTTTGTGTCCAGCTTGGGCCTAAGCTAATACCTAAGGTCATTTGCTTAAGGGAATATATGTAGCGAAATAATCGGACATTATTTCCATGATGTTTGGTTGTCGATTGAGTAGCGATGGTCTTTTATATTTGGTTCATTGTAAAAGTAATAAAAAAAAAGAGTATGTGTATAATTTTTTAATTTTCAGTGTAATAGAAATGTCTAAAATATTCTTTTTTTGGAATATTTTATTCCTCAGAAAAATAGGACCTTGACAAAGCTATTGGTACTTTTCGGCATGATAACGATGAACAAATCAAGCAAAAAAATCCTTCGCTATTACCTGACGGCAAAGGAAATCAAAAATCCTGATCTGATTATTAGCGATTTTTTTTCTCAGGGACTATTATCGGAACATTTGAAAATACTCAAATCTTGGAAAAAATCTGTGTACTCAGATCACTATTACGATGCCGATAATTTTCCGGGAAATTTGCTGGCTGAATATAGGTTGATCATTAAACTGCTAGGGGCTGGATGGTTAATTTTAAAGGAAAAGGAGAAAGCTCATTTGTTAAAGAAAGAAACTGACTTAACCAAGATTTTTGAAATTTTTAATCTTAAGCATTATCACTTCATACTTAATCAATGGTTGATTTTTGGGCTGAGTATGTATCGTGCCGATGATGGCTTGAAAATTCATGAGTTTGTCACGGTCTCGAAGAACTTAAAAAAGCTGCTCAAGGCTTGCGCTGTGATCTATGAGCGAAAAATCAACTTGCTTTTATAAATTTAATGTACTGTAATACAGTATATTAATATTTTTATCCCATAAAATGTACTACTAGTCCTGTATACTTTATATATTTGCTTTATGAACAAAACTAACAACAGTCAAAATTGCCCGATCATGTACTGCATGTATAGGTAGAATTATGGACTGTTGAGATTATAAATTTGAAGCTTCTCCAGTCTCCCAGACAGAGGAGCTTTTTTTAAATAAGACCAATTAGCATGCAAAGTTTTAGGACAGAGTTAGAAAATCCTATTGTCGAAAAAGACATCATTGATCTGGAGAAAAAGATCAGGGCATTTCGCGAAGGAAAAATTCATGATGAAAAGTTTAGAAGCCTGCGTTTAGCACGTGGTGTTTACGGGCAAAGGCAACCTGGTGTACAAATGGTGCGTATTAAGCTCCCATTTGGCAAGGTTACTTTCAAGCAACTTTTAAGGATTGCCGATGTATCTGACGAATACGGAAGTGGAAATCTGCATTTGACCACGCGTCAGGATATCCAGATCCATTACGTGAGCCTGGATCGTACGCCCCAGCTTTGGGAAGAACTGGAGCGTGATGATGTCACCATTCGCGAAGCCTGTGGTAACACTGTCCGAAATGTAACATCTTCGCCTGACGCGGGCATCAATCCAAATGAGTTGTTTGATGTGTCGCCTTATGCGCATGCTTTTTTTACCTATTTCCTACGCAATCCGATTTGCCAGGAAATGGGCCGGAAGATTAAGTTTTCTTTCTCCTCGGATGAACGGGATACAGCTTACAGTTATATCCACGATCTTGGTTTTATACCTAAAATTAATGAACAAGGCGAACGCGGATTCAAAGTGTTGCTGGGCGGTGGTTTGGGTGCACAGCCATTTTTAGCAGAAGTGGTTCATGATTTTTTACACGAAGATCAGATCATTCCATATGCTGAAGCCATGCTGCGGGTATTTGACCGTTATGGCGAAAGAACCAACCGCAATAAAGCGCGTTTAAAATACCTGGTGCAAAAATTGGGTTTGGATGAGGTGCTCCGTTTAATTGAAGAAGAACGTGTGGCCATTAAATCTAAATCGTTTAAAATAGATCGCGATACCATTCCTCAACCACAAATCCCTGCTTTGCTCAACTATCCTGTTCTGGATGAGGTGATCAGCAGCCTGGATTATAAACACTGGCGCGCCACAAATGTGATCGAACAAAAACAAACTGGTTTTTATGGGGTATACATTAAGGTAAGTAAAGGAGATATTGAAACCGAGCTTGCACGTGAATTGGTTGCAGCAATTCGTCCATTTGCTGCTGATGAAATCCGGATCACTCAGAACCAGGGCCTATTGCTGAAATTTGTACATGAAACAGCTTTACCATCTTTATATGTCAATCTGAAAGAACTTGGTTTTGCGAAACCTGGTTTTGATAGTATTGCCGATGTCACAACCTGCCCGGGTACAGATACCTGTAATCTTGGGATTTCGAATAGCATGTCACTTTCTGTGGCCTTGGAAGAGGTGATCTATGAGGAATATCCGGAGTTAATTTACGATAAGGACCTGAAAATCAAAATCAGTGGCTGTATGAACTCTTGCGGCCAACATGGTCTGGCCCATATTGGCTTCCATGGTAGTTCTGTCAAAGCCAATGGTAAAGTTGTACCTGCCGTACAAGTGATGTTGGGTGGCGGTACCGTGGGTGACGGTGTGGGCAGAGTTGCTGAACGTGTGATCAAAGCACCTTCAAAAAGAGCGACAGATGTATTGAGATCCTTACTTGATGATTTTGCAGCGAAATCTGAAGAAGCAGAGAGCTTCCATCAATATTACGATAGAAACGGTAAAGACTATTTCTATCAATTGTTGAAACCACTGGCAGATTTGAGTAACCTGAAAGATGAAGAGTTTGTAGACTGGGGACATGAAGAAACTTTTGCTACTGCAATTGGTGTTGGAGAATGTGCGGGCGTGGTGATTGATCTGGTTGCCACATTGCTGCTCGAATCTGAAGAGAAATTAGGTTGGGCTAAAGCTTCATTTGAAGCCGGAGCATGGGCCGATGCCATTTACCATACTTATGCGGTATTTGTTGGTGCTGCGAAGGCTTTGCTTTTAGATAAGGCCGTAAACAGCAGCACACAGATTGGTGTAATCAGAGAATTTGATAAAAACTATGTAGAAACTGGTGAATTCGAAATGGAAGGATCATTTAACGACCTGGTCTTGCAAATCAATAAAAATGAGCCAACAGAAGCTTTCGCAACCGCTTATTTGGCAGCTGTAGTGGATTTTTACAAGACAATTCAAACAAAAAGAGAGGGACAATTACAATGAGTACTTCAAAAAATATAAGAGAGCCACGTATTACTTTGGTTGGTGCCGGACCGGGTGATCCGGAATTGATCACCATGAGGGGTGCAAATGCCCTTAAAAGTGCAGATGTGGTATTGTATGATGCCCTGGTGAATGAGGGAGTATTGGATTATGCCAACCCTACCGCTATCAAAGTTTATGTAGGGAAAAGGTCTGGCGAGCATTCGTATGGTCAGGATGCCATCAACAAACTTATGGTCGACTACGCTTTAAATTACGGGCATGTGGTTCGCTTAAAAGGAGGAGATCCTTTCGTATTTGGCCGAGGCTATGAAGAATTGGACTATGCCGCCGGTTACAGTATACCGGTATCGGTAATTCCTGGTTTATCCAGTTCCATCTCAGTACCCGGTTTGCAACAAATACCTGTTACCCATCGCGGTTTAAGTGAGAGCTTCTGGGTAGTTACAGGAACTACATCATCTGGCAAAATATCCAATGATTTATACGAAGCGGCACGTTCTAAAGCTACAGTTGTGGTTTTAATGGGCTTGGGCAAATTGAAAGAAATTGTGAAATTATTTCAAAACGAAGGCAAAGGTTTGTTACCTGTAGCAGCCATTCAAAGCGGTTCAACCGAAAATGAAAAAGTGGCTATTGGCATGGTAGATACCATCATCGAAGTGGTTGAAGAAAAAAGAATCGAAGCACCAGCTTTACTGATATTTGGGGAGGTAGTTTCTTTACATCCTTCATTCCAGCCGATTAAAGCATTTTTCAGCAACTTAAAAGCAGAACAATAATTGGTATGGAAGGCAATCAATTATTTCCTGTCTTCATTAAATTGGATACCATCCATACGGTATTGGTTGGTGCAGGTGTTGTGGGTTTAGAAAAATTATCAGCGATGCTTTCCAATAGTCCGAACGCGAAAATTACAGTCATCGGTCTGGAAATTCATCCGGAATTACAAGCACTCGCGAATACAAATGCATTGGTTAAGGTTGTTCGTAAGGAGTTTGCAGCAAGTGATTTAGATGCTGCAGATCTTGTAATTGCAGCAACGAACAATGTTTCATTGAATGACCAGATCCGTAAGGAAGCCGATCAGCGTAATTTATTGGTCAACTTTGCCGATAAACCAGACCTTTGTAATTTTTATCTGGGTTCGGTGGTTAAAAAGGGAGATCTCAAAATTGCAATTTCTACCAACGGAAAATCACCTACCATTGCTAAAAGATTGAAACAAGTTCTGAATGATAGCCTGCCTAATGAACTTAATGATACTTTACAAAATATGGAAGCATTAAGAAATACCCTAAATGGTAATTTTGCTGCTAAAGTCAAGAAGCTAAACGAAGTTACCTCCGTATTGATTGAAGGAAAAAAGCCTAAGAAAAATTTCAAATGGCTGATCTGGACAACGATCGTGTTGTCTTTAGCTGTGGCGATCACTGCTTTCTGGCATAAAGAGCCAGATTTTCAAGCATACCTAGTCAATCTGGATCCGATATTTTATTGGTTTCTGCTGGGTGGTTTTGTATTTGCCATGATCGATGGTGCGATAGGCATGTCTTATGGTGTCACCTCAACCTCTTTTTCACTAGCCATGGGCATACCGCCGGCTTCAGCAAGCATGGCAGTCCACCTCTCAGAAATTTTGAGTAATGGAATTGCGGGCTGGATGCACTACCGTTTTGGAAATGTGAATTGGAAATTGTTCAAACTGCTGCTGATTCCAGGTATTATTGGTGCGGTAACAGGGGCCTACCTGTTGTCTTCTCTGGAGCATTATAGTGCCTATACTAAACCCTTTGTTTCTTTGTATACCTTAATTCTTGGCTGTGTAATTCTGTCTAAAGCTTATCAAGTGAAGCTAAAGCGTGGGAAGGATAAAATTAAGAAAATTCCTTTACTGGGTTTATTCGGCGGTTTTATCGATGCTGTTGGTGGCGGTGGCTGGGGCTCAATTGTATTGTCCAGTTTGATTGCAGGTGGTAGAAACCCACGTTTTTCTTTGGGAACTGTAAAAATTACGCGCTTCTTCATTGCCTTAATGAGTTCGCTGACTTTCATTACCATGTTAAACGGTGCACATTGGGAAGCGGTTGCAGGCTTGGTTATTGGAAGTGCATTGGCTTCGCCAATTGCCGCTAAGGTATCTAACAAAATCTCTGCAAAGGCAATTATGGTAGCAGTGGGGATTATCGTCATCCTGGTGAGTTTACGGAGTATCGTCAACTTTATTCTTAAATTGATTTAACAATGAAGGAAGATTTAGAAGAAATCAAATCAAAAATTAAAGACCTTGATCCAATCGGGGCTCTTCGTTTTTTTGCCGAACAATATCGTGGTAAGATCGTCTTTTCAACCAGTTTCGGCTGGGAAGATCAGGTCCTTACCCATATGATTTTTAGTAATAATATTCCAATTACAGTTTTTACGCTCGAAACGGGAAGATTGTTTCCAGAAACTTATTACGTGTGGAACCGTACGCTGGAAATTTATAACAAGCCCATTCATGCCTATTTCCCACAAGCAGCAATACTACAGGAAATGGTCAATAAAAAAGGGCCAAGTAGTTTTTATGAATCTGTAGAGAATAGAAAAGAATGCTGTTTTATTCGTAAGCTCGAGCCGTTAAAGAGAGCCTTGACTGGTCAAAGGGCTTGGTTGACAGGGATCCGCGCCGAACAGAGTTTAAACCGTACCGATATGAGCAATCTGGAATGGGATGAACAAAACGAGCTGATCAAATTTCATCCAATCTTTTATTGGTCGCTGGAAGAAGTGAAAGCTTATATTAAAAAAAACAATATTGTTTACAACACTTTACACGATAAAGGATTCCCCAGCATCGGTTGTGCGCCATGCACAAGGGCAGTACAGCAAGGCGAAGATTTTAGAGCCGGACGCTGGTGGTGGGAAGATCAGTCTAAAAAAGAATGTGGCCTGCATGCCACTAAGTAATTGCAAGAAAAAATGAGTAAATACAACTTAGATTATTTAGATGAATTAGAGGCCGAGGCCATTCACATCCTACGTGAAGTGGCAGGGCAATTTGAGAAGCCGGCACTGTTGTTTTCTGGTGGTAAAGATTCCATCACTCTGGTCAGATTAGCTGAAAAAGCTTTCAGGCCAGGTAAGTTTCCTTTCCCATTAGTGCACATTGATACTGGACATAACTTTGAAGAAACTATTGCCTATCGGGATCAAATGGTAGCGCGATTGGGCGAAAAGCTGATCATTGGTCATGTACAGGATTCTATTGATCAGGGTAAGGTGGTCGAACAAACTGGTAAAAATGCCAGTAGAAATGGTCTTCAGACTGTTACTTTGCTAGATACTATAGCATTACATGGTTTTGACGCCTGTATCGGTGGCGCGCGAAGGGATGAGGAAAAAGCCAGAGCCAAAGAACGCATTTTCTCGGTCAGGGATGAATTTGGACAATGGGATCCGAAGCGCCAGCGCCCGGAGTTGTGGAACATTTATAACGGTAAAATTCATAAAGGTGAAAATGTACGTGTTTTTCCGATCAGCAATTGGACTGAACTGGATGTTTGGAATTATATCAAAAGGGAAGGTATTGATCTGCCGACCATTTATTTTGCACATGAAAGAGCGGTCATTAGCCGTAACGGTCAACTGATGGCTGCATCTCCATTTTTAAATATGGATGCCGACGATGTGGTAGAACGGAAAACCGTGCGCTTCCGCACTGTAGGCGATATGAGCTGCACAGCCGCAGTGGAATCTGAAGCAGATCAGATTGACGACATCATTGCTGAAATCAGCGCATCAAAAATTAGTGAACGCGGCGCCCGCATGGACGATAAGGTATCGGAAGCTGCTATGGAAGACCGCAAAAAGGGAGGATACTTTTAATGAATATACTTAAATTTTTTACAGCAGGTAGTGTTGACGACGGTAAGAGTACCCTAATTGGTCGTTTATTATATGATACAGATTCTATCCTTGCTGATCAGCTCGAAGCTTTACAGCAATCTAACCGCAAAAATGATGATGGCACAATTGACCTGGCTATCCTTACCGACGGTTTAAGGGCAGAACGTGAACAGGGTATTACCATCGATGTGGCTTACAAATATTTCCAAACGGAAAAAAGAAAGTTCATCATTGCAGATACGCCAGGACATATTCAGTATACCCGAAATATGGTTACAGGTGCTTCAACAGCAAAATTGGCCATCATTTTAATTGATGCCAGAAATGGTGTAGTAGAGCAAACCATTCGCCACTCTTACCTCGTTTCTTTGCTTGGTATTGAGCATGTAGTGGTTTGTTTGAACAAAATGGATATGGTGGGCTATAGTGAAACGGTTTACAATGCGATCACTGATAAATACAAAGCATTAGCATCACAACTGAAATTAAAGCAGGTGACCTTCATACCGGTCAGTGCTTTAAAAGGAGACAATGTTGTTCATGAATCGCAACACATGGCCTGGTATAAGGGTCGCAGTTTATTACACTTCCTGGAGAACGTGGACGTGGAAACAGGCGCGGAATCTGATCTGGCACGTATGCCCGTACAATGGGTAGTAAGGCCGCAAACGGACGAGTTACATGACTACCGCGGTTATGCTGGACGCGTGCTTAGTGGTGAGTTTAAAGTGAATGATAAGGTTACGGTATTACCTTCTGGCAGTAGTTCGGTTATTGAAAGGATTGAGCTGTTTGATCAGCGACCAGATCGTGCCTTTGCCGGTCAGTCGGTTACCTTGCATTTGAAAGATAACATAGACATCAGCAGGGGGGACGTATTGGTGAATTCTGACCATTTACCACAAAATACGAAGCTGATTGAAGCGGATGTGTGCTGGATGGATGCTCGTCCTCTTGATGAAAGCATTACCTATCTATTGCAGCACAACAGTAAGGTGACCAAGTGTAAAATTAGCGAGATCATTTACAAAGTAGATATCAATACCTTAGAGAAGCAGGAAGCTTACGACTTTAAACTGAATGACATTGGCCGGATTGTGGTTAAAACTGCAGATGAATTGGCATTTGATCTGTATACGGACAATAAAGCAAATGGGGCTGCTATTTTGATCGACAGCAGAACGAATTTGACTGTAGCAGCACTGATGTTTAAGGTTGCGTTGTAATTTTGACTTGGAGCTTCTGATACTGAAAAAATCAATGATTCGCGATTTAAAAAAAAGCAATTATACTGCGGTGAGGTCTAGCCGCTCTTTGTTCCTTTTCAGGAGCCTAAGGGATGCCGGACTCAAAGTAGCGTAGTTGCTTTTTCTCTACTTCATATAAGTTCAGCCCTTAAGTCAGCGCATATTCGCATACTCAATGAGCGAATAAGGAATTGAGGGCAAGGGAAGATGATTATAGGCTTCATATTTGAATATCCTCAGTACGTAATCATCGTAGGATGTCAGGTAATCATCGTCGTAAAAAGAGCTGCGCTCCACTTCTTGTATCTCGTTCAGAAAGCTGATTACCCGATCCCTGAAGTCTATAAAAAATCGTTCCTTTGGTATATTGATGTTCCTGGTCTATCTTTTGTAATAGCTGAAAAATGTCCCGGCAAATGTTAAAGTAAAAATGGTTATAGCTGCCCCTGCTCTGATCAGGCCGCGCGCGCGTATAAACCAACTTTTTGAATTATTTTTAGTTAATTATTTGCTTTCCTTATTCTATTCCCTAATTTGAGATACTTTTCGAAAAATAGATTTTATGGAGATTATACACCTTAGTGCCGAGTGTTATCCGATAGCCAAAGTTGGTGGATTGGGCGATGTTGTTGGCGCTTTACCAAAGTATCAGAATAAACTTGGACATATTGCAAAGGTGGTGATGCCAGCATACCAGACCAAATTTATGCAGGAGAATGAATTTGAAGTGGTTTATGATGGTTGGGGTAAACTGGGCTTCCATAATTTTACCGTTCGCATTTTTAGAGAAAAAACCAATAAATTAGGTTTTGATCTTTTCCTGGTTCACATTGCCGGTTTGCTAGACAGGGAAAAAGTATATGGATATGAGGATGATACCGAACGCTTTTTGGCATTCCAAATTGCAGTTT